>MDTG01087254.1_pt1 | contig 12473 bp, 12 predicted proteins | sample 811421 | NCBI WGS metagenome assembly MDTG01 (sample SAMN05326645, study PRJNA326480) | marine metagenome | isolation source: seawater | place: Pacific Ocean: South East | collected 2011 | reverse complement strand
AGTTAAAATAAATAATGATATAAAAGAAATGTATAGAAATTTTTTAAAATAAAACATATTTGTTAGTAATATAATAAAGTTTTAAAGCTTCAAATATATTGAAGCTATAAAAATTGAGTCATTTAAAGGTTTTTTTGCAGTTATTTTCATAAATTATTGAAATTTTGTGTCAAAACAATTAAAAATTTAGTTTTTTGGTATGATTGAAAGATTAAATTCATTGATTAAAATTTTTGATGTTGGAGATTTAAAATTTTATCTATTAGTTGCAAAGAAAAATTTAAAAAATCTACTCACATTATCAATCATTTTGTCTTTACTAGTATTTTTAATCTCTTTGAATCAAGAAAAAAAATATCTTAGTAAGGCAACTATTGTCATTGAACCCGAGGAAAATAAAATTGTAAATATTGAGGAAGTTTATTCAATTGAAGCTCAAAGCAATAGAATAAATAATCAAATAGCAATTTTAAAAAGTGATGAGGTTCAAGAGTACATTGTAAAAGATAAAAAAAATTCAATGAAATTTAAAAATCTTTATTCAGAGTTAAGACAAAATTTTTTTCAAAGAATATTTACAAGAAAAAAAAATTTCAATGAAGATTATTTAAAATCTGTTTTAACAGAAAATTTTAAAGTTAAAAATATACCAAGAAGCGATGTTTTGGAGTTATCTTTTGTTTCAACAAATCCTAAAATTTCTCAATTAGCATTAATATCAATCATCGATTCATATCAAAGGTATGAAATAGACAGCAAAATAAAAATTACAAATTACGCTAATCAAAAAATTACCGAAAGATTAAAAGAACTTGTAGCACAAATGGATATTGCCCAAAAACAATTATCTAACTACAAAAAAGAAAACAATTTAGTTGATACAGGAAATGTTAAAGAATTAAAAATAAAAGAAATTCAATCAATATCAACTAGAATAGTGGATGCTAAAAAAAATTATCAAGAGCAACAGAATGATTTATTATCGATTAAAGTTGCAGATGGAGATGTTGATGCTTTATTAGCAATCAAAGATTTAAGATCAAGAGAAGAGATATCAAATATTAAAGCAAGCTTGACTGCAAATGAGAGCAATATTCAATCTTTATCATTAATTTATACAGACCAACATCCTAAAATACTTCAAGCAAACGATTTAAATGATAACCTTAAAGTTCAGTTAAAAGATATTTTAGAGGAAAACATACAACAAAAAGCATTTGAATTAAGTAATTTAGATAATTTTATAAAACTATCTAATGAAGAACTGCAAAAAGCAACTGATGAACTTAGAGTAATTGAGGAGAAAGAAGCAGGCATGTTAAAATTTTCAAGGGAAGTCGAGAGTAGCAGAAAATTATACGAGTCTTTCTTGCAAAGAGTAAAAGAAACAAATGAAGCACAAAACCTTCAAGTGTCTAGATTGAAAGTTATAGAAACACCAAGTTTACCTTCTAATCCATTTTCTCCAAAACCATCTCAAAATTTATTTATAGCTTTTGCAATTTCTTTTTTCTGTTTTTATGCAATGCTTTATTACAGAGAAATGAATTCCTCGGTAATAAAAAGTCCAGAAGCGATAGAGTCTTTGAATATTCCACAAATTGGAATATTGCCCAGAATAGATAAGTTGAAAAGGGGTTATCATATACTACAAATGTTTGTAGAAGATGGTGCATCAAGTTTCGCAGAAGCAATAAGATCTTCAAGAGCAACAATAGAATCAAAATATCTTAAAAATAAAAGTTACATGGTTACTTCATCAAATCCCTCTGAAGGTAAAACTACATTTTCTTTTAATCTTGCGCTTTCATTGGAAAAGGCAAACAAAGTATTATTTATTGAGGCAGATATTAGACGACCTTCGGTTCTTAATGGATTTTATCAATTTGATAGAGAAATTTTAGGTTTAGGAGAAATAATTACAGGTAACGCACAATTAAATGAAGTTATATTTAAGGTGCCAGGAACAGAATTAGACATTATTACATCAGGTGAAAAAAGATTTGATATGTCTGATATTGTCAATAAGGAACAAATAAAAAAATTTTTAGATGTTTTAAAAATAGAATATGATTATGTAATAGTAGACTCTCCCCCAGTTCAACCAGTTTCAGATACATTAATTTTATGCCAAGCATCAGATTATAATTTATTTGTTATAAGATCCGAGGAAACAAGGACGGCATCATTTATGTCATCTATAAAAAAGATACAAAACGTTGGTGCTAAAATAAACGGAATAGTTATTAACGATTTAGATACATCTAAAGATAGTTATTACAGTTATTACTATAGTTATTCACCTGAGTATTATACAAAAAGTTAATAATGTTTCGGCTTGAAAAAGTTTTTCAAAACGATGACTCTGGTTTTATTTTATTTGTTAACTTTATTAAATCAGCGCTTCTTTTAGCTCTATCATATATATTTGCAATACTTATTGATAATTCAATTTATGATCTATTAGATTATACTATATATACCGAATCCAATTTTTTTCTCTATTCTATATTTCTATCAATTAGTTATTTTATTCTTTCTTTTTTTTTTCAAAATAAAAAAGAATATAAAAAAAATTTTAATTCATTTTTGAAAGAAGATATTATTAATATTCTTTTTTCAGTTTTTTTTTTCATTTACTATAATTTTTACTTTTAAAATTAATTTTCAATTAGAAATAAAATTTATTTATTTACTGATTATCCATATAATATTTTTACTTTTAGGAAAACTTTATTTCAATAATCTTTACCAGTACTTAATTGATAAAAATGTAATACAAAAAAATATTATGCTTGTAGGGACGTATGAAGAAATAAAAAAAATACTATCTGAAAAATTTGAAAAAATTTTAATTTTTAAATGTTGCATGATTACAGATATTAATAATTTAAATCTTAAATTAGCAAAAAGTGAAATAAAATTTCCTATATTCAATGAAAGCGATGATATACGATCTATATTAGAGTATCATTCATTAGGACAAATTTGGATACTCAATGGAGATAAAAATAAATCAAAAGTTTTATCAAAAATTTTTAAATATTCGGTTGATACACTAAATATTAAATTAGAAGAAGCTCAAAATATAAAGGGTAAAAAGCTTTTTGCTAATAAATATGATTTTGAATTTTATGAGATGTCAAGATTTTATGGAGTAAATTTATTTCTTAAAATTTTATTGGATAAATTCTTTTCATTAATTTTTTTATTAATTACATCTCCAATATTGATTTGTTCTGCAATTATAATTTATGTAGAAGATGGCTTACCTATTTTGTTTACTCAAAACAGAACTGGTTGGGATGGAAGAAGATTTAAAATTTATAAACTTAGATCATTAAAAAAAATATCTTTTGATAGAACATTGCAGGTTACAAAAGATGATAACAGACTTTTAAAAATTGGAAAATTAATTAGAAGATACAGCATTGATGAGCTTCCTCAATTTTTAAATGTTTTAAACGGAGATATGTCAGTAGTTGGTCCAAGACCACATATGGTTGAGCATGATATTCATTATTCTACATTATTTAATAATTTTTTGAAAAGACACAAATGTAACCCTGGTTTGACAGGTTGGTCTCAGATAAATGGATTGAGAGGGGCAACTCCCGAACCAGAAATTATGAGAAAAAGAATGGAATATGATTTATGGTATTTAAATAATTGGACGATTTGGTTAGATCTATATATTATTTTAAAAACATTTTATGCCTTAATTAAATATAAAGGTGATTAAATGCCTAAATCAAATTATATAAATTTTATAATTCCTTTTTTTATAATAAATATTTTTTTTTTATTTAAAGACACTTCAAGAGATTATGAGATTACTTTTTTATTAATTTTATTGTTAATAATAATTTGTTTCAGTATTAACAAACATTTTCAAAGCGATTCAAGCATAGGAATATCAAGCTTTATAGTTTTTAATTATCTTTTTTTTTATATTGCACCAATCATACAAATCCAAAATTTAAGCGTACAAAATTATACTTTAATCAACACCTTACCTTTTGATAAAAATCTAGCTTTGAAAGCCTTATTTTCAATAATAATATTCAACGTTTTGTTTTTTTATTTTTATTATAAATTTAAAAAAAAAATTATTCAAAAAAAAGAAACAATTAATCTTATCGACTCAGATAAATTAAAAAAAATTATTTTGTTTTTACTTATACTATCAATATTTATTGTTCCGTTACTTTTTTTCTATAATGAAAATACAGGATTTGAGGACTCTAAACCAATTCAAATGTTTTTTAAAAAATTTATTTTTTTTATACCTGTTTTGCCAGCCTTGTATTATGTTAGGTATAAAAATCAAACTGCATTTCTTTTACTTTTAATTTCTATCCTATTAATTGTTTTTTTTAAAAATCCTTTTTTTGAAAAAAGAAACGCTCTCGGTCCAATTTACCTTACTTTATTAACTTTTTTTTTTCCTTCTTTCGAAAAATCAAATATAAAATCCTTCATTTTAATCTTACTTTCTTTGCTAGTTATATTTCCTTTATTAACAATAATTACTCATACACAAGGTCTGCAAGAAAAATATGGATTAAATTATGCAATTTATAGTAATTTTAACTTAAAAGAAATTTTTTTTGATACTTTCAATAGACTTCATTACGACTCATTTTCAAATTTAATGGCCTCAATTCATTATTTTTATGAAAATGGTGTAATTTATGGCAATCAATTACTTGGTAGCATATTATTTTTTTTCCCTAGAGTCTTCTGGATTGAAAAACCTCTGCCTTCTGGAATGGAAATAGGAAATTATTTAATAGATAATCACGCGATGTGGTTTAACATAATTTCAATGCCAATTGTTGGAGAGGGCTGGCTAAACTTTGGAATTTTAGGTGTTATTTTGTTTGCAATAATTTTAGCCTTTCTTCTTGTATACTTTGAAAAATGGATTGAAAGTCCCGATTTTTTAAAAAAAGTTGTAGGAATATATTTCTCTTTTCATATGATTTATATTTTAAGAGGAGATTTGATGACAGCGATTGCTTTTTTTATTGGTCCATCATTGGCTTTTTATATTTTACCAAAATTCTTAAATAATTTTGTAAAATCTAAAAATTTATAATTTATAATTGAATACTAGTTTTTTTACTTTTATTCCTGCAAAAAATAAAAAAACAACATTACAAATTAAAAATGAAATTGGAAGAGAATATATATATAGGTAATTAATTAGACAAAAAACTGTCAAATAATAAACCAAAATATTCAACAAATATATTTTATTTAAATAAGAAGGTTTATTGAGCGCATAAGGCAAAGTTTGAATAACAGTTATTATCCACTCTATAAAAAAACTAAATAAAAAAAGAATATAGAATAATTGGTTCCATATATTCTCAGCATTAGACCAAATTAAAAATAAAGGTTTCCCAATTAAAAGCATTAATGTTAAGCCTAAAAAAGATAAAATAATTATTATTTTTAAGTATTTTATAAAATTATCTTTAATTCCTTTAAAATCCTTTTTACCAAGTAAAATTGTCATATTTGTCTCATAAACATTTGAAATGATTGCTAAAACATATTTTACACTAGAAAAGAATAATCTTAATAAATTGAAAAATACTAGCACCATCTCGCTATACAATATTCCAATCAATATAATAGTTCCTTGAAAAATAAGCGTTCTATGTAAAATTGGCATTGAAAAAGATAAAGAAGGGAAAATTAATTTCTTAAAAAAATCTAAATTTAAATTAGATAATTTAAAATGAAAATATTTATAATATTTTTTTGATGCTACAAAAGATATTGTGAATGAAATAAAATAAACAAACGCTGACAAAATAGATATAGTTAGAATTTTTGCGCCAAAATATAGAAATATTATTATTAACAAAAATTCTAAAAATATAAAAAAAGTTTGATAAATATTGACAAAATATAGTTTTTTATCAGCCTTAAAAAAAATCAAATTTAGCTTTGTTAATGTATCAAACAATAGTTTGATAATTACAAATAAAATTATTAAACTAATTTCAAATTTTGTATAAATATTTACATCAAAAAAATTCCTTAAATCAAATATAGAGTTAAAAAAAAATATAGCAAAAATTAATATTAAGATAACAATCATAGATAGATAGAAAGCATGATTGTAAATATTTTTTATATTAGGTGTATTACGTCTATTATAATTTATAATTAAAAGATTATTTGAATATCCAATAAGACAGTTATTTCCCATTATAAGTAAATTAGGAATTGCAATTATTGAAATCCATAGACCGTATAATTTTAAATCCCAAAAAAATAAGAAAACTGGAACTAATAAAAATTGTGATACTATCGATGAACCAGTCTTAATAAATTGAAAAAAAATATTTTTTTTATTTGAAAATGAATTACTCACTTATAAATTATATATTATTATTTCAATAATATTAATTATTTTATATGAAGAAAAAAAATATATTAGTCTTTAGTGATTTTACCTCAAATAGAAATGGTCGAAATGAGGTCACAGAATATGTACTTAAAAGATTTTCAAAAAAATTTGATTTATTAAAAATAAATACTGGTATTTCTTATGATTGTTCTATTTATACTTTATTTTTTAAAAAAATATTACTAATACTAAATGCATTTATTAAAGTATATAATTTAAACAAAAAAGTAAATTCTTCGTATTATGTATTGTCAGGAGGAAAAGGACTTTTATTTGACTTACTGATTATTATTTATTTAAAAATATTAAATAAAAAAATTTATATACACCACCATAGCTTTTCATACTTAAATAATTATTCTTATTTAATTTACATTCTGAGTATAATTGGAAAAAATAATGTAACACATATTGTACTATGCGATATAATGAAAAAAAAATTAAAACAATATAAATTTATTAAAAAAATTAAAGTTCTATCAAATATAATCTTAATAAATAAAATAAACTCTTTGAAATATTTGAAGAAAAAAATTAAGATTGGATTTATATCAAATATAGATTTTGACAAAGGTATAAAGGAATATTTTGAAATATTTAATAATTTAAATAATAAAAACTTCGAGGGTTTAGTGGCAGGTCCTTTTTTAAATCATAGAGTAGAGAAATTTGTTTTAAAAAAAATCAAAATAAAAAAAAATATTAAATATTTAGGGCCAATTTACGATAAAAGAAAAAAAAGGTTTTATAGAGATCTAGATGTTTTGCTTTTTCCTTCACATTATAAAAATGAAGCAGAACCACTAGTGATTTATGAAGCTCAATCCTACAATATTATTGTAATATCTAATTCTTTGGGCTGCACTAAGGCCATGATAAAAAATGCAAAAGATGGATTTTTAATTTCAAAAAAAAAGGAGTTTATCAAAAAAGCAACACAAATTTTGTTAAAAATACAATCTAACCCGATTAAATTTAATAAAGTTAAAATTAATTTGTTTAATAAATATAAACTTAGTATTATTAACAATAATAAACGTTTTAATAACTTCCTTGAATTAGTAAATTGATTTGTTTATTTTAACCTTTGGCTATGATTAAAAATTTAGAATTAAATAATTCTTGGATTGAAATTAATAAAAACTTTCCATTTAAAAATTATATTAATAAAGATAGGAAGTCTGGATATTTTGATATGGTAAAAAAAGTATCAAAATGGATAAAACCAGGTGGTAAAATTTTAGATTTCGGCTGTGGCCCTTGCGATAAAACTGCAATGTTTTCTTTATCAGGTTACAACGTGACTGCTTACGATACATTTGAAGATGCTTGGCACAAACAAGACAAAAATGATAAAAAAATATTCAATTTTGCAAAAAAAAGTAAAATTAAACTAATAACTGGCAATTTTAAAAATTTAAAAAGAAAAATCAAAAATGAAAAATTTGATGTAATTATGGCTCATGATGTGTTTGAGCATTTTCATTCATCACCAAGAGTTGTATTAAATCATCTCTTATCTAATTTAAAAACTGAAGGTCATCTAATAATTTCAGTACCAAATGCAGCTAATTTAAGAAAAAGAATTTCAATTTTTTTTGGTAGAACTAATTATAATAGATATGATTACTTTTATTGGTATCCAGGCTTTTGGAATGGTCATGTAAGAGAATATGTAAAAAATGATTTAGAACAATTAAATCTTTTTTTAAAATTAGATAAAAAAGAAATATCTTCGTACCACTTACAATTAGATGTTTTACCATCTATATTGAGAAAACCGTTTGTCTTAATTTCTAATGTGATGCCATCAATAAGGGACACCTGGATGCTTGTATCAGCCAAACCTAAATCTTGGAAATCCCAATTTATTCCATCAAAAAAACAAATAAAAAAATCTTTGGGTTGGCATTATTTTGATATATCAAAATATAATTATAATTGGTTTGAATAAAGTTGTTAATAAAAAACCAAATGATAATGATGCAAAGCAATTTTTGGAGATTATTTTTAATTTCTTAAACAAAAAAAAAATAAATTATTGTGTTGAAAGAAATTATGAAAAATATCCAAAAAAAATTACTGGTGATGTAGACTTAATTGTTGATAAAAAAAAAATTAAATCTGTAAGTAATCAGATTATAAAGATTGCAAAAAAAAATGGCTGGTTATTATATCAAAAAAATATAACAAACATTAATTCTTATACTTCTTTCGTAAAAAAAAATTTTCCAAATAGATTTGTATTTACTTTAGAAATCTATTCCGACGCTTCTTGGAAAAGTTTTAATTATATAGATGGAGATAAAATTTTAAAAGAAAAGATAAGATATAAAAATTTATTCAAACCTAGCGCTATACACGAAGCAATAATTACTTTTTTTCATCATTATTTATACAATTTTGAGGTACCAGTTAAATATAGAAAAAAAATTTTAAAATTAATATTACAAGATACTTATTATTTTAAACAATTCTTAAAAAAATTTTTTTTTGGAAATCTTCCCGAGAGAATATATGAAAATATGGTAAATAAAAACTGGAAATATTTTGATCATAATTTAGCAAAAAGTATGAGGATACAGATAATTTTAAAAAATATTTTTTTTAATCCTTTTTTAAGTCTAATAAAAATTATAAACGGTATATATTTTAGATTTAATAGACCACAAGGTATCCTAATTATATTAAATGGAAAAAAAAATAGTGTGAAAAATCAGATAATGATGAATTTGATGAATATTAACTATAAATGGCACATATGCTTACCACCAGAGAAAAAAATTATAGATGATAAAAATGCATTCACAAAAAAAATTTCAAAAATAATTAATTCTGGAGGATTTGGTATTTTAAATTCAAACAGAGAATTTAAAAACTTCGAAACTTTAATCAGTAAATATCCGAGTTATTTAATTAACATAAATAAAAAAAATTTGATTTTATATTTAGGTAAAAAAAATCGATATATAAATATAAAAAATAATAATATTAAAAAAATGTCATACTATATTTGGTACAATATTCTTATTCATTATTCTCGAAGGAAATAGATTGGAAAAGAAAAAAATTAAAATACTATTAGTTTTCTCAAAAAAAAATTCCAAAGATGATGAAGGAATGCAAAAAATTGCAATATCGATTCATTCGAGATTAAGAAAATCATCAGAGATAAATTCCAGATTAATTTCAATCGATAAATTATTATTTAATGTCAAAAGTGCAGAAATAATTCATTTTATTGGTGGACCGTCGTTGAAAACTTTCATTCTTTCATTTTTATGTAAAAAATTAAACCCCACAGTAAAAACAATATTAACATTTACAAATCCAATATTTAACAAAATTCAATTGAAATTTATTAAATTTTTCAAGCCAGATATTAGTCTTATTTCATCATCTAAATGGAAAAAAATATTATCTGATAGTAGAATAAATTATAAGTTTTTTAATGTATCGGGAGTAGACCAATTAAAATTTAAAAAAATTAATAATTCAAAAAGAAAAAAGTTAAAAATAAAATACAAACTTTCATTAAAAAAAAAAATAATATTACATATTGGTCATTTAAAAAAAAAAAGAAATATTGAAATTTTTAAATCATTAAAAGATGATGATTTCCAGGTTGTTATTGTGGGTAGCACTATTACGAAACAAGACCATTTATTAATAAATGAATTAAAAAAAAAAAAATAATAGTTATTAATAAATATATTAAAAATATTTTTGAAATTTATCAAATCTCTGACTTATATGTTTTCCCGGTGGTAGACCATGAAAATGCAATTCAAGTTCCATTAAGTGTTTTAGAGGCACTTTCTTGTGATTTGCCTGTGCTTTCCACAAAATTTGGAGGATTGCCTGACATTTTACCAAGTAATAAATATAATATATCTTATTCTGATCCAGTTAAACTAGGTGCATTTTTTAATAAGAAAAAAATTTTAAGATTAATTAAAAACAAAAAAAAAAATACAATGCAAAACTTTAAATGGGAAAAGATTACAAAAAATTTGATTTCAATATACAAAAATGAAAATTAAAAAAAATTTTAAAATAGTTGCCTTTTTTGGTCCTGATGGTTCAGGTAAAAGCTTATTAGTAAATGAATTAGCAAAATTGTTAAAATCCAGAAATATACCTTATATAAAATTTCATTGGAGACCAAGAATTTTACCCACGATAAATAAAAATTTTAAAAATTTAAAATTTAATAAACCAAATAATCTAATGCAAAGAAATATTTTTTTTTCGTTTTTTTTATATATATTTTTTTTTTTAGATTTCAAAATAAATGAATTTATTATTATTAAAAAAAATCAAAAAAAAATTATTCTTTATGAAAGGTATTATTACGATGTGTTGATACATCCAAGACGATATAAGTTATCACAAATTGATTGGCTGGGAAAATTTTTTTCAGGATTATTAAAGAAACCAGATTATTCAGTTTTATTATATGGAGATGCAAAATCTATATATTCAAGAAAAAAAGAACTTGGTATAAATGAAATAAATAAACAGATGAAATTATATAATAAAATAATTCCAAAATTATCTAATATGATAAAATTAAATACCACAAAAAATAGAATTTTTGTTCTGAAAACATTATTATTTAGAAAACTAACTAAATAAATAATGAAATTAAAAAAAATTTTAAATTGTCTATTTAATCCAAAATACTATAAATGTTATATTAATGGTGTTTCCCCATTGTTTGAATTAGGAGACTTTTTAAATACTACAAAAAATATTAACACAGTAATAGACATTGGTTCAAATAAAGGACAATTTGGACTTATAGCAAGACATTGTTTACCTCATGTAAGTATTTATTCATTTGAGCCACAAATTAGTCAACTTAAAATACAAAAACAAATTATTGGCAAACACAATATTCAATATTTTGATTTTGCATTAGGTGCAACAAGCGAAATTAAAAATTTGTACATCACAAAAAGAAAAGATAGTTCATCAATATTAGAGCCGATTGAAAATGATAAAGTGTATAGCGTAACAAGCAAAGAAAAAATTAAAATAAAAAGATTTGATGAAACAGTAAATATTTTAAAATTAAATAAACGAATACTTGTAAAGCTTGATATCCAAGGCTATGAGCTTGAAGCGTTGAAAGGTTTTGGAAAATATATAAATTATGTAGATTACATTTTAGCTGAAGTCTCTTTTCAAGAAGCATACAAAAATCAGGTATTCGCAAATGAAATAATTGATTTTTTAGAAAATAGAAATTTTGTTGTAATCAAAAAAAATAATGCAACTAGATATAAAAACAAAATTTTTCAACAGGATATACTTTTTGAGAGAAAAATATAAATATTTAATTCTTATTTTATGGAAATTATAATTTTTAATAAAATAAAATTTAAAAATTTTAGAGAAAATCATTTAAAAAAATTATTTAATCACAAAGGTCTTTTTGTATTTCCTGCTGCACCTGCATTATCAAAAATTTATGATGAAAAAAAATATCATGAAGCATTAATCAAAGCAGATCATGTTTTTTTTGATAGTGGATATTTTGTTTTATTATTAAAATTACTAAAAAAGATAAATGTTAATAAGCTTTCAGGCTATAAATTTTTAGATTTTTTTTTTAATTTTTTAAAAAAAAATAAAAACAAAATTATTTTTAATATTGACTCTGATTTAGATACATCCTCCTTAAATTATTTGATTTTAAAAAAAAAAGGAGTGAAAAAAATTTATAGCTACATAGCACCTAAATATGATGTTAATAATATAAAAGATCTTAAGTTAATAAATAAATTAAATAAAGTTAAACCTGATTATATTTTAACTAATATTGGTGGTGGTGTACAAGAAATTTTAGGTTTATATTTAAAAAATAAAGTTAATTTCAAACCTACAATATTTTGCACTGGTGCTGCAATTTCTTTTTTTACGAATAAACAAGCTCCAATTAACAATTTTATAGATAAATTTTATCTTGGTTGGTTTTTTAGGATATTATTTAATCCCAAAATTTTCTTGCCAAGATACGCATCAGCTTTTAAACTATTTT
>MDTG01393735.1_pt1 | contig 12474 bp, 15 predicted proteins | sample 811421 | NCBI WGS metagenome assembly MDTG01 (sample SAMN05326645, study PRJNA326480) | marine metagenome | isolation source: seawater | place: Pacific Ocean: South East | collected 2011 | reverse complement strand
GTCGCATTAGGTTTTGGCGCTTCTTTAATTTCAATTTTTGCAAGACTTGGAGGCGGAATATTTACAAAGGGAGCTGATGTTGGTGCTGATTTAGTTGGAAAAGTAGAAGCCGGTATTCCAGAAGATGATCCTCGTAATCCAGCAGTTATTGCAGATAATGTCGGTGATAATGTAGGAGACTGCGCTGGAATGGCTGCTGATTTATTTGAAACTTATGCAGTAACAATTGTTGCTACTATGGTATTAGCATCAATTTTTTTTCCAGATACTTCAAACATGATGGTTTATCCATTAGCAATAGGAGGATCATGTATTATAACGTCAATAATTGGAACATGGTTTGTAAGGCTAGGTAATAGTAAAAATATTATGGGTGCCCTGTATAAAGGTTTTATTGCTACAGCCATTCTATCGTTATTAATTTTGTATCCTTTAACAAATGCCACTTTAGGATTAAATAATACTTACTCATACTCTAATATAACTTTTTCGGGATTTGATTTATACATATGTGCAGTTATAGGATTAATAATTACGGGTTTAATAATTTGGATCACTGAATATTATACAGGAACGAATTTCAGACCTGTTAAAAGTGTAGCTCAATCTTCTACTACCGGACATGGAACTAATGTTATCCAAGGGTTGGCAATATCAATGGAAGCCACAGCTATACCCGCTCTAATTATAGTTATCGGAATTATAAGTACTTATAATTATGCAGGTCTTTTTGGTATAGCAATAGCTGTTACGTCTATGTTAGCTTTAACTGGAATGGTTGTTGCTTTAGACGCATATGGTCCGGTTACTGATAATGCAGGTGGTATTGCTGAAATGTCAAAACTTCCTAAGAATGTAAGGAAAACCACAGATGCATTAGATGCAGTTGGGAACACTACTAAAGCCGTCACAAAAGGTTATGCAATAGGTTCCGCAGGTTTAGGTGCTTTGGTTTTGTTTGCTGCATATACTGAAGATATTAAATTTTATTCTATGGACAAGAGCTCATCGTTGTACCAAATGGAAGTTAGTTTTGACTTATCAAATCCTTACGTAGTTATTGGATTACTTATAGGAGGATTACTTCCTTATTTGTTTGGATCAATGGGTATGCAAGCAGTAGGTAGAGCTGGTGGGGCTGTTGTAATAGAGGTGAGAAGACAATTTAAAAAAATACCAGGTATAATGAGAGGAAAAAGAAAACCTGATTACGGTAAATTAGTTGATTTATTAACTAAAGCTGCCATTAAAGAAATGATCATACCTTCCTTATTACCGGTTTTATCGCCAATAGTACTTTATACGGTAATTTTACTAATAGCTGGTAAAGTAGCCGCCTTAGCAGCACTAGGTGCAATGTTATTAGGTGTTATAGTTACAGGATTATTCGTAGCTATATCTATGACAGCTGGTGGTGGTGCGTGGGATAATGCAAAAAAATATATAGAAGATGGAAATTTTGGAGGCAAAGGATCAGAAGCTCATAAAGCTGCAGTAACAGGGGACACAGTGGGAGATCCTTACAAAGACACAGCTGGTCCAGCTGTAAACCCAATGATAAAGATTACAAATATTGTTGCCTTATTATTACTTTCTGTAATAGCTCACTAAAATTTCCTTTTTCCATACATTTTCTGTTTAACACTTTGTAAAAATTTAGTGACAAAACTTTGGCTAGATACCGGATTAGGTGTTGTTTTTTCAATATAGCTCATTTTTTTCATGTCTTCTTTTGTAAAAAATTTTTTGTTATTAACAATACCTCTATTACTAAAACCAATAACTAAAACATTATTTTCTAATAGTTTATTTTTTTTTAAATTAATTATTGAATTTCTAGTTATTTTTCGATCAAAATAGAACCACAAATTTTCATCGTTTATAGACTTAGTGTGAGGATTTCCTAAGGTTTTAATAACATCATTTTTATTTGATTGATTGATTATTATCTCATTTGACCTATTTTCAAGAAAATTAATACCATGAGTTTTTATTGGGTCTTTTAATTGACAATTTGATACTGTAAACAATATTAAAAAAAATAAAATTATTTTTAAATGTTTGATTTTAGATATAAAAAACATAACTATATTTATAATAATTTAGTAGAATTATCACGAAATAAATTCTTTTACAAAGAATTAAAATTAGAAGATAAACTTGAAAATAGGGTAGTTTTAATATTTGCTCATTTATCGATAATTTTAAAATTACTAAAAAAACAAAAAAAAAATATTAATTTTTCACAGGAATTATATGATAATGTTTTTTTGAATTTAGAAAATAATATTAGAGAAATGGGTCATGGCGATGTTACGGTGAATAAAAAAATGAAAGAATTAAATAGAATTTTTCATGAAATCTTGTTAAAATTTTTTGACAAAAATGAAGAGATACAACCAAGTGAAATCAGTAAGTTTTTTTTCAAAAAAGATGAAAAAAATAGATTAGACAACGAAATTAAAGATTACTTTGAGAAATATTATCATTTTTGCTTTGAAATTATTAATAAAAATATGATAAAAGATCTTATTAAATTTAAAAATTAATTATGGCTGTACCTAAACGCAAAACAACCGTTTCAAAAAGAAATAAAAGAAGATCTCATCACAAGATTTCTAACGTAAATGTGATTGAAGATAAAAAATCAGGTGAGTACAGAATATCTCACCACGTAGATCTAAAGACTGGTTTTTACAACGGTAAAAAAATATTAGATATTTAATCTATAAATGGATAAAATAATAAGAATTGCTGTAGATGCAATGGGTGGTGAAAATTCACCTCTTAAAAATATAGAGGGTATTTATTTATTTTACAAAAAAAATAAAGATAAAAAAGATTTCTTTTTTAATATTTTTGGAAATGAATCTAAAATTAACGAATTATTAAAAAAATTTAATATTTCAAAAGATTATTATAAAATTTTTCATACAGACTCAGTCGTGTCAGATAATGAAACTCCCATAACCGCAGTAAAATCTTCAAAAAACAGTAGTATGTGGAATTGTGTATATTCTCAAACTAAATCTGAGAGCGATATTTCGCTTTCAGCAGGAAACACTGGTGTATTGTTAGTAATCTCAAGAATGATATTAAAAACAATTAACGGTGTTAGCAAACCAGCTTTGGCAGGGTTATGGCCAAATAATGTAGGAATGAATATTGTATTAGATTTAGGCGCAAATATTGAATGCGACGAAAATAATTTAATTGAATTTGCCGAAATGGGATCTGCTTTACAAAAATCACTATTTCCAAATGTCGAGTCAAAAGTTGCATTACTAAATGTCGGTTCTGAAGAAATTAAAGGCACAGAAATAATTAAGAAAACTTACAATAAACTTAAGGAAATAAGTAAAAGTGGTGATTTTGTTTTCAATGGCTATATTGAAGGAAATAAAATTCCAGACGGAAATAGCAATGTTATAATAACGGATGGTTTCACAGGCAATATTGCTTTGAAAACTGCAGAGGGCACAGCAAAATTTATAACTGATAATTTGAAAAAATCTCTTTCAGAAAATTTTATTTCAAAATTTTCAATATTATTTTCATACTTTAGTTTAAAAAAGTTTAAAGAAAAATTAGATCCAAGGAAATTTAATGGAGCAATTTTTTTGGGATTAAACGGTCCAGTTGTAAAAAGTCATGGATCTATTGACTCGCTAGGGTTTTATCATTCTATTGATTTATGTTATAATATAGTCAAAGGAAATTTAATGAATCAAATTAAAAATAACTTGAGTCATTTAAACAAATCTAAAGAGTGAAAACTAATACAAATAAAGATTTGATAATACAAAATATTTATTCATTAATTGGTACATCTAAATCCAATATACAAAAAATAACTGAAGATCTGATAAATATAATTGTAGTTTTGATTTATACTGAAAAAAAAGTTAATATAAAAAACTTCGGTACATTTAAAATTAAATCAAAAAATAAAAGGGTAGGCAGAAACCCAAAAACAAGAGAAAAATATCTAATAGAGCCTAGAAATACAATTAAGTTTACAGCAGCAAATAAATTAAAATTAAAAATTTATAACAACTAAAAATGAAAAAAACTTACTTAAATATTTCAGAATTATCTTCTTTACTTGGCCTAATTAATAAATCTGGTAAACCAGCAAATCACATTATTCGTTATTGGGAAAAAGAATTTAAACACATAAGGCCTATTCTTCAAAGAGGTAGGAGATATTATGACTCAAATTTAATAAAAAATTTTAAATTCATTAAATTTTTATTAAAAGATAAAGGTTTAACAATAAAAGGGGCAAAAAATATTCTTTACAAAAAGAAAAAAGTTGACGATATAGATATAAATATTATAGAAAAAGAATATTTAAAAGAAAACATTAAAAAAAAATCTTTTAATATTTTAAAGATAATTAAAGACATTAAATCTTATGGCTAAAAAAACACATTTAAAAGTTAGACTAGTTCCTGAAAGTAAACCAGATAGCGCTTTTATTTATTACGCTAAAAAGCCTACAAAAGGTGAAAAAGCTAAAGTTAAATTAAAAATAAAAAAGTATAATCCTAATACTAGAAAACATGAATTCTTTGTCGAAAAAAAATTGCCACCACATAGTAAATAATTTTATTTTTTAAAATTTCTAAATTCGTATTTAATAAAAGTTCTTATCATAGATTTCCAAATATCATTTGTAACTATCGTATCAATTTTATTTTTTTGTGATTTTTTCTTTATATTTAACAATATCTTTTTAATTCTTTTTTTATCAATTATTTGATTTTTATATTTTTTCGTTTTTAAGACTTCATTGACTAGATTGACTCTTTTTTTAACTAATAATAAAAATTTATCATCAAGTTTATCAAGTTTTTTTCTAATTTTAAGGAGTTTGTAATTTATCATAGCGACATAAATATTATATGAGATTTTAATGAAAAATAATATAATTTAATATGTTGTCCAAAGTAGAAACTTATCACAATCCAATAAAATGGTGGTTACTATCTATTATTTTTTTAATATTTACTATGATTATTGTTGGTGGATTGACAAGACTAACTGACTCAGGTTTGTCAATTACCCAATGGGAGTTATTTTCAGGAATATTCCCTCCAGTTACAAATAATTCTTGGCTTAACTATTTTCAACTTTATAAAGAAACTCCACAATACAAATTAGTTTTCCCAAATATGTCATTAAGTGAATTTAAAATTATTTTTTATTGGGAGTATGCTCATAGACTTTTAGGAAGAGTCATTGGTTTGGCATATTTATTACCATTGGTCTTTTTTACCTATAAAAAGGTTTTAAATAAAGAGTCTATTCTAATATTATATTCAATTTTCACATTAATTGTTTTTCAAGGTGCATTAGGGTGGTATATGGTAACTAGCGGATTAGTAAATGATGTTACCGTCAGTCATTATAGATTATCTCTTCATCTTTTGTTTGCATTTTTAATTTTATCGACGTTGTTCTGGTGTTACTTAAATCAAGCATTAAGAACTAAAAAAACTTTCTTTAATTTAAATATAAAGTTATTAAAACTATTTTTTTTTATAATTTTATTACAAATCATTATAGGAGCTTTTGTATCTGGGCTTGATGCTGGATTAGTTTATCAAACTTGGCCAAAAATGAATTCAACTTTTTTTCCTGATGACATAAATTTAGAAAAATTTAATTTTTTTGTATATCTGAATGATCAAAGTTTTGTTCAGTTTTTACATAGAAATCTAGCTTATCTAATTTTAGCGCTTTCAATTTTTATTGGTTTTGATTTATATCTGAATAAAAAAAAGGAAGGAATTAAAATTTTTCTTATAGTTGTCTTGGTTCTTGTAGCTCAAATTTGTTTAGGTATATTTACTTTAATAAGTGGTCTAAATTTGACATTGGCTTCATTGCATCAAATTACAAGTGTATTACTTGTGTTTTCTGTTTTATATCTTAATCATAAATTTTCTTAAAATAAATTGACTTTTGCTTATTTTATTAGTAGTTATCGCCATAATTTAATGACCCCTTTTATAAAAAAAAAAGAAATCAAAAAGGAATGGTATCTAATTGATGCTGAAAATGCAGCCGTTGGAAGACTGGCAGCATTTATTTCAAAAGTTTTAAGAGGCAAAAACAAATCAACATTTAATCCTCATATAGACAATGGAGACTTTGTTGTTGTTACAAACATAGACAAAATTAGGTTTACAGGAAAAAAAGTTGCTAATAAAAGATATTACAGACATACAGGACATCCTGGTGGAATCAAATATAATACTCCATCAGATCTTATAAAAAAAAATAAACATAGTGACATACTTAAGTTAGCAGTTAAAAGAATGTTACCTGGAGGAACACTTGCCAGACAACAGTTAAGTAAACTAAAAATATATAAAGGTGATAAGCATCCACATCAGAGTCAAAACGTTAAAATAATAGATTTTAAAAAATTAAATAAGAAAAATAATGTGAAAAATATATGAGTGTTTCTAGTTCTGAAAATAAAAAAACAAAAATAAAATTAGATTTTAAAAACAGCAAATACTCTACAGGTAGAAGAAAAAGATCTATAGCTAAAGTTTGGGTTAAAAAAGGTACGGGAAATATATTTGTTAATGGAAAAACTATGATCAATTATTTTAAGAGACCAGTTCATCAATTAATAGTCACAAGACCTCTAGAAATAACCAATGTATTAAAAAATTATGATGTAAAATGTTCCGTTAGAGGTGGTGGTTTATCAGGTCAAGCGGGGGCAATTATTCTGGGTATTTCAAGAGCTCTAATATCTCATGATGAGAGTTTAAAAAAAGAGTTAAAAAAAGATAAATTAACTACAAGAGACTCAAGAGTTGTTGAAAGAAAAAAATACGGTCATAGAAAAGCTCGTAGAAGCTTCCAATTCTCAAAAAGATAAATCATTTAAATTTAAAATTTACGAATTAGTGATATAAACAATTATGTCAACAAAATTAATTAATGTTGTTATAGCAGGTGCTACAGGTTATGTAGGACTTGATTTAGTTAACCTACTATCAAAACACCCATTTGTTAAAATATGTAATTTATGCGCTAAAAAGAACATTGGTAAAGAAATAAATTACTTTGATAAAAGAATTAAAAAAAAATTACCTAAAATTAGTAGATTAAAAAAAGTAAATTGGAAAAATATAGATTTATTATTTTTATCTCTACCAAATGGTGAGGCTCAGAAATTAATTGGTGAATTGTACTATAAATTTAAAAATCTAAAATTTATAGACTTATCTGCAGATTTTAGATTGACTAACGCAAATATTTACAAAAAAAACTATAAAAAAAATCATAGAGCAAAAAATTTAATAAATAAATCAATTTATTCTATTTCTGAATTAAAAAAAAATAAAATTAAAAATTATAGAATTATTTCTAATCCTGGTTGCTATCCTACTTCAGTACAAATACCATTAATTCCATTAATTGAAAAAAATTTGATTGAAACAAAAAATATCATTATTGATGCAAAATCTGGATATTCTGGAGCAGGAAAAAATTACAAAAAAAAATTTACTTTTAAAAACTTTAACTCTTCTACATATGCTTATTCTGTAAATTATCACAGACACACAGCAGAAATAGATCAAGAATTAAAAACGATAAAAAAAAATATTAATTTTACTTTCAATCCTCATCTTGTACCTACGTTTAGAGGAATTTTATCTTCGATTTATTTAAATAAAAACAATAAAGTGACAGTTAATAATATTACTAATGCTTTAAAATTATATTATAAAAATGATAGATTTGTAAAGATATTGAAGAGTAATAGTCCCTTAGGAACAGGCAATGTTTTGAACACCAATAATTGTGAAATTTCAGTGTGTAAAACACTAGATAAAAAAAGAATTATAATCTTGTCCGCAATTGATAATTTAATTAAAGGTGCTGCAGGACAAGCAATTCAAAATATGAACATAATATTTAATTTTAACCAAAGATATGGTCTATTATGAGATTAATAATCTTTTTACTTATTTTTTCTTTTTACGGTTGTTCAACAACAAAAAGCGTTTTAATTTGCGGTGATCATGAATGTATAAATAAACAAGAGGCGAAATTATTTTTTGAGAATAATTTAACTTTAGAGGTTAAAGTTATATCAAAAAAAAAAGAAGATAATTATAGTTTAGTAAAAATGAACTTAGAAGATAATGAGAAGAATATTAAAGTTTTAAAATCTAAAAATAAAAAAATTGTTAGAAAATTAACAAAAGAAGAGATAAAATTAAAAAAAGATGAGATAAAGTCAAAGAATATAGAAAAAAGATTAAAAAAAAATAAAAATCAAAAGAAACCTCAAAAAAAAGTGGTAAAAGTAAAATCCACAAAATCAACTAATAATAGTAAATTAGACTCAAATAAAAATCCATCTAATATTTGCTCAGTTTTAGATAAGTGTGATATTGATACAATATCAAATTATCTAATTAAAATGAGTTTAAAAAAAGATTATCCAAATATTGCATCAAAAGATTAAATGAAAAAGAAAAAATATAATATAGCTATTGCAGGACTAGGAAATATTGGTTCATATTTATTTAATTATTTAAATAAAAATAAAAAACTTATTTCAAATAAGAATAACACAAATTTTGAACTTAAATATGTCTCTGCAAAAAACAAAAACAAAAAAAGAAATATTAAAATTAAAAAAAATCAATGGATTAAAAATTATATCAATTTAGCCAAAAAAAATGACATAGATATAGTAATTGAATTAATTGGGGGTGCAGAAGGTCCTGCTAAAAAACTTGTTTTCTCCGCATTAAGAAATAAAAAAAACGTTGTTACAGCGAATAAAGCATTAATAGCAAAGTATGGTGATGAATTATCTAAAATAGCAGAAAAAAATAATGTTAATTTAGAATATGAGGCAGCAGTTTGTGGAGGAGTGCCGATTATTAGATCTATCAAAGAAGGATTGATCGCAAATAAAATTAATAAGATTCACGGTATTTTTAATGGTACATCAAATTATGTTTTATCCTCTATGAGTAAGGAAAATGTCTCTTTAGGTGATACTATAAAAAAAGCGATTAAATTAGGATATGCGGAGTCTAATCCAAAGTCAGATTTAAATGGCGATGATGTTGCATCCAAGGTCAAGATACTCTCATGCTTAAGTTTTAACTCTTTTATAAATTCATCTATTCATATTGAGGGTATAAAAGAAATTGATAATGAGGATATTTTAAATGCAAATAAATTAGGATATAAAATTAAATTATTAGGATTTTCTGAAATTATAAATAACAAAATTTACCAAAGAGTTCATCCAACTCTTGTAAATAACAAATCGTATATTTCAAAAGTTGACGGAGTTTTAAATGCCGTTATTATAGACGGTAAGCCTATTGGTAGGAATGTTATTCAAGGTGAAGGAGCTGGACCATCAGCCACAACATCTGCATTAATTTCTGATATTTCTTCAGTTCTAAGAGGTAATGTAAAATATCCATTTGCTATTTCAAGTTCAAAAAGAAAACAATTTAAAAGTGGAAAAATTCAGGATTTATTTTTCTCATCCTACATAAGATTGAATGTTCTGGATAAATACGGCGTTTTATCAGATATAACAAAAGTATTTTCTAGTAATAAAGTTTCGATAAAAAGAGTTTTACAAAATCCATATAAAGTTAAAAAAAACTCATCGATCGTGATAATTACTCACAGTTCTAAAGACGATCATATTCAAAAAACATTGAAAACTTTAGCCAAAAAGCCTTATATAATTAAGAAACCGAAATTATTAAGAATTGAAAATGGTTAATGTCTATAAATAAAGATTATTTTAATAAATTTGTCAGATCTACTGAAAGAGCAGCTATTGGAGCGTTTCCATATATTGGTAAAGGAGATAAAATTGCAGCTGACCAAGGATCAGTTGATATGATGAGGCAAGAATTGAATAAAATTGATATGAAAGGGCAAGTTGTTATCGGTGAAGGTGAAATGGATGAAGCACCAATGCTTTATATAGGAGAAAAAGTTGGCACAAATGAAGGACAAGAACTAGATATTGCATTAGATCCTTTGGAAGGAACAAATTTCGTTGCTAAAAATTTACCAAATTCTTTTTCAATGATTGCCGTTTGTGAAAAGGGTAGAATATTTTCAGCTCCCGACACTTATATGGAAAAATTAGCTATTGGTAAAAACTTGCCAAAAAATCTTTTAGATCTAGACAATAGTATAGAAAAAAATATTAAATTACTCTCTGAAGCTAAAAAGAAAAAAATTGATGAAATTACTGCTTGTTTGTTAAAACGGCCTCGGCATGAGAAGATTGTTAAAAGTTTAAATAAACTTAATGTTAAAATTAAATATATAGATGATGGAGATGTATCTGGCGCAATTTCTGTAGTAGACCCATCCAAAGAAATTGATATTTATTTAGGAATAGGCGGTGGTCCAGAGGGAGTTTTAGCTGCTGCAGCACTATCTTGTATGGGGGGACAAATTCAAACAAGATTAGTTATGGATGAAAATCAGGTACAGAGAGCTAAAAAACTGGGAATTAATGACGTCAATAAAAAGTATAACATTGAAGATATGATAATGGGTGACGTTATATTTTCTGCTTCAGCTATTACGGACGGCGATATTGTAAGTGGCGTCAAAGATCACGGAAATAAATATGAAGTATCAACATTTGCATTACATAAGGACTTTAAGATATCAAAAAAAATTAAAAATTATTATCAAAAATGAGCACTAAATCAATTTTAGGGAAAAATTGGATTTATAAAAAATTTGACCATAATTATGTAACATTTTTAAAAGATAATTATTCTGTAGATCAAATAGTTGCACAATTATTATCAATAAGAAAAATTAAAAAAGAAAACGTAAAATCATTTTTAAAACCATCAATTAAAGATCTAATTCCTAATCCAGAAAACTTAAAAGACATGACAAAAGCAGTAAAAAGATTAGTTAATGCTATCACAAAAGGAGAAAAAATTGGAATATTTGGAGATTATGATGTAGATGGTGCAAGTGCTACTGCTTTAATTGGAAACTATTTAAAAGACCTAAATACAAAGTACGAAATTTATATACCAGATAGAACAATAGAGGGATATGGTCCTTCTATTAAAGGTTTTAAAGATCTTATTGAAAGAAATGTAAAACTTATTTTAACTGTTGACTGTGGTACAATGTCGTTTAATGCAATAGATTATGCAAATGAAAATAACATTGATGTTATAGTTTTAGACCATCATCAATCTGTAATAGAACTTCCTAAAGCACATTCAATTATTAATCCAAACCAATTAGACGATAATTCAAATTTAAATTATCTTTGTGCTGCTGGAGTTTGTTTTATGACTCTTGTCTCTCTAAATTCGACTTTAAGGAAATTAAAATGGTTTTCTAATAATAATATTAGAGAACCAAATTTATTAGAGTTTTTAGATGTTGTGTCTTTGGGAACTATTTGTGATGTAGTTCCTTTGATAGGCTTAAATAGAGCAATTGTAAAACAAGGTCTTAAAATTTTAAATCAAAAAAAAAATTTAGGTCTTAAAACTTTAATAGATATTTGTAGAATAGAAAAAAAAGCATCAACGTATGATTTAGGATACGTTTTAGGACCAAGAATTAATGCAGGCGGTAGAGTAGGCAAATGTTCACATGGTGCAAATTTATTGTTAAATAAAGATCCAAAAGAAAGCTTTAAGATAGCATTAGAATTAGAAAGCTTCAATTCTGATCGCAAAAAAATAGAAGGAGAATTACTTAATACAGTTTTAAATATCGTTGGTAAACAATTAAATGATCCAGTGTTGGTTTTATCCGGTAACAATTGGCATGAAGGAATTATTGGAATAATTGCATCTAGAATAAAAGATAGATTTAGCAAACCCACAATTATAATTTCTATTAATAATAAAATAGGTAAAGCTTCAGCTAGATCAATTTCAGGCTTTGATATTGGCTCTTCCATTTTAGCAGGTGTTCAAAATAATATTTTACTAAAGGGCGGTGGACACAAAATGGCGGGAGGTTTTTCTATTAATGTTTCTAAAATTGAGACATTTAAAAAATTTATTTTCAATAGATTTAAAAAAAAAATGAATAATCATTCCAAGGATAATAACTTATATCTGGACGCAATAATTTCTTCATCAGCTTTAAATTTAGAGTTTTTTAAAAAAGTAGATTCCCTTTCTCCATTTGGTTCTGGCAATCCAGAACCAAAGTTTTTACTCGAAAACGTTAGAGTAATAAAATCATCAATAGTTGGCAAAAAACACGTAAAATCTATATTAGCTTCTAAAGACGGATTAAGCATAAAAACAATATCTTTTAATTCAATAGATAGTGATCTTGGACAATTTCTAATGAACAATAAGTCAAATACCTTCAACATTGCTGGAAAATTGAGCTTGAATGAATGGAAAGGTGAAAAAAATGTAGAGTTTATTATCGATGATATTTCTG
>MDTG01287116.1_pt1 | contig 12474 bp, 3 predicted proteins | sample 811421 | NCBI WGS metagenome assembly MDTG01 (sample SAMN05326645, study PRJNA326480) | marine metagenome | isolation source: seawater | place: Pacific Ocean: South East | collected 2011 | reverse complement strand
GGAGCTGGTAGTAGTTCATCTGGATCTGAAAGATCAGTTGCATTTGCTCCTGTAGATGGATCTAATCTTGGTGGTGCTGGTCCTATTTCTAGATTTGAAATAGATGCTATCGTAGGTAACAATACTAACGGTGGTGAATATCCAGACGTTACTGATCCTGCAAGTGCAGAACATTTAGAACTACGTTATAGTTTAGATGCTTATAACGTTGGTATTGCATCTGCTACATGGGTATTGGTTGGACAAATAATTTCAATCCAAGATCTTAATACTATGGCTGCTGGTGTAACTAAGTTTACATTAGATATTCCAGTTGATGCACAACAGGCGAATGTAACCTTCCAGTTATATCAACCAAGTAACACTGGTGTAGATAACTATGGTGTTACAAATGTAAGATACTTTAGTGCATCTAACGCTGGTGGTTTAACTCACGTTGAATTCTTGAAAATTATATCTACTCCAAGAATATCAACTGCTCCATATTATATTATTGCTGAGAGAGAACCATTTGGTACTTTCACAGGTGTAAGAAATGATCATCCTGACGGAACAGCAATCTATAAGTGTAACGTACAGTTTGATGCTACATGGACTACTGATGTAATTGATAATTCTGGTAACACAGAGGATGTATACCTTGCAGAATTTGGAGGTACTATTGCTACTAACGATTATGTTATCGTAAGTAGAAGTGCTTCTATTACAGATGTAGAACCAATTGTATATGATATTGGTGAGATATTCCAAGTCAAGACTACACTTACACAGACAACTAAGAGTTTCGTTGTTTCCAGTGGATGTGATGGTGGTGCTTCTAATGATGTATTCACAATTAATTCTGTAACTGGTGACACATATATTGGTGGTGATCTAGTCATCAATAATAACCTTGATATATCTGGTGGTTGTGGAAGCACTGATAGAGGAACATTTACAGGTGATCTTTCAATTCCAGCTGGTGCTGAGTGGACATTCTACATCACTAATATTAGTGCTATTGACATTGCTAAGTTAAGTGTTAATGATCTTGTTTCATTTGAATCTAACTTTGGTACTGCACTAACACTTCCTAATACTAGAATCACTGAGATTGATGCAGATAAGGTTAAAGTTTCTAAAAATATTATTAGCACTCAGAACTTAACTAACGTTGTCTTTAGAGCAGTAGTTAACGAAGAGTTTACCATTAAGAATGGTAATGATCAGAATACTCTTTACTTTGATACATGTGCTGCTACCATGGAAATTGGTAATCAGTATAGAAGACTTGATATTAGTAGGGTACTTCCAAATACAGAAGCTACTGCTACATCATACGCAAGATACGAAGGTAATGAGAATAACATTAGATTCTACTCTTACTGGGAAGATCCCCTATCAATACAGGGTAACGGACCTACTACTAGTTTATCAGCTAATGCATCAACAGGTGCTGTATCAGGGTCAGTTTACTTACAGGTTGACTCACTTGGTGAAGGTACTGGTGCATTTGCTGTTGATGATTTAGTTAGAGTTAATACAGCATCAGGTGGTACTGGTGTTTGGGAGATAATGAAGATTGCTTCAGTTGATGTAGCAGGTAAGACTTTAAGATGTCTCCCTGGAGAAGAAGGAACTACTGCTAATGCTATTGCTAACTATGTTCAATCAACTACTGATGTAGTAAGGGTTCTTAAGCATAGTAAGTCTTCAAATCTTGTAGATATTGATTTACGTCAACGTGCTGGTGTAGATTATCTTTCTGCTATCATTGACAATGGTACTATTGTACAACAGAAACTTGATTATACTAACTGGGTACGTTTGTATGATAAGACTACAGGAAACAGTGAATTCTTCTTAGTTAACTTCGCACTCTTTGGTACTGTTCATACAGCTACCATGAATGAGTTGGGTCAGGATGGAATTATACCATTTAGAAGAGGTGACTTAACTGTAAATGGTGAACTTACATCATATGGTGGTGGAGTTAACATCTTAGATTCTGTAGGACAGACAAGCATAGTTAGGGTAGTTAATGATGATGGTCATGCTGATCACTCTGGTTCTATCTACTTTGACGCTGGTGTGATTGGTAGAGGTGATATTAAACTCTACTCATCATTCGGTCCTGAAGAAGTTCTAACAATTGGCAACAAAGTTACATTTGCTGTTGATGTTTATGGTGATGCAGAGATAAGTAACTCTCTTACAATTAGAGGAACTGCTGCTGAGTCACCATCTAAGAGTGCACAGTTTAATCTAACTAATCTTGGTGTTAACGGTGCAAATACATTTACAATTAATAGAGATCAATCTATTGATGCATTTGGATTAACTAACTTCTATACTAAGACTGGTGGTAGACACTCACGTTACATTTCTACTGGATCTGATGTCACTGATCTAAATCTAAAAGCGAATGTAACATACTTCGTTAATGTAACAGATCAAAGTAACTTGATTGTTTACTTACCTGAGACACCAACTACAGGTGATGAAGTTAGAGTTGTTGAAGTTGGTGGAAACCTTGGTTATGATACCATGTTGATTGTTAGAGCATTGACTCCAAATACTAGAGTACAAGGAGATTCAACTGGAACTACAATCGGATTGAGTGGTACTACACCATATAATTCAGGTGAACTTGTAGTACAGACAGCAAACGCTGGATTTACATTGGTATACCTAGGAGGAACGGATTCACAAGGCACCATCGTTTCTTCCTCTGTACAAGGATGGTGGCTAAGGGAGGTTTAATAAATGACATTCTATAATAGAATCAAATCAGGGAAACTTGCTCCAATAGGCACAATAATGCCTTGGGGCGGTTCTTCTCAATCAGGACAAAGATTAGATAATATACCTGCAGGTTGGATTGTGTGTAGTATGACTAATGCTACTCTCAATGCTGCAGATTATCCTTTGCTTGCTGCTACATTAGGTAATGAATACTGTCCATTCCCAGAAGATGGTAGTGGATTCGTTAATGGTGTTAATTTTGGTGTTGTTAATGATTTTCCATACAATAAAGATGGAGCTCTTGGTCATATTGATAGATTTGGTTTACCTAATCTAAATCAGCTTGCATTAGTTGATATTGAAGGACAAAGACAACAACCTAACAGCAGTAGTCTTACTGGTGCAGATAAGATTGAGATGGGTCAGTATATTGGTGAAAATGGACCTGATGCAACACAACCTCCAACACTTCTTAGTTCTGATGTAGATATTACATTTACAATAGAACCATCTAGTCAACTTGCTGGTAGGATAACTGGTATTACAATGGATGATCCTATCTATTTTGATACTTCTTATGTTGTACCTAGAAAATTGGGTGTAGATCACATACCAGAGCACTCACATAAACCTGCTACTACTGCAGAATTTGATCAGTTCTGGGGTGCATATGCTTTTGGTAATGGAGTACAAGAATTTGTTCCAGGTGCATCAGAAAAGGATAAATCTCCAGATTATGGTGCTGTTGCTCCTGCTGGTCAAAAAACAGGATCAGAGGCACTTAGGTGGAAACCAGGTGAAAAGAATATTTCATGGTGGGATGAATTTGATGGTGGAATAAGTTTGCCAGATGGTAGCGGTAATGTTTACATTAACCCTGAATTGGAAATGATACCTGCTATGCCAGTATCTGCGAGAGCAATACCACAGAGATTCTATCATTATGATGACAACTTTGCTTATAATGATGACAATAGAGCATTAGAAAACGTTCAAAAATCGGCACATACAGGAGCATTCCCACCTGCTGGATATTATAATGGTAGAAGAAATTATTATGCATCAGTAGACATCCCTGAGAAACAAAGAGGTGAAACGATGCCATTAACAGATATTCAGGATACTATCTATGATCCTGCATTAGGCGAGTTACAACCAATAAATACAGCTGTAACGAATACGTTCACAACAACTTTAAATCATGTAGGAGAAGGTTGGGGGAGTACAGATTTAAAATCACATACTCATGATGCAATGGAAGTTAGTATGGCTAGAGGTAGTTTATCCATACCATCAACTATTCTTATTAATGATATTTCTACAGGAACTACAGCACCATTATCTGTAGCAACTGCATTAAGTATACAAATAAATGCAAACACACCTTCGTTAACAATGATGTACATCATCAGGGCATTCTAAGATGGCAAGTTTTTATAATAAAGAGAAAGCAAAACATGGAACTATGTGTGGTTCTATTATATCTTTCCCAGTAGAACTTACGGAGGTTGATCCTAAAGATCCTATTAATAGAAGATTATTACCTGCTGGTTATTTAAGATGTGACGGTAGTCTTTTATTTGCTAGTGAATTTCCAGAATTAGCAACAGTTTTGGGAGTAGGACAAGAAACAAAATTTTTAAAAGATGGTCAAGTTATTACTAATTTACAGTTTCAACTTCCAGACTTAAGGAATAAACATATTAGAGCTACGACATCATCTAACATTGGTTTGTATAATGACTTATAAATTACTGATGAAAATGGTTCAACGCAGTTTAAATCTGGTATTCAGTTAGATGTTGTTCAAAATATTGATAGTCCATATCAATTAAGTTATACAGGAGATTTTTATATACCACCACAAACAATAGAATTAAGAGGTGAACCAAGATTCACTGTTGATACTGGTGTATATACTGCATCTACTGAAACTCCTCATACAGCATTTCAACCACATTTACATAGATCAACAACTACTAGACACAGACAGAAAGATAATTCACAAAATTATTTTAGATCTAGACAGAAGAACTATGAAAAGACATTGAGTACATTGAATGTATGTCAGTGGTTTACTAATACTACTCAACCATTGTGTAGGCATGAGTGGGAGAATAGGATGCAGGGATCAACAACATATTTTGCAACCAATACTGTGATTGGTAACCTAAGGTATTCATATTATGGTGCATGTTTTAATGGTTGTCTTAACTTTGGTAGTGGTGGATATTGTTTATGGCCAGAGCAAGGATTGTGTTCTGATGAACCATCATCTTCTAACCAATGGCAGAACGTTAACTGGGATAATAGATTAGAAAACGCTGGTGATGATAAAGATTGTAGTCAAGGTGATGAAGGTGGTAACTCAGGAACAGTACAGTTTGGTAATGTTACTTATGAACCATTATTGTATCAGGAATGTAACTGTGGTCTAGTTTTATTTGGTGTTGACTTCTGTGACATGGATGGTCAAGGAAACTCAGCTGTTAACTCATCTGAATTGGAAAACTACGGTCCTAATATGAACTATCCAAGTAGTTGGGGATATGGTGGTAGTTCAAAGAACATGCCATTTTCTAGTAATGATACAGATAGTTATCAGCAAATACCAAGTGGAGTTGCAAACATAACTACAATTATTGGTGAGACTGGTAATGATGGTACTCATAGACACAGAATAAACTTTAATTCTGATGAAGAGCATTCATTTAAAATGATTACAAGAGCTACGTTTGCTAGAGCTGATAGTGGACTAGTTTCTAAGATTACTATTGATAAGAATACTTCTAAGAAGGCAGATAAATACATACAGCCATACATCGTAACCGAATATTTAATTAAAGTCTGATGGTACAATATAGGTCTCCTTACAAAAATTTTTATAGCGATAAAACAGGCTCCTATATGAGTATAGGTGCTATCGTTCCTTCGTTGGTAGATAGTTATTCTACTGATGTAGGTCAATCAATAACTGGTGAAGGTACTGGTGGTGAAGATCCATCATTTAACTACAGAAATTTTTTATATTGTGATGGAGAACAGTATGATATTAGGAGGTATCCATTATTATACGAAAAAATAGGTAATGATTATAATTTAACTACAGAAGCAACATCAAATAATGCTATAAGATCAGAGGCAACTGGTGCACCAGGTACAGTTTACAGAACATTTGTAGATAATGGTAATGTATATGCTGAGATACATTCGGAACCAATACCAAATTCTGTTGAGTACACAAGAGTAGTTCCAAATAATGCTCAATTAACATTTGAATTATTAAATGATTATCCTACTGCTAATGGACAGGTAGTACAAGGAGCACAATATATTCTAGAATATTCGGATACATTTCAATCACTTGCATCACAAGCTGATACTCATGTATTCAGGTTATTGTTAAATTATGATCCTGATAATAATGTAGGTGGTAATCCAGGTGGTACTGTTACTTGGGTTATAACATCAATAACATTAATACAGACAGCAGATCAGAACTATCCTCTTATATTACCAGAGACTAATTATGGTACTGTACCTGCTTTGGATCCAGGAACTTATGATCCTTTAACTGGACAAGGATATCCTACAGGTTATTCTCAATATGCTAATGCTAACAATGATACACCAGCATTTTCATGGGCAAACTTAAGTGGTTTACCTGTTGGTGTTACTGTAGATACATACGAAATACTAATTGAAGATTTATCTACAGATGTAAGAACTAATTGGCATGTTCAGAATATACCAAATACATTTACGGGATTTAGTGTTAACCAGCAAATGCCTGGTGGTGTTGTACTACAACAAAATACTGTAGAACAATCATCTATTGGTTCTTCTCCTGTGTGGGTTAACAATGGTTATTCAGGACCACAGCCACCAACAGGTGAGAAGCATATCTATAGATTCCATGTACAAGCAACATTAAGTAATTCACAGCAGATTTGTACATATCAAGATTTTACATCAGGTGGTGGATCATTAATACCATTATATAACAGACAACCACAGTTAACACAGAATTTTAATGTTACTGGTGGTAATTCTGGTATTGTAGACACAAGTTTGGATGTAATTATTGGTAGTTTAACTAACCAACCACGTATTAAAATAAGAAAAGCATTTAGTATTTCAGATTTACCACAGGTGCTTGGTCAGTTTAGAGTACCTGATTATAGAGATAGAAAGTTAATTGGATTTGGCCAAGGTGTTAATGGTTCTGGTACTCCTTTGGTAGGAGATAGAATCACTATGAATGTTGGTGACGTTGGTGGACAATGGTTTATTGGTACAGATACTATTGAAGATCCTGTTGAATTCTATGAGATAAGTGATGTTCTTACTACAGGATATGCAAACGTTACTACATTAGTTCAACCATACTTAACTGGTGAAAAGAACTATACTGTAGGACCGATTGAAGATTATATCTTTGCAAGACCACCAGAGCACTTACATAACTTATTGCATAGTGAACCAGATGAAATTACTGAAGCTAACGCAGAAGGTGTTGATAGTTTTACCACAGGATATGGTAAAGTAAAAGGATATATTGAGAACTTTATACCTAACCTACCTAGTGGAGAAACTTTAGGTCACTCTCATGGATTGTTAGGATACAGACCATTGAGTCCAAAGACTGCTACTTTTGGTAATGTAGAAGGTATTGGATCTAAAGAACAAACAAACGCATTAACAGATAAGACATGGGATATTGATAGTGCTGAGCTTACATGGACATTAAGTGGTAGTTCATTAATTACTTGGGGTAATGGGGTAGGAGAAGTTGGTGGATTTGTCAGTCCTGGTAGTGGAACACAGTACCTAGGATTTGGTAGTCCAGGAAATACTATATTCGCATCTCATCAAGCAACTAGAGGTGCATCATTTACTTTAGATGTTGAAGGATATAGTCAGTTCTTTGCATTAGGAATTGCTGGTAATGATATTAATGGTGGTGAAAGATGTGATGATACCACTGATAATCTTAGAATAAGATTTACAGGTGCTGGTAGTGCTCCAACATCAACATGGTATGAACTGATGGAATCTGCTGGTTCATATAATATAAACAATAATAGTGTTGGATTTGGTGCATATGATGCAAGTTATCAAGTATGGAAGAATAGAATAGTTGATATACCCACAATATATCAAGATGCTGCAGAACAACCTTTAACTATAGAAATACAACAGACATCTGATAGTAATGTATCAGGTTCTGATCCAATTGGTGAGTATAGGAGTTCCAATAATATTACTGGTACACTGAATGACCCTGCTGGTACTGCTTTCCATCCTAATGGATATGATGCCTATGGTCTTGCAAAGATTGGATTAAGAGCAGGTCAATCTGGCAACTGGGATGGATGTTATAACTATAAAATTACAGAACCAGGATCACTTCCAATTGTTAGTGCTGCTGCTACTGCTGGTGTTATAACAGTAATATTTGTAGGTACTCATGAATTTGACATTGGTGATAATGTAATACTATCAAACACACAAACTAGTTTAGATGGTGCATATACTATTCTAGCAGCTAATTTTACAACATCATCATTCCAAGCATTGTGTGATGAAACTCAGTCTGCTGGTTTTGGTTCTGTTAGATTAGCGTCAGGATATTTTACTGAAGTTCCTGTTACACCAACACCAAGAGTTTGGGTAGTTGATGATAATACAACTATTGGTGGTAAAGAGATAATAGTTACTACACCAGGAACTGGTGAAGAAAGATTTTTAAACGTTTATGATAGTGGTACTGCAAACATAGCATCAACTGCAGGTGGAGAAAATATTACATCTTACACTCTTAGAATCGCTGGTGGTGGAGGTGGAGGAGGAGGTTCCTCAGGTTCAGGTGGAAATGGATTTGATTCCTCTGTAACTCTAACCGTTGATGGTAATCCATATACTGTTACTGCTGGTGGTGGACTAGGTGGACAAGCTGGAACTAATGGAGGACAAGGAGGACAAGGTGGTTCATGGACAGTACCTGCAGCTATATTCAATGATCCTAGATTTACTTTTAATGTTACTAGTAATGGTGACAATGGAAGCACTGGTGGTGTAGGTAATGGTGCAGTTCCTGCTGGTGGATTACCACCAATATCTGGATGGAATAATAAAGGTAATGGTGGTGCTGGTTCTTTTGATAATTTCTTAACTCAAGGATCTGCATCACAAACTTGGGCAACATCATCTACTAGTTGGACACAAGTATATGGTCCTGCTTATAGTGCTGGTCAGAATTATGTTGAATTAACAGGAGCATCTACTGGATCATGGGTAGCAACATGGCCATGTGGCATACAAATATCACCAGTTCGTACAGTTGATATTAAAACAACTGCAACTAATACTCCTAATGGTTTAGGACAAGCAAACTATTGGAAAGATATGCCATCTGTACAGTGTGGTTTAAATTGGGATCTTGGTGCTGGTACTCAGATTCAAGGTTCAACATTATTTGGACAACCAGATAGTTGGTCTACAATATATGGACCTAATGCTAGTGTACCAAATAACTTTATGGAAACCACATCAAATAGTGATGGTTTGGTTCTAGATGCTATTACTCCTGATGGTGCTAACAAATCTAACATGATGGGATTCCATTTTTATATGGATGGTGAGTTAAGAGCAATAAACCCATATGGAAGAAATGGTGCATCATATGAGAATGGTACATGGAACTATTGGGGTCCTTATAGATTTAAAGGAGGAAATCAGTTAGCAGGTACTTCTAACATTGCAATCGCTTTTGATACAAATGGAAACTTAGTTACTACTGGTCATGGTTATGCTCAGATAGATTTTCGTTTTGAATGGACTGATTCTTCAGATGCTGGATATGCATTAGGAACTGTATCATGGCAGATTGGAGGACAAACCGTATCATTTACTCAAAACCAAGGAGCAGGTTCAGGTTTAGATACTACTAGTTTTACTAACATAGCAGTATCAGCTAATACAACTTATCCTGTTACGATAACAGGTAATAATGCTGCTGGATTTATTCCTATCCCATCACCACCAGCATTTCCTGGTATATGTTTCAAGGATGCTGATGGAACTGATTGTAATGCTAAGGTAGAAGTTGTTGCTATCAACCAAGGACCACAAACTAGGTATGAAGTAGAAATACAACAGATGACCTTCCCATACTATGAACACTCTCCAACTCAAAGGTTTAGTGTTTGTGAAGTAGCTAACATACCTGGTTCTGCTGCATATAATAATACATCACAAATGAATTTTGTAACTGGAGTAAAAGAAGAACAATTACAAGGTGGTGGTGGAGGTGGAACATACACATATTATTATAATGGTGCAAGTGTTGGTAGTAACTCAGATGGTGCACAGATAGTAACTGGAGCTACTGCTGGTTCATTTAGATATAGTAAGGGAACTAGTGCAGGTACTGATCTATGGAATATTAGGGTAGAAGAATTAACTGTTACTGGTACAAATGTTACTAGTGGTAGTATTGATGTTAATGATATTATTGGAGTACCAGATGAAGAAATTGCTTCAATATCATATGTAGATTTTGATATTTCTGGTGGTGCTGGTGGTAATGGACCTGCTAATGGTATAGGAGGATGTGCTGGTGGTTATGGTGGTGGTACTGCATCTCCAGGTAGAAGGGTTACAGGAAGATTAAATAACTTCAATGGTGTACTTGATTGGGTTATAGGACAGCAAGGAGAACAAGGTGTAAACCAACAAGTAGGAGCAACAGGTGAACCAGCAGCTAATGGTGGTGCTGGTGCTGCTGGTGGAAATGGTGGAACTTCAGGATCAGGTGCATGGGGTAATGGTGGATCTGGTGGAGGTGGAGGTGGTGTCACGTCTTTAAATGTTGGATTTGGTCAAGCAATTGCTGGTGCTGGCGGCGGCGGTGGCGGCGGTGGATCAGGTGGTGGTTATAACGGTGCTGGTACTACTGACCCATGCTGGACTGGTGGTGCAGGTCTAGGACCAACAGCAAGTTTATATGAGAATAATCTATTCACATTCAATCCTGGTGGAAATGGTGGATCAAAAGGATGTACCTCTGGAGGAGGTGGAGGTGGCGGCGGTGGTGCTGGACCTACTGGTGGAGGTAATGGTGGTGCTGGTGGTGTCGCTGGTGCTGGTCATGTTAATACAGGTTCAGGATCTGGTGGTAATGCTGGTAGATCAGCAATTAGTACAACTTATGTCACATCTCCTAGTGAATCCTCTGGATCCACAGGTGGTGGGTATGTTACACTTACTGCATACTTTGAAGAAGATGGAGCAAACCCCTCTGGTGGTGGTGGAGGCGGTGGTGCTGCATTAAATATAGGAATTCAACCATTAACTACTTCAGATGATATATCAACATCATTCTTTGTTGAAGTTGGAAATGGTGGATCAGGTGGTGCAGGTAACCAAGGTGATCCTATACAAAATGGTAATTCAGGTAGAGTAGAAATAGGATGTTATGGTAGATTACCTGGCGATGATGATGTAGTTGGTATATCTGATCCTTCAGGTAGATATTATGAAGTTCCAAACTTCCCAGATGGTGCTTATGATATATCAGCAGCAGGTGCTGCATTTGAAGGTGCTGCAGCTAACATATGGCATTCATCAACTGATGATATGACTGTTGTTGGATCTGTTGGTGATAACTTTGCAGTTGCAACTAATATCAGTAATGGTACGTCTAATAGACATATTAGATACACTGGTCTTGGTAGTAGATTCTTGCAAATTGGTCCATTAAACTTACTCAATGCTAATAAGATTACATTTGGTATTATTAAAGGTAATGGATCTAATGGTGGTGAAACACCAGAAGAAGCAATAGATTGTTATTATAAGGTATCATTGGATGCCACATCTGAAAGTGTTCTTCAAGCTGTAGCAGACCCACAGTCTGTATCAACTTCAGGGTGGGCGAATTATAGTATTGATATTGATGAAGAAAGTGATGCAAGAATAAATGGTATCTATTTAATAATAAGACAAACAAGACCAGATGGTTCAGGAGATAACCCAAATGAACAAGGTGGATCTGTTAATGACAACTGGGGTCTTGCAATGTTTGGTGTTAGGTATGCAACATACTCTGAAAGAATATTTGTTCCAACATTAAATGCATCAATTCCTGGTAATGATGGTACTTGTGGACCTGAGGATGGTATTGATGAGATTAGGAGAGTAGTTACTGCGAGGGATTCTAATATTAGATTCACTGATGGTACATTAACTCTATCTACATCTACACCAATATCTGTAGCGGGTAGTGCAAGTGTTCAAGATAGTTTATCTCTTGTCACTAAATACCACCGTTCTAAATACATCATCAAAGCGATGTAGGATAAATAATACATAAAGAAAGAAATTACTGATGGCAACGTCTTCAACTGCACAAATGATTTTTAATGCCTTTGATAGGATAGTTTCTTATCAGGGTGTTAAAAAACAATTTAATGATGATTACTGGAATACTGAGATAGATCCAATCATCACACCTCTATGGAATTCTGATAAGGATCAATTGGAGTTGTTCGTCTATCATGTTGATGGTACATATTTAATACAACGTAGTAAGTATAAACGAGATCGTAAGACTCAGACGAGTAAGTGGTCCAGTTATGAATTTGACCCAGCTGGTGTAGCTGAGTGTGATGTAACAGCATTATTTGATGCGTTGAAAGAAAAGTTCTTTGATTACAAGGACATAACTGAGGCAGAGTATCAGAAGGC
>MDTG01239697.1_pt1 | contig 12474 bp, 11 predicted proteins | sample 811421 | NCBI WGS metagenome assembly MDTG01 (sample SAMN05326645, study PRJNA326480) | marine metagenome | isolation source: seawater | place: Pacific Ocean: South East | collected 2011 | reverse complement strand
TATTTGTTGTTTTGATAAATGAAGCCCATATAATACTTTTGATTTATCATAAATTAATGTTTCCCCTGAATTAAGGTATTTTGATTTTGCATTTGAAATAAAAGATCTACCTCCAAAAGCTATAACTTTATCAGTGTAGGAGTGAATTGGAAAAATTGTTCTTTCTCTAAATTTATCATATGTTTTACCATTTTCATTTATTCCTATAAGACTTGATGAGATAAGTATTTCTTTATCGTAACCTGCTTTAGTAGCAGCTCTTTCAAATGAGTTTTGTTTTTTTGGACTATATCCTAATTGAAACTTTTTGATTGTTTCTTCTGTATACCCGCGCTCTTTAAAATAACTCAACCCAACTATTTTTCCTTCATCAGTTTCCCAAAGTGATTTTTGAAAAAAATCATTTGCAAATTTCGTGGCAATAAATTGACTCTCTTTCTTTGATCTTCTAATTTCTTGTTCTGGAGTTAAAATTTTTTCAACAATTTCAATACCATATTTTTCTGCAATAATTCGTAATGATTCGGGGTAGGAAGCATTTTGTAATTCTTGAATAAACTTAATGCTATTACCTCCTTTTCCACAACCAAAACACTTATAAATCCCTTTTGTTGGAGATACTACAAATGAGGGGGTTTTTTCATTATGAAATGGGCATCTTCCTTTATAGTTCACTCCCGCCTTTTTGAGATCTATAAAATCACCAACTACTTCCTCTATTCTAGCAGCTTCAAATATTTTATCTATCGTATCTTGTGGGATCATATCTTTCTATTAACTACATAATCTAATAATAATATTAATGATTTTTTTGCTTCATTTTCTTCAAAACCTGACAAAACATCTATCGCATTTTTATGGAATTGATACATTTTTTTTTCAGCATACTCAAGGCCACCATTGATTTTAACTAATTTTATTAATTCGGCCACTTTTCTGTCATTTTTATAATGATTTTTAAAGATATTAATGACATTTTTTTTTGTTTTTTTATCTGAATTATTTAAAGTATAAATAAGTGGAAGTGTCATTTTTTGTTGTCTAATATCTATACCTGTAGGCTTCCCTATATAAGTTCTTTTCTTATAGTCAAAAAGATCATCTTTAATTTGAAATGCCATTCCTGCATTTTCCCCAAAAATTCTCATTTTTTCTATTAAATCTTTATTTACTCCTATTGAATTGGCGCCACTTTCGCAACAAGCAGCAATTAATGTTGCTGTTTTCTTTCGGATTATTTCATAGTAAATCTCTTCAGTAATATCAAGTTTTCTTGCTTTTTCAATTTGTAAAAGCTCTCCTTCACTCATATCTTGCACAGCTATACTCATTATTTTTAACAGATCAAATTCTTTATTTTTTACTGCTAAAAGGAGACCACGACTTAATAAAAAATCACCAACCAGAACGGCAATTTTATTTTTCCATAGAGCACTAATTGAATAAAAGCCTCTTCTTAAGTTTGATTCATCAATAACATCGTCATGAACTAAGGTTGCTGTATGTAATAGTTCAATCATTGATGCTGCTCTATAAGTGTTTTCAGAAAATTTTCCAAATAGCTTTGCTGAAAGGAAAACAAACATTGGGCGCATCTGCTTTCCTTTTCTTTTAATGATATAATGCATAATTCTATCAAGCAATGAAACATTACTTTTTAAAGCATCTTTGAATTTACCTTCAAATAAATCCATTTCTAGCTTAATAGGGGCTTTTATATTTTTGATTATTGACAAAATAATTTAAACTAAAGCTGCGAATATACAAAGAAAACTTTCCTATGTAAATATCTTTTTTCGTTGTTAAACAATTATCTAAGTGTATTTACTAATTGCCCACAAGCGGCACTTATATCTTTGCCTTTACTCCTTCTTAAATTTACGATAATTTTTGATTCTTCTAAGTATTTAATAAATTTTTCAGTTACTGTATTTGAAGATTTTTCATATGGTAACCCTTCAACATTATTATATTCAATAAGGTTGATTTTACAGGGAGTAGATATTATGAATTGAGTTAATTTTTGAGCATCTTCTATACTATCATTTAAGCCCTTAAAAAGGATATATTCATATGTAACTCTAGTACCAGTTTTTTCATAAAAATATTGAATTGATTCTCTTAAATCTTGTAGGTTAATTTTTTTATTTATAGGCATTAAGATGTTTCTTTTACTATTAGATGAAGTATGTAAAGAGATGGCTAAATTAAACTTTACTTGATCATCTGCTAGTCTTTTTATCATTTTTGCAATGCCAGCAGTAGAAACTGTTAATCTTTTTGGAGACATACCTAAACCTTGATTTGTTGTGATAAAATTGATACTTCTAATTAGTTCTTTATAATTTAAGAGTGGCTCTCCCATCCCCATAAAAACTATATTTGTTAAGGGCTTGCCAAAATTTGAAATAGACTCTTCATTCAATATAAAAACCTGATCATAAATCTCAGAAGCTGTTAAATTTCTTTTAATTTTTAGTGTTCCTGTTGCGCAAAATTTACACGCCAAACTGCAACCAACTTGAGATGATATACACGCAGTTAACCTTTTTCCTGAAGTGATTAGGACACCCTCAACTAATTGTTTGTCATATAATTTCAAGCTATACTTAATGGTGCCGTCTATACTTCTTTCAGCTTTATGAATTTTTATTGGTCTAAGTAAAAAACTATTTGCGAGCAATGCTCTTGTTTTTTTAGACAAAGATGTCATCTCAATAAATGAAGTTACTCGTTTTTTCCATAACCATTCCCATACTTGTCTTGCTCTAAAATTGGGTAATTTATTTTCTTTGAAAAATTCTAGAATTTTATCAAAATCTAAATTTCTGATATCTTTTTTGTTCTTCATAATTATTTACAAAGATATATTACTTTTGAATTATGAGATTTTTAACAGCCAATTATTTATACCCTCTTGATATTTCACCAATTAAGGAAGGTGTTTTAGTAATTTCAGATGAAGGAGAAATTTTAGATATTTATGAAGATAGATCAGTTGTTCCAAAAGAAAAGTTAGAAATTCACGATGGCATTTTATCGCCAGGTTTTATTAATGCCCATTGCCATTTGGAATTGAGCCATTTAAATGGAATAGCAAAAAAAGGACAAGGATTTTTGAGCTTTTTATCAGTAGTCAAACAGAGAAATAATTTTAACAAAGATGAGATTATGCTAGCGATTGAAAATGGAGAGCAGCAAATGAAGCAAAATGGAATTGTGGGAGTTGGTGATATATGTAATACAGCAGACACATTATTTAAAAAAGGAAATGAGAATCTTCAATATTATAATTTTATCGAAACTTTTCAGCCAAATTCAGAAAAAATATCGGAAACAATTCAGTATGCTTTGCAATTAAGAAATAAGTTTAGATTAACTGGTAAAAAAGCAACTATTGTGCCTCATGCTCCTTATTCGGTGCCACCAAAATTGATGCAAAGAATTATTAATTATTTTGATTTAAGTGATGATATATTGACAATTCATATGCAGGAAACAGAAGAAGAAAATATTCTTTTTGAAAAAAAATGTGGATTGTTTTATAATTGGTTAGTAAGTATAAATGCAACACAAAGTATTTGGAATGAAAGAGAAAAATCAACATCAATAATTCATGAATTAAAAAATAAAAACATTATTTTAGTACATAATACTTTTACAAAAAAAGAGGATTTAAATCAGGCATATTACTGTACTTGCCCTAAAGCAAATCTTTATATTGAAAATACTTTACCGGACTACTCAATTTTTGACACAGATAAGTTATGTGTGGGAACTGATAGTTTAGCTTCAAATGATTCTCTTTCTATATTAGAGGAGTTAAAAGTGATAAAAGAAAACAGTGATTTTGATATTAATACTTTATTAAAAATTGCTTGTAAAAATGGAGCAGAAGCTTTAGGATTTAAAAAACTGGGAACCTTTGAAAAAGGAAAAAAACCTGGTATAAATTTGATTAAATATTTTAATAGGATAGAAGTTATCATATAAATAATTCAGTGATTTTTAAATCTTCCTTAGTCGTGATCTTTAGGTTTTTTTCATCTCCGAGTATAGTATGTATTTTGCCTCCATAGTACTCAAATACTGAGGCATCATCTGAAAATTTATCTGAATAATTTTGCTTATAAGATTTCTTTATGTCAGCGCTTAAAAAACATTGTGGCGTTTGTACTTTATATAAATTACTTCTATCAATATGTTTAGATTTTGTTGATTTAATTTCACGAATAGAATTCTTAACAGGAATGACAGGGATTGTACCAAACCCCTTTTTAGTTTCTGAAATCAAAGTATTGATTAGCACGGTAGATATAATTGGTCTAACTCCATCATGAATAGCAACAATAGATTGGTTGTCAATTACAGTTAATCCGTTTTTTACAGAGTGAAAACGAGTTTTTCCTCCCTTAACTAATTTATGTTTTTGTGAAAAATTATGTTTTTCGCATAATTTTTTCCAGTAATCAAACTGATTATAGGGTAATACTAATATAATTTTATCAAGATGTGAAAACTTTTTTAAAGTATGAACCAATATGGGTAGCTTGTTTAATAGAAGAAATTGTTTTGGTTGGTTAGCGTTCATACGTTTTCCCTCTCCACCAGCAACAATTAAAGCAATTTTTTTCATTTTATAAAATTAGCATTGCATCTCCATAAGTATGGAAATTATATTTTTTCTTAACACCTATTTTGTAAGCCTTTTTTAAAACATCTAATCCTGCAAAAGCTGCAACTTGCATCATTAATGCAGATTTCGGTAAATGAAAATTAGTAAGCATACAGTTTGCAATTTTATAATTATAAGGAGGAAATATGAAAATATTTGTCCATCCTTCAAATGGTATTATTTCATTTTTTGTAGATACTGATGATTCTAATGTACGCATTACAGTTGTGCCTACAGCACATATTCTTTTATTTTGTGATAGACCACAATTAATCTGATTAGAAGCTTTTACAGGTATGCTAATTTGCTCTGATTCCATTTTATGTTTTGATAAATCTTCCACCATAATTTGATTGAAAGTACCTAATCCAATATGCAAAGTTGTTTCAGCAAATTCTACTCCATTAAGTTCCATTTGTTTCATAAGAATTTTACTAAAATGTAAGCCAGCTGTTGGTGCAGAAACGGCTCCTTCATGTTTTGCGTAAATAGTTTGAAATCTTTCAGTATCTTCTGATGTTGCATCTCTTCCAAGATGTTTTGGTATTGGAGTTTCACCTAAGGCTGTTATCGTTTCTTTAAATTCTTCGTGATTACCATCAAATAGAAAGCGTAAAGTTCTACCTCTAGAAGTAGTATTATCAATAACCTCAGCAATTAATTCATCATTTTCTCCAAAGAATAATTTGTTTCCAATTCTAATCTTTCTAGCTGGGTCAACAAGTACATCCCAAAGTCTGTTTGCTTTATTTAACTCTCTTAATAGGAATACCTCAATCATTGCACCAGTCTTTTCTTTATTTGCATGTAATCTAGCAGGAAAAACTTTTGTATTATTTGTTACAACTACATCTCCTTCTGCAAAATAGTCTTTTAAATCAGACACTTTTTTATGTTCAATCTCTCCAGTTTTTTTGTGTACAATCATTAACTTAGCATCTTCCCTATACTCAGCAGGTTTTTTAGCAATTCTATTTTCTGGTAAGTCAAAATTAAACATAGATAATTTATATTTCATCTTGTATTTTTATTAAATTAAATTTTGCAAATATAATCTATAGAGATGCAGAAGTCAAGTAAAACTATTTTTTAATAATTTTTTCAAAATCGTCCACGTTAATTCCTTTTGATAATTTATAATTTCCAATTTCTGTTCGACAGAGTTTTGATAGGTATCCACCACAATTTAATGCTAATCCAAAATCATTAGCAATAGATCTAATATATGTCCCTTTGCTGCATTTAATTTTAAAATTTATATTCATGCCATCTATAGATAAGATTTTAAATAAATTTACAGTCACTTTTCTATTCTCTATTTCAATTTTTTCTCCTCTTCGAGCTTTTTTGTAAAGGCGTTCACCTCCTCTTTTTAAAGCAGAAAAAATAGGTGGTTTTTGTTCTATTTTACCTGTAAATTGAGCTGTATTTTCTATAATCATTTTATCCGTAAGATGTGAAGTTTCAAAATTATTATCTACTTTAGTTTCTAAATCATAAGATGGAGTTGTGCCTCCTAAAGTAATTGTTCCAATGTATGTTTTTTCTTGTTCTTGAATTTTAGAAATACGTTTCGTGAATTTGCCAGTACAAATAATTAAGAGTCCAGTTGCCAAAGGATCAAGTGTTCCAGCATGCCCTATCTTTATATTTTTTATATTATACTTTTTTTTTATGAGATTTTTAATTTTTCTTACAACATCAAATGAGCTCCATCCTAATGGCTTATTTATAAGAAAAATTTTTCCGGATAAAAATTCTTCAGCTGATTCAGGAAATTTTTTCATTCTAAATTATAGCATTCAGTATAACTATAGCCCCAACCAAAAAACAGTAATATGAAAAATATTTTAGATTGCTGTTTTTTACTAATTTTATCATCCACTTACAAGCAATCATACCTGTTACAAAAGCAAAAATAAATCCAATTATTAAGGGAAATAAGTTTGTATCTGTTATTGATATTTCTCCAGAAAAAATGTCTTTTGCCATTTTACCAAAAATCAAAGGAATTACCATTAAAAATGAAAATCTAGCAGATTTTTCTTTATCAATTCCTAATAATACAGATGTTGAAATTGTTGCACCTGATCTTGAAATACCAGGTATTACAGCAATAGCTTGTGATATCCCAATAAGAATAGCATCTTTTATTCCAACATTTTTTTCTGTAGATTTAGATTTATCAGCCATAAATAGCAGTATGCCTGTAAGTATTAACATACTTCCTACCATATTTATTGAGCTGCCAAAAAGACTTTCAATCTCATCATTTAAAGCTAATCCAACTAATGCAGCGGGAATCATAGAAAGTATGATTTTTAATGAAAATTTAAATGAGGTGTTATTTTTAAATTGAAATAGACCTAAAAATATTTCAGCTAAATCTTTTCGGAAAATAATAATAGTTGAAAGAGCGGTTGCAAAATGTAAAACAACAGTCATCAACATATTATTTTCACCAATTTTTCCTTCTCCCATTAAATTTTTTGCAATTTCTAAATGCCCACTACTACTTACAGGCAAAAATTCCGTCAAACCTTGAATTATTCCAAGAATAATAGCGTTTATAATATCCATTTATGATTTCTCTTTGCCTATATACATTATTGCAAAAAATTCAATAATAAATCCTGAAGCTAATAAAATTGGTGCAAGTGTTAATCTTTGAAAATCAAAGATTTCAGCTGAGAATTCTGTTGGGTCTTCTGACCCTCCCCCAATCATTAGGATAAGCCCGATTGCTATAAATGCCAATCCAATAATTAGTAAAATAAAGTTCTTTTTTTTGAATGCAAAATCCATTTTTTTTTTTTTAGTTGTAAAGTTCATTTTCGTTAAGTCGTAGAAATTTTCTTACTGCAAAATAAGTAGAAAAAATACTAATAAGTAGCCCTGATGCAAATATGAGTAAAAAAACAGTTCCAATAATTTTTAAATCATCAATATTAAGAATATTTGATGAATCGCCTTGTATTAAGCGAATTCCTCCAATTAGCATTAAAATAGCAAATATTGAACTGTAAAAACCCTGATAAATCCCTTTAACAACAAACGGTTTTTGAATAAAATTATTTGTAGCACCAACTAATCTCATTGTTCGGATTAAAAATCTCTTTGAATAAACAGAAATTCTGATTGTGTTATTGATTAAGGCAAAAGCTATAAAAAATAAGAGTGTACAAAATATTAATAAAAAGAACGAAAGTCGATTAAAATTTTTGTTAATTTTATCTACTAAATCTTTTTGGTAGTATGCTTCAAAAACAGCAGAATTTTTACTCAAATCTGCAGTGATTTGTTGTAAACTATCAACATTAGCATAATTTGCATTTAATTTAATATCAATTGAGGCTAAAAGTGGACTATAACCTAAGAAATCAACAAAATCCTCTCCTAAATCAGCTTTTAAATCTTGAGTAGCTTGTTCTTTTGAGATAAAGGAAGTAAATTTTGCAAATTTTGAAGCATCTAACTCTTTTTGAAATTTTATAGTTTCAATTTCTGTGATATCTTTTTTTAGCATTATTGTAAAACCAATATTCTCTTTGATATAATTAGTTAGTTTTTGTGTATTTATGAGAAATAAAGCAAGTATTCCAACAACAAAAAGGACTAATGATAAACTAATTACAACAGATGCTGAAGATGAAATAATTTTTCTATTAAGATTTTTATTTTTTTTTGTATTCATTAATTTGCTAAAATATAAAAATACAATTTATTAATTAATGTTATTCTTTAACTTTGCAAACTAATTAATGTGAATAAGATGGAATATAATTTTTCTGAAATAGAAAGAAAATGGCAGAATTATTGGAGAAAGAATAAAACCTATAAGGTTACAGAAGATTCTAATAAAGAAAAATACTATGTATTGGATATGTTTCCTTATCCTTCTGGTTCTGGCTTACATGTTGGGCATCCACTAGGTTATATAGCTTCAGATATCTATGCAAGATATAAAAGGTTAAAGGGATTTAATGTCTTGCATCCTATGGGCTATGATTCTTTTGGCCTCCCAACTGAACAATATGCTATTGAAACAGGAATTCACCCCGAAGTTGCTACAAAGGAAAATACATTAAGATATAGAAAACAGTTAGATAAAATTGGTTTTGCTTTTGATTGGAGCAGACAAGTACAAACATCTGATCCTAATTATTATAAATGGACTCAATGGATTTTTAAACAGTTATTTAATTCATACTATTGTAAAGATAAGAATAAGGCAATGCCAATTTCTGATTTAATTGTATATTTTAAAAATAATGGAAATTTTAATTTGCAGGCATTTTCGGATAAAAATATACAAGAGTTTACATCAGAAGATTGGGCTAATTTTTCAGAACAAAAAAAACAGACAATATTATTAAATTATCGTTTGGCATTTTTGTCTGATACTCATGTTAATTGGTGCAGCGGTTTAGGAACTGTACTTGCTAATGATGAGGTGAAAGATGGGCGTTCAGAAAGAGGAGGTTTTCCCGTAGAACAAAAATTAATGAAGCAGTGGTCGCTTAGAATTACAGCTTATGCTGATAGATTAATTTCTGGATTAGATACAGTTGATTGGACAGAATCTATAAAAGAAATTCAGAAAAATTGGATAGGAAAATCAAAAGGAACTTCAGTAATTTTTGCTTTAGAAAAATTCAAAGATAAAATTGAAGTATTTACAACTAGACCTGATACAATTTTTGGAGTAGGTTTTATGGTTTTGGCTCCAGAGCATAAATTAGTTAGCAAGATTACAACTATAGAGCAAAAAAGGAAAATTGAGGAATATATAAGCGTGGCAAAACTTAAAACAGAAAGGGATAGGCAGGTAGAAAAAAGAGTTACTGGAGTTTTTACAGGTTCCTATGCTATCCATCCATTTACAGGAGAAAAGTTACAAGTATGGATAGGTGATTATGTTCTTGCTACATATGGGACTGGTGCAGTTATGGCTGTGCCTTGTGGAGATCAAAGAGATTGGGATTTTGCAGATCATTTTGGTTTAAAAATTTGTAATATATTTAAAGGAGTTGACATAAGTAAAAATGCATATGAGGATAAAAATGTGACTATTAAAAATTCTGATTTTTTAGATGGTTTAAAGGTTGAAAAAGCAATCAATTTAGCTATTTTTAAGATTGAAGAACTTGGCTATGGAAAAGCCAAAAAAAATTATCGTTTAAGAGATGCAATTTTTAGTAGACAAAGATATTGGGGAGAGCCCTTTCCTATTTATTATAAATCAGGGACACCTTATGTTTTAAAAGATAACCAATACGTTACATTACCTAAAGTCAACAACTTTTTACCAACTTCAAATGGCGATCCGCCTCTTGCTAGAGCAAAAAAAGATGAATGGAACATATTTGAAGGGGATAGAATGGAAACCAATATTATGCCAGGTTGGGCAGGAAGTTCTTGGTACTTTTTGCGTTATATGGATCCAAAAAATGACATTGAATTTTGTGCAAAAGAAAAATCAGATTACTGGGGACAAGTAGACTTATATATTGGTGGTGCAGAGCATGCAGTTGGCCATTTATTGTACTCTCGTTTTTGGACTAAATTTTTGTATGATAGAGGATTTATTTCGTTTCATGAGCCTTTCAAAAAGATGATAAATCAGGGTATGATATTAGGAAGAACATCATATGTTTATAGAATAAATAATACAAATACTTTTGTGAGTTTTGATAAGAGAAAAAACTATAAAACAACTCGTTTACCTGTTGATATTGATTTTATAGATAATGATATCTTGGATTTAGAAAAGTTTAAAAATTGGAGATTAGAATATAGGGGTGCAGATTTCATTTTAAATGAAGAAGGGAATTATTTATGTGGATTTGAAATAGAAAAAATGTCAAAATCAAAATATAATGTACAAATACCAGATAATTTAGTAGATAAATATGGTGCAGATACATTACGTTTGTATGAAATGTTTCTTGGTCCAATAGAACAGTTTAAACCTTGGGATGTGAAAGGAATTAATGGGGTTCATAATTTCTTGCGTAAGTTTTGGCGTTTGGTTCATAATTCAGATAATGATTTTGTAGTTTCTGATGAAAAACCAACAAAAGAAAATTATAAAACTCTCCATAAAACTATTAAGAAAGTAGGTGAGGATATTGAACGGTATTCATTTAATACTGTTGTGAGTACTTTTATGATTTGTGTAAACGAGCTAAGTGAACAAAAATGTAATAAAAGAGAGATTATTTCTGATTTTACAATTTTATTATCAGCTTATGCTCCGCATATTTCTGAGGAAATATGGTATAAATTAGGAAATGAAAGTTCTATAAATTTTGCAAATTTCCCAGATTTTGATGAAATTTTATTGGCTGATGACGTAGTAAATTATCCAGTTGCGTTCAATGGGAAAACGAGGTATAATATAACTTTGTCTGCAAAACTGAGAAAAGATGAGGTAGAGATTGAAGTTATGAAGCATAAAAAAACAGCTCATTATTTAGAAGGAAAGTCTGCTAAGAAAGTGATTGTAGTGGTCAAACGAATTGTAAATATTGTTGTTTAATATTTTGTTTTTTAAGCAGCTGAAACGATTAGTATGCTTTTTAATAAATAGTAATATTTTGGTTGCGTTTTGTGTTTTTTCTCTTACACAGAGTTCACAATTTTTATTAAACACATATAATTTTAAAGTTTCAATATTTATTTTTTTTGCTACTCTATCTATTTATAATTTTCAAAGGTTTGTGAGGATAAAAATGGGATCAAATCATATTAGAAAAGAGTGGTTAGAAAAAAACAAGGTGTTTGTTGATTTTCTTATTTTATTTTCTGCTACAATTGCTATTTATTTGTTTTCTCAATTTCAAACCTTCACTCAATTAGTAGTTTTATTTTCATCTATTATTTCTATACTTTACCCTTTTGGATTAAGAACGATTCCATTCGTTAAAATTTTTATTATTTCTTTAGTTTGGACTGTTAGTACTATACTATTATTGGTAATAGAAAATAATATATTAATTACTGTAAATATTATTTTTCACATAATTGCGAGGTTTTTGTTTGTTTTTGCTATAACTATTCCATTTGATATTCGAGATTTAAGTTATGATATTGGTAAAGTAAGAACTATTCCATTAGTTTTTGGTGTTTTAAAAGCAAAATATTTTGCTGTATTTGCACTATTTATTTGTGTAGTAATTGCTTTTTGTCAGCACTTTCAAAATAATTTAATATTTCATTATTTACTAGCAGTAAATTTGCTTTATTTCATTGCTTCTATATTTATTTTAAAATCAGAAGAAAGTAATGGAGAAATATATTTTTCATTTTTGATTGAAAGCATAAGTATTTTATATTATCTTTTTTTAGTGATTAGTATCTTAATTTTTTAAATCATATTCTTATTTTTACTGCAAATTAAATTTTATATAAAATGTCAGAAAAAACATCTTCTTTACACTATATAAATTACTTAGAACTTGACAAGATTTTAGATTCGCAGCACCCTATTAGTAGAGTAAAAGGGGATGAAGCTCATGAAGAAATGTTGTTTATTATAATTCATCAAACTTATGAATTATGGTTTAAACAAATATTACATGAAATCGAGTCAGTAATGGATTTGTTTAAAGAATACAAAATTGATGAAAGTAATGTTGGATTGATTGTAAAAAGGATGGGTAGGGTAAATAAGATTATGTCTACTTTAGTTGGACAATTGGACATTTTAGAGACGATGACATCATTAGATTTTTTAGATTTTCGTAATTATTTGTCACCAGCTTCTGGTTTTCAATCATATCAATTTCGAAAGCTTG
>MDTG01250415.1_pt1 | contig 12475 bp, 10 predicted proteins | sample 811421 | NCBI WGS metagenome assembly MDTG01 (sample SAMN05326645, study PRJNA326480) | marine metagenome | isolation source: seawater | place: Pacific Ocean: South East | collected 2011 | reverse complement strand
TTATGGAAAACTTGCTAACGTAGCTCAAGAAGGTCCATTAGCTTGGGAGAGATCTCAACTTACTGAACTTTTCAATGATGAAAAAATTGCAATGTACATCAATGGACCATGGGGCAGAGGCCAACATAAAGAAGGATTAAACGTTAGTACGGTTAGAATTCCTGCTGGACCTCAAGGTAGCCAAGGTACTCTATTAATCACAGATAGTATTGCTGTTTTCAATAATACAGGTGTAGAAGATCACGCAATGGAATTAGCAAGTATAATTTCATCAGGTGACTCTCAATACAGCTTAGATACTGATTGGGGTTTGACTCCAATAATGCAGTATCCACAAATTGGAAAAGTTGCACCATACAATGAAGATTATTGGATGATGTTTATTGATGCAATTGGAGATGGTGGACCTGAGCCACTATTTGTTGATTACAAAGCATTCCAATCTGTTATGAATTCCATGATTCAAGGAGCTATTCTTGGAGAGGGAGACGCAGCAGATTTAGTTGCTGAAGCAGCTGAAGAATTAGAAGAATATAAATAATACAAATATCGAGCTGGGGCTTAAGCCCCAGCAAAAATATTATGAAAAGAAACAGCACAATTTACGCATCAAAAATAAATTCAATTTTAAAAAAAATTATTAAGGAAGAAGATAAAAAAATCATTAAGGCTGCTAAAATAATTAAAGACTCATATAAAAAAGGTGGACAATTATATATTTTTGGAACTGGTCATTCTCGTTTGATAGCAGATGATGCTTTTCATAGAGCTGGAGGATTTGCAGCAGCATGCCCTATAAGAGATGATAAAATTAATTTTTCTCAAGGAGCAACAAAAGCAACTAAGCTTGAAAGAACACCTTTTGTTGCAAAAAAAGCATTAGAAAAATACAAATTGACAAATAAAGATGTTTTAATGGTTATTTCAAATTCTGGTGTTAATTATGCCCCAGTAGAGGCTGCATTAATTGCAAAAAAGAAAAAAATTAAAACTATTGCGATTACTTCTTATAAATATTCAAAAAAAGCACCATTATCAAATTTGAAAAAAAGACTTTATGAAATTGTTAATGTTTATGTTGACAATAAAATTCCAGCTGGCGATGCTTTGATAAAGGTTACCAAAAACAACGTAGGTCCAGCATCAACAATTACAGGATCATTTATTTTGAATGCTATTCTTGTTGAAGTAGCAGATATGCTTAAAAATGAAAAAATATTTCCATTTTACATAAGTTCTAATATGCCAAATGCAAATCAAAATAATGATTTATTAGTTGAAAAATTTAAAAAATCTAACCCCCACTTATAAAATTGAATTATTATCTAACCATAGATGCGGGCACTAGTATTGTTAAAGTAGTTATATTTAATTTGAAGTTTAAAGCTGTTTTTATCCAAACTATAAAAAATAATGTAATAACTGATTCAAAAGGCAAATCAGAAATCAATATGAATCAATTTTGGCAAAATACTAGTAATTGCATTAAAGAATGTATAAAAAAATCAAATATCAATCCTAAAAGTATTTTAGGAGTCGGGTTAACAGGTAATATGGTAGGGGCGTGGCCTATAGATCATACTAATAAACCAGTTAGAAATGCTATTTTATGGAATGATACAAGATCCGAAAAGGTATTTGAATTATTAAAAAAAAATAATAGTAAAATATTTGAAGAAATTTATAAAATTTCAGGCTCAATTGTTCAATATGGATGTACTTTACCTGTTTTAAAATGGTTTGATATTTTTGAAAAAAAAACAATTATTAGAACCAAATATTTTTTAACATGCAAGGACTGGATTAGATACAAACTTACTAATACATTTAATAACGATTATACAGAAAGAGCAGTTAGTCCTGGAGATATAAAAAAAATAAAATTTAGTAAAAAAATTTTTAAATTACTTAATTTAGATTTTAGTTACGCTAATAAATTTCCTGAAGTAAAAAAATCTGACGAAATAGGTGGTTACATAACAAATTTAGCATCAAAAAAAACAGGTTTAAAAGTTGGTACACCAGTAGTAATTGGCGCTGGAGATGTTCCTTCTTCAGCTATTGGAGTAGGTGCTATTAAAAATGGTATGTGTTCTACAATAGTGGGTACTACATGTCATAATTATTTTGTTTCAAGCAAGCCTTTATTCAAACCTTTAAATGCCGGTTTGTTATTTTATTCACCAAACAATCAATGGTTAAGAACTATGATCAATGTAGCTGGTACAACAAATTTTGACTGGGTTATTGAAAATTTTTTTAAAGACAAAATAAGTTTCCAATCTAAAAAAGAAATAATTAAAAATTTTGAAAAAAAATGTAAGAAAAATAATATAAAAAATAATCAAATAATTTTTCTTCCTTATTTTAATTATGGAGGTTCTATCTCACCCTTTTTCAATTTAAATACCAAAGGAGAAATCTTTGGACTACAACCACATCATTCAGGTGAAGATATTTTACTTGCTTCTTATCAAGGTTTAGCAATGTCAATAAAGGATTGTTACGATGCTCTTGAAATAAAACTCAATAAACTATTTTTATCAGGTGGAGCTTCTCGTAGTAATTTATTTCCTCAAATTTTAGCAGATGTATTAAAAACTAAAATATATATTCCTGAAGGTGAGGAATTTGGAGCAAGAGGAGCTGCCTATTTGACTTCTGTGGCAATAAAAAGAAATAAAAATCTATCAAGTGCATTAAAAATTAACCAAAAAATAAAGAAAAAATACTACCCAAATATTAAAAATTATCATTATTATTCTTTGAAATTTGGTAAGTTTTTGAAATTAAGAAAACAATTAAATAATATTTGGTGATTTTTTTTCTATAAATTGTACAATAATTATTAATATATCGTAGGAGGTAAATATGAAAATTTTAATCAGAAGTTTTATAGCCCTATCTACTTTCTCATTAATTTCCTTAAGTACATTGGCAGCTACGTCAGTTACTTTTTGGCATATGGAGGGAGTACCTCATAGGGTAGATAGAATTCAAACATTAATAGATGAGTTTAATGCAGCAAATCCAGGAATAGAAGTAAAGCAAGAAGTACAAAATTGGGGAGAAATTTATGCGAAAGCACCAGCATCAGTAGCAGCTGGAACTTCTCCTGAAATATTAGTAGGGATTCCAGATTTTACACCTATTCTTGCAGAGATGGGAGCTGCACAACCTGTTGAAGATTTTGTAGCTGAATTAGATGCTAAATATAAATTTTATCAAAAGGCTTTAGACCAGTATACATACAATGGACATACCTGGGCTGTGCCACTTTGGAATATGGCAATTTCTATTTGGTATAGAAAAAGTGAATTTGAAAATGCAGGAATATCTCCACCAACAACATGGTCAGAATTAAAAGCTGCTGCAAAAGCTTTGACTAAAGATGGTGTTTATGGAATTGGATTACCTGGTAATAAGCAACTTTATACAGATCAAACTATTTATAGTTTTATGGTTAATTCTGGAGCTTCTGAAATTTATAACTCAGATGGTTCTCTTAGATTTGATAATCCAGGAACTGTTAGCGCTTACGAAGTTTATAAAGATTTATATCAATATTCTGCTCCTGATGCTGCTAACTGGACATGGGGAGAGGCAGAAGCATGTTTTGCAAGTAAAGCTTGCGCCATGATACTACAGTTTACTGTAATTACTACTTATGATTCTCAAGCTGAAGGTGATGCAAATGATCTTGGAGTTATTCAAATTCCATATGCTGATGGAATGGCTGACTCTGCTGGTACTGTTTCTTATGTAAACTCAGCAATGATAATGACAGAAGATAGTGAAAAAATGGAAGCTTCTAAAAAGTTTTTAAGTTTCTTAATGGAGCCAGGAAATTATGGACGTTTCATAAACATGGAACCTGGCCTATTTTTACCTATAACTGAAGAAGGTAGTAAGGATAGGACTTATTGGAATGATCCAATGGTAGTTAAGTACAAACCTCAAATAAAAACTATGCTAGATAACTCTACTAGAGGTAGTTTATTTGGTTTTACCAATGGGAATACTTTTACTAGTATTTCTTCAATTTCTGCTCAAAATTTATTATCACAAACACTACAACTTGCTATTATTGATGGAAAAGATGCTGCAACTGCAGTTTCAGAAGGTCAATCAATAATGAATGAAGCTATTGAGTAAAATATCTTAAATTTAAAGCACCTTATAAACTTGAGGTGCTTTAATTTTTTATGAAAAAAATAAATAATGAAGGATGGTTATTTGTTTTACCTCTTTTGTTATGGCTTATCTTATCGATTTGTTTTCCGCTCTACATTGCAATTGATTTAAGTTTTTACAATGTTAAAATTATCGGCACTGAAGGGCAATTTTATGGAATAAAAAACTATATCAAAATACTTAATTCTTCAAAATTTTGGTCAGCTTTAAATAATAGTTTGTTATGGGTAATTGGTAATGCTTTGGCACAAACATTTTTTGCATTTCTTATTGCGTTAACTCTAAATAAAAAATTTAAAGGGCGCAATATTGCAACTAATTGGATTATACTTTCATTCATTATACCTACAGTGGTTATTGTTGTAATTTGGAAACTCATGTTAAGCAGTAGCAGTGGCATAGTTAGTTCTACACTAATTAATATAAATTTAATTGATAAGCCTATTGGTTTTTTTGGAAGTCCAAATATAGCTTTTATTTCTTTAATCTTAATAAATTCATGGCGATGGAGCCCTTTTCTTGCCTTAATTATTTTATCAGGACTAAAAAGCATCAATAGAGAAATTTATGATGCTTCGAAAATTGATGGCACAAATATTTTTACTGAATTTTGGTATATTACTTTTCCAAATTTAAAAAATGTTCTTTTTGTGCTAGGGCTAGTAGGAACTTTACTTTCTTTTAATGTTTTTGATATAATATGGTTAATTACAAAGGGTGGTCCGTCAAATGCTACTACTACATTACCATTATTAATATATGAAACTGCTTTTACAAAATTTAGACTTAGTCAAGCAGCATCTTTATCCGTAATTACTAGTATTATCCTGCTTACTTACTCTATTATATTTATAAAATTTATGTCAGAAAAAAAAGAAGATGCATAAATTAAATTCAAATAATATTCTTTTTTATTTTTCAATTAGTATAATTGTAATTATATTTTTCTTTCCATTTTTTTGGATAATTTCATCTTCTTTTAAATTACCTCAAGAAATCATATCTAAAATTCCAACTTATTTTCCACATTCCTTTACCTTAGAGCATTATTACAAACTAATATTAACATCAGATTTTATTAAATATTTAATTAATAGTCTTATCGTTTCTTTTTTATCAATGTTTATATCAGTAATTATTTCATTATTAGCTGCATATGGATTACACAAACTAAAATTTTATGGAAACAAAGCAGTGGAACATAGTTTGTTAATTACCTATGCTTTCCCAGGTGTAATATTATTGATACCTATGTACCTAATGTTAAGTAAAATAGGTTTACTTAATAGTTATTTAGCACTTATAATTATTAATGTTACTTTTGCTTCTCCTTTTGCAGTATGGATGTTAAAAGCATTTTTCAAAATGATACCAATTGAAGTTGAAGAGGCAGCTTACATAGATGGAGCCTCAAGATTAAGAATACTTTTTTCAATTATAATTCCATTAGCTGCCCCAGGAATAGCTAGTATAGCTATTTTTTGTTTTATTATTTCATGGACAGAATACATGTTTGCTTCAGTATTGATTAGTGGAGATGATTTGCGAACTTTACCAGTTGGTTTAGCTGCAATAGTGGGGCAGTATCAAATTGATTGGGGTTTTTTATTAGCTGGTGCAACTTTAGCAAGTTTGCCAGTTATTGTATTATTTATTTTTGTAGGAAAATATTTTGTAAGTGGGTTAACTGAAGGTGCTATAAAGTAATTTAGGTGATAAATTGAAAAATATTAAAGGTAAAATCATTAATCATAATAGTTCTTTTTATGGAGAAGTTAATTTTGATGAAACAATTAAAGGCATAAAAGAAATAGAAAATAACAATATTGACAATTATATAATTCCTGGATTTATTGACCTTCATTGTCATGGAGGAAATGGCTTTGATACTATGGAAGGATTAAATTCTATTCAAAAAATGTCTTCTTATCATTTGTCCAAAGGAACTACTACTTTATTGGCTACAACTTGGACAAATACATTTGAAAATACTTTTAAAGCATTAGATGGGTTTAATAATTTACTTAGTTTAAATTCTAATTTAATAGGTGTTCACCTGGAAGGCCCTTTTATAAATCCTAATAAATTGGGCGCACAGCCAGCTTTGACACAATTACCTTCAATAGAATTTATTGAAAAAATTAAATCTATTGCAAATATTATGGTAATTACTTTAGCCCCCGAGATAGAAGGTATGAACAATTTTATTTCGTATCTTATTCAAAATAATATTAATGTCCAATTTGGGCATTCATTAGCTGATTTTAATATTTGTAATAAATATATTGATAAGTATAAAATTGGCTATACTCATTTATATAACGCTATGTCAGGAAATGATCATAGAAACCCAGGAGTTTTAACTGCAGCATTATTAAAAAGTCAATATGCTGAAATAATATGTGATTTTGAACATGTTAGCCCACAAGCTATAGATATTGCAAAAAAATGTATTCCTAATTTATATGCTGTTACAGATTCTGTTAATGCGGCAGGTTTAAAAGATGGAAATTATAAGTTTGCTAATTCTGAAATAACTAAGCAAGGTAACAAAATTGTTTTAAAAGATACTCACACCTTAGCAGGTAGTATAATAGATATGCATACAACTTTTCAAAATTTAATTAAAATGCAATACACCATAGAAGAGGCTGTCTCCATGACTAGTTACAATGCTGCTAAATATTTAGACTTAGACAACATAGGTATTATAAAAGAAAATTGTAAATCAAATTTTTTATTACTAGACAAAAGTTATAATATTAAAGAAATTTATTTAAATGGAAAACAAATTAAAAGATAGTTCATTAGTTCTAGAAGAGGCATTGAGCATACCCTATTGTATTGGTAAGTTTATAGATAGTGATTTAAATAAATACAATGATATTTCTAAACTTATAGAAAATAAAAAAATCAAATTTATTGTTACATTAGCTAGGGGCACATCAGATTGTGCTGCATTATTTGCTTCATACATCTTTGCAAAATATTTAGGACTTCCAACTTATAGCATGCCTCCTTCTATAATAACTCTAGAAAAATCTAAATTCGATTTTTCAGAAGCCTTGGTTATAATTATTACTCAATCAGGTTTAAGCAAGGACTTAATTGAGTGTGCAAAAAAAACAAAAAATATGTCTGCAACAAATTTATTAATCTCTAATAATACAAATAGTCCAATTATTAATGAGTCTCATTATTTTTTTAATATTAATGCTGGAGAGGAAAAAAGTATAGCTGCTACAAAAACTTTTGTTATGACATTATTGGTTTTAATAAAATTAATTTTATATTCATCAAATCAAAAAATTAATTCATTAATTACTCAATTAGGTGATGAGCTAATAAATGATGCAACAAGTCAATGGTCATTAAATGGTATTGATTCTTCTATTAATACTGGATTTATTTTAGGCAGGGGTATTGGATTTGCACTATCAAATGAAATTTCCCTTAAATTTAAGGAATTAAGCCAAGAGCAAATTGAACCTTTTAGTAGTGCAGAGGTAATGCACGGTCCAAAAAGTCTAGTTGAAAATTCATTTAAACTTTTTACTATTTCAATCAATGATAATAGTGGAAGGACAGTAATTAATGATAGTCTTGAATTAAAACAATACACTAATATGTATTACGAAATATCTTCAAATAAAAATTCTCCTTTTTTTTATAAACCATTTAATCTTTCTGTTTTAGATCCTATAATCATTATGACAAAATTTTATCCATGGATCATAAAATATTCAATTAACAAGGGCTTAGATCCAGATAATCCTAGATACTTAACTAAAGTAACACAAACATATTAATATATTGGAAAATTTTGATATAGTTGTAGTTGGTGCTGGATCATCCGGATGTATAGTTGCTAATCAATTAGTTACCAAAACAAAATATAAAATTCTGTTAATTGAGGCTGGTCCAAGTGACAATAATCCAATAGTTAAAGTTCCCTTGGGTTATGGTATGACCTTTTATAACAAAAGATTAAATTGGAATTTTTATTCAAAAAGGCAAAAAAACTTATTTAATAGAGAAATATATTTTCCAAGAGGTAAGGTTATGGGAGGCTCGGGTTCTATAAATGCTATGGTTTATACAAGAGGAATTAAATCAGATTATCAAAATTGGAATAATAATAATGATTTATGGTCTTGGTCAAATATTAAACGCACATATGAAGAAATAGAAAAAAAGATATCAAATAGAGATTATTCAAATACTACAAATAAAATTTTTGTTAATGATGTTAGTAATTTCCATCATTCAATATCTAAATCTTTTTTTGATGCTTCGATGGAATTAGGAATTAATATAAATAAAAATTTAACAACTGATATTTTGGATCAGGTTGGTCATTATAATATTAATACTAAAAATGGCTATAGATATACTTCTTCAGATGCTTTTATCAAACCAATTATAAAAGAAAAAAATTTAAAAATTCTTAAAAATTCTATTGTAGAAAAAATTAATTTTAAGAATAATACTATCTCAGAAATTGAATTATTAAATAATGGAAAAAAAATTTCTATAAAGCCTAATATTGGAGCTATATTATGCTCAGGATCAATTATGACACCTCATATACTTATGCATTCTGGAATAGGACCCGCAGATCATTTAAAAAAATTCAATATAAATGTAGTTGTTAATAGTCCAAATGTAGGAAAAAATTTACAAGATCACATTGGTTTGGATTATGGATATATTTCAAAAGTAGAAACTCTAAACAAACTTTTGGGCACTTGGAAAGGCAGGATAGGTTCAATTGTGCAATATTTATACAATCAGACAGGACCTTTAGCTTTAAGTATTAATCAATGTGGAGGTTATATAAACTGGAAATCCAGAAACAATCTACCAAACTTACAAATTTATTTTAATCCCTTAAGTTATTCAATTACATATAAAAATAAAAGACCCCTCTTAAAAACTGACAAATTCAATGGTTTTGTAATTGGCTTTAATCCTTGTAGACCTAAAAGCAAAGGGAGCGTTTTATTATCTTCCAATAATTTCAATAATCCTCCAATTATAGATCCTAATTATTTAGATCAAGAAGAGGATATTTATGATCTTAAGTGTGCATTTGATATTACTAAAAAATACTTAAATACAAAAAATTTAAATAATATTATTAAACAACCAATAAATATAGATCTTTTAAAATCAACAGATGAAGATCTTATCAATCATTTTAAAAAGAATGCTAATTCTGTCTATCACCCATGTGGAACATGCCGTATGGACAATAATATCAAATTAGGTGTAGTTTCAGATAAATTAAAAGTGCATGGTATTAATAATTTATGGGTTGTGGATGCATCAATTTTTCCAAGCATAACATCTGGAAATATTAATGCTCCAGTAATGATGGTTGCTCATAGGTCAAGTCAAATTATAATTAATGAATTAAATGAAAAAAAATGAAAATTACGAAACTTGAAACTTTCACAAAACCATTTGTTAGTTTTGTTAAAATAACAATAGAAGATGGTTCAATAGGTTATGGACAAATGTCTACTTATCATGCAGATATAACATCACAAATATTTCATAAGCAAATCGCCCCATGGGTACTAGGTCAAAACTGGCAAGATTTTGAAAATTTAGAAAATTTGATCTTGGAAAAAGAACATAAATTTCCTGGTTCTTATTTATTAAGAGCTATGGCAGGACTTGATACAGCATTGTGGGATTTAAGGGGTAAAATTTCTAATCTTCCTGTAGTTTCAATGATTGGAGGAGAAGTAGGTTATTTAAAAATTTATGCTTCATCAATGAAAAGAGATATCTTACCAAAAAGTGAGGCACAAAGATTTAAAATTTTACAAGATGAAAAAGGAGTAAATGCTTTTAAATTCCGTATTGGTTCAGAGTGTGGAAGAGGAAAGGATGAATGGAATGGAAGGTCTGAAGAAATAATCAAAACAATAAATAAGGAGTTAGATTCTTCTACTTTAAAATTAGTAGATGCTAATAGTTGTTACTCAGCTAAACAAGCTATAGAGATTGGTAAATTACTTGAAGATAATGAAGTAATTCATTTTGAAGAGCCATGTCCTTATTGGGAGCCAGAACAAACAAAAATTGTAACTGATTCATTGAATTTAGATGTTACTGGTGGAGAACAAGATTGTGATTTTAGAATATGGAAAGAAATGATTAAAAGAAAAATTGTTAATATTTACCAACCTGACGTTATGTATATGGGAGGACTAACTAGGTCATTAAAGTTGGCTGAGATGCTTAATAAATCTGGATTTATATGTACTCCTCATGCTGCTAATTTATCCTTAGTTACAGTATGTACCATGCATTTCTTAAAAGCTATTCCAAATGCAGGAAACTATCTCGAATATAGTATTGAAGGATCAGATTATTATCCCTGGCAAGAAAACTTATTTTATAACCACCCATTAAAAATTAAAGATGGAGGAGTAATTATTTCAGATGAGCCAGGATGGGGAGTCGTAATTAATAAAGAATGGTTAAATAGTTCTAAATATTTAATTTCAGAACTATCCTAAGAATTTTTGTATTTTAGTATTAATTAGAATGTTTTTTTCATATAAAAACATGTGTTTAGAATTCGAAATAATTTTTAACTTACTATTTTTAATTTTTTTATTTAATTTTACACTCATATTAGGAGTTGAATTTTTATCTTTTTCACCGGTCATTATTAATGTTGGAATATTTATTTGTTCAAAGTTAGCATTTATATCACTTGAGGTCGCAAAAAGTTCATAAGCCGCAAGAAAATCTTTTTTATTATTGTTTTCAAGTAAATCAAAAAAAAACTTGTATACTTTAGGATTTTTTTTTAAGTAATTTTTTGTAAACCATCTCTTAATAGCTAAATCAGAAATACTATTTTTTTTAGCTTCTAAATATCTAGTATTTGCTGATCTTTTTTCCTGATTAGTCCTTTGATATATTGGTGAAATTAAAATCAATTTATTTATTATTCTGTTAAACTTTATTGAAAAATTTAAAGCTACTATACTTCCAAATGAAAAACCAATTAAGTTAATTTTTTTTAAATTAAAAAAATGAATTAGATTTAATAATTGTGAATTAAAATCATCATAGTTAATTTTTTTTGATTTTATTTTAGTTTTGCCATGATTAATTAGATCATAAAAAATTATGTTTTTTTTAAAGTATTTTTTTTGCATATGCCACATTGAATTATCTAAACCTACCCCATGAATATAAATTGAAGGTATGCTATTTGAGTCTAATTTACTTTCGTAATATGTTTTGTTAGTATCATAACCACATTTAAATTTTGTGGTTATTTTATTCATTATGAAGCTTTTTTAATTGATGATTTATTTTTTGATTTAAAATGTGGAATTATTTTTTTCGTAAAAAGATCTATACTGTTCATACAATCTTTATGTTTTACTCCTGGAAAATTTGACCAAACTTGTAAATATTTCAAATTTAATTCAGTTTCTAGTTCCTCGATTTTTGAAATTACATAATCAACAGTTCCAAAAAGCATGTTTCTTTTGTGAAGAAATTCATAATTAAGTAGATCAAGTTTATTTTCTGTTTTAGGAAGTTCCTCATTAGGATTCAAGTGATTTCCTAAACCTCTCCAATGACACACCCATTTTATATAGTTAACCATTTGTTCACCAGCCTTTTCTTCAGCTTCTTCCATTGAGTTTGCAATAAACATATCTCTAACCAGACAAATGCCTTCTCCTAAATCTATATTCTTTTTCTCAGCTTTAGATCTTGCATCTTTATAAACTTGGAACCTTTGTTTTAGAGTTTTGACTGTTGGTATCCACATTATTGTGTTTATTCCATTTCTAGCAGCCCATTCTATTGAACTATTACTATCAACAACCTGCCACAAAGGAGGGTAAGGTTTTTGAATAGGTCTTGGAACTATACTAATTTTATTTAATATTTTAGAACTTACATCCATAAAATCTTTATTTGGAGGACTCATGTCATGTTCCCATTTAAAATTAGGTGTCGGATAGGTATAAAAATCACCTTTATGATTAAAAAACTTTTGTGACCAAGCTTTTTTTAAAATAGAAATTGTTTCTTCAAATAATTTAAAATTTTTTTCATTATTTTTTGTATCTGCTTCGGGATTGATATTTAATGCCTCTCTTCCATAAATTCCTCTTCCAATACCTGCTTCAACTCGGCCATTTGATAAATTATCTAATAGGGCAATATCTTCTGCAATTCTTATTGGATTCCAAAATGTAATTATTGTTGCAGCTTGGCCAATACGAATTTTTTT
>MDTG01176062.1_pt1 | contig 12475 bp, 11 predicted proteins | sample 811421 | NCBI WGS metagenome assembly MDTG01 (sample SAMN05326645, study PRJNA326480) | marine metagenome | isolation source: seawater | place: Pacific Ocean: South East | collected 2011 | reverse complement strand
GTGCAAAACCTACTAATGGTAAAAGATTGCTTAAAAAGAATTAGAACTCCAATTTTGCAGCCGATTGGGCCCAAAGTAATGCTGTTGAAACTGCCCAAGGCGAGGCTTCAGCGTAAAATTCAATTGCATTTTAGAGCGAGTTTCTATTTGTGACTTATGGGAATGCAAACTGGAGAACTCAACTATGGCATGGTCACCAGACAAAACTGAAGTTAAAAGTTGGAACGAGTGGGATCCGCTGCGTCATGTCATCGTTGGCCGCGCTGATAATTGCCATATTCCACCAGAAGAACCGGCTTTGGACGCCAAAGTACCAGAGGATTCTGACATGCGCGGGCAATGGGGTCCTCGTCCAAGGGAAACTGTTGATAAGGCAAATGAGCTGCTCGACAACTTTGCGTCTTTGCTCAAAAAACGCGGCATCCGAGTGGACCGTCCGACACCTACAGACTTCTCATTACCAGCCACTACGCCTGATTTTCACACCGACAGCCAATTTGGCTGTATGCCACCGCGCGACGTGCTGCTTACTGTTGGGCACGAAATCTTAGAGGCAACGATGTCTTATCGCTGCCGATGGTTCGAATACCTTTGCTATCGCCCTTTAATGCAACAGTATTGGGAAGAAGACACCAACTTTCGTCACGAGGCTGCACCGAAGCCACGCCTGACCGATGCGGATTACCACCCAGATTATCTATCAGACAAGATCGGTAATGCGCAGCGTCTAAAGTGGGCTGAAGAAAAATTCTTTGTAACTACTGAAGAGGAGCCTCTCTTTGACGCGGCGGACGTCTTGCGCTTTGGCAAAGATCTTGTGGTACAACACGGGTTCACCACCAATCTCAAAGGCATCGAGTGGCTGCGACGTCACTTCCCAGAACACCGTGTGCATACCGTAAACTTTCCAGGCGATCCATACCCAATCCACATCGATGCGACATTCACACCTCTGCGACCAGGGTTGATTCTAAATAATCCCCAACGTCGCTTGCCTGAAGAACAACGCAAGATGTTCAACGATAATGACTGGGAAATCGTGGATGCTGCACAGCCAGCACACAACACACCACCCCCACTTTGCTATTCCTCAACCTGGTTATCGATGAACGTTCTCGCGCTAGACCCGAAAACAGTCTGCGTCGAGGCAACCGAAGTCTATCAACAAGAACAGTTCGACAAGCTTGGCCTTGAAGTGATCCCAGTCGAACTACGCGACGCCTACGCTTTTGGTGGTGGGCTGCACTGCTGCACTGCAGATGTTTACCGCGAAGGCGATTGTGAGGATTACTTCCCCAAACAATAAACGATATTGCACAATAGTCACAAGGCCATGACCATCATACGCAGAGCATCAGTTGGGAGAGTTATCATTTGACCTAGTAACCAAAGGTCATTGACGCCCACCAGCTTTCATAGAAGTGCTTGCTTCCCTCGGGTAACCGTTCAATCCAAACAGAGTTTAGCAAAACACGACTGCCCTTTGGAAACACTACAACCGCCATTCCAGACCCATTAGTAAACACCCGCGTTTGCTCAACACTATTTTCTTTAGTGAACACGTTAATCGGGTAGTTTCCCATCGCTTCACCCTGCCACAACAGTTGCACCTTAACAGACTCATCCCCATCGTATGGCGTGCCCTGAACGACCAATTCAAACGGCAACCCCGTGGCATGATCAAAACCGCCCTCACCCACTTGAACTAAAGTCTTAGCGTTTCGGGAGTAGATCTCAGATATACCGACTTCTGGCATTCCATCCGCACGGTGTTTTTCCAATACGAAATCGAGTCCTTCTGCCATCAAATATTTCGCAAACAAATCTGGCTTAGATTTGGTAAACGCTAGTGTGTCTGGCTGCGATTCATAACTTATCACCTGCAATCCCTCCCCAGGCTGAGAATCCTGATAAGCAGGTCGATCCCCTGCACGCCCTCTATACTGCTTAGTCTTTCCATCAACACTGGTTGTGAACGCTTTGAACCGTTGCTGTACAAAAGGATATTCAGACCCACCAAAATCCTGTCCAACGCGCAGCTCTACATTTACTGCACCAGCGTCCATAATGTAATCTTCTGCTTCCAACCAAAACTCATGCGCGGCCAATGGACCAACCATAAGAAATACCATAAAAAAACTAAGAACGTAAATTTTTAACACACAAAACCTTTTAGATGATGACTATTCAACGATACTGCGCCCTTCGCGTCTTTGCCACAGTTTTTGCAACAATTGTGATTTCAATACCCGCGCTCGCCCATGAAAACGTGCCAGCGATCATAGACATGACCGTCGATGAAAAAAACATTGCAATCAGAATCGATGTTAATTTGGAATCGCTCGTTTCGGGAGTGGCCAACGAAGCGTTCAATGGCGCAATTGAAGAAGAAACCAACGAATATTTGCGCTTGCGAAACCTGTCCGCTAGTGAGCTAACAAATGCTTATGCAGCTTTTGCTGAAACATATCGCGACGGTCTGATGCTAACGTTGGATGGTGCTGCTATCCCCCTAATCCCTAATATTACAGAAATCTCGGATACCGGCGACGTGACAAAGGCCCGTATTTCCACCCTGAGCTTCAATGCTAAACTGCCAAAGACAACCGGTGAATTGAAGTGGCTTTACTCCTCAGACTATGGCGATAGCGTTCTGCGATTATTCCAACCTCACGGAACAGAATTCCCTGAACCTACACTCGCCAATTTTATCGCAAGAGGCGAAACGGCTACAGTAAATCTTTCAAACCTCCAGCCACAATCATTGGGCGAAATCTTTTTAGATTATGTAACGGCAGGCTTTGATCATATAATTCCAAAAGGCCTCGATCATATACTGTTTGTGATTGGCCTTTTCCTTTTGTCTACGCAACTCCGCCCGTTGGTGACACAGGTCACTATGTTCACACTTGCTCATACCATCACTTTAGTAATGGGCGCACTCGGGGTCGTCCATCTGCCTGGGAATATCGTGGAGCCCCTAATCGCCGCATCTATCGTCTTCATCGCAGTCGAAAATATCTTCACAGCAAAACTCACTCTATGGCGACCCTTCGTTATCTTTGCTTTTGGCCTCTTGCATGGGCTGGGTTTTGCCTCTGTGCTTAGCGATTTTGGTCTACCGTCAGGACTGTTCGTTCCAGCGCTCATCGCCTTCAACATTGGAGTGGAAATCGGGCAACTAGCTGTCATCGCAATCTGTTTTCTTACTGTAGGTATCTGGTTCCGCAAAAAAGACTGGTACCACAAAGTCATCGTGATCCCCGTCTCCGTTACAATTACACTAATTGCCTTATTCTGGGTGCTCGAACGCATAGGCATTTTCAACTAAGATGATTATGAAAAAGCATGTTAAGTTTAGCCCTTGGTAGCTAATTAAATTCCACTTTGTATCTTGGACGGTTAACGGTCGGTACTAATTTCTTCCAATTTTAATTTTTTCAGATTCTTCGGCTTTGACTGTACAAGGCAATATATTTGCCAACAGGAAATAATAACCATCAAGAATAATATCTGAGTCAAAACCGCAAAAACACAATCAGCAAAGGAATCGCCGTCCAAGGATGGATCTCGATCTGCTCAAGATCTCCGGACAGTTTAACATTATGACCTTATTGACCGCAGAAATTAACATCATTATGTGGCGTTAAAATGGTGGAAAAAGTTCAGCAGCGGTTATTTGCAAACAAACCAGCCAGACTTTGCATCCATCATCACCAAAGTATAAGAAATCAGAAAGTATTGCGTGTACTAATCCAACAACTCAATAATAAATTTAAATCTAACGCTATCTTAACTCTTCATAACTCTGAATAGACTCTCGAAGAACCAAAAGAATTCCCTCGTTTCAGCGCCTATTATTCAGATTTTTAGATTTTATATTCAGTTCCTGGGAACCACTATAGTATTTTATCCCAATAATTTTTAACATCACCCAAGCCTAAACTCTACAATTCACAGAAGTAAACTTGATATCTACATAGACACCGCCCGTGAAACACGCAAAAATCGCAAGCAATGTTGGTAACGTAAGGCATGACTGTGTCTAGGCTTCACACCGACATCAAGACGTTCAAAAAGCGCGAGCCACAGTTACGCAAAAATCAAGAGTTAAGACCATGAAAGATAAATCTGTAATCATCACTGGCGCAAGTCGCGGCATCGGCGAAGCCGCAGCACGCAAATTCGCAGCCCAAGGTGCTAAAGTTTTGATCTGTGCTCGGTCCACATCGGATATTGACCGCATCGCAGCTGAAATTAATGCAAACAACGGAACGGCATTTGCCCTGGAGACTGACGTAGCGGATTATAACCAAGTAAAGGCGGCAATTGACTTTGCACACTCGAGATTTGGCAGCGTGGATGTTCTGATCAATAACGCAGGTATAATTGAACCTATTCAACGGTTGGAAAATGCAGATGTGGCAGCTTGGGAAACTATCATTGATGTGAATGTCAAAGGTGTTTTTTACGGCATCCGAGCCGCCCTGCCCGTGATGAAAGCTGCAGGTGGAGGCACAATAATTACAATTGGATCAGGAGCAGCTACATCTGCACTCGAAGGCTGGTCACATTACAACACTTCTAAAGCTGCAGTTCATCACCTTTCGGCCTGCCTGCACGGTGAAGAATGTGAAAACGGCATTCGCGCTATGATCCTTTCGCCCGGCACGGTAGCCACGGAAATGCAGCGAATCATCAAGAAATCAGGAGTCAACGCAGTGTCAAACCTTGCTTGGGAAGACCACCGCCCACCTGAAGCAATTGCCGAGACGCTTAAGTGGATGTGCACATCCGATGCAGATTCATACCTTGGCAAGGTCGTGAAACAAAGCGACCCAGAAATCCTCAACCGATTAGGTCAGATATGATTGATGTAACCAATACCAATGGCCAATGGCGCGTCACGCTGAACCGTCCTGAAAAAGCCAACGCCTTGACCCCTGCCATGCTGCAGGAAATTGCAGACATTGCAACGCAAGCTCATGCGGATTCTAACTTGCGCACCTTCATAATTACAGGCTCGGGCGAACGAGTATTTTGTGCAGGCGCAGACGTTTCAAACGGCGAAGATATGTTTGAATTTACTCGTGACCAGGTTTGGATAGATGCCTCCCAAAACATTGCTGACCTTCCATGCCTAACCATCGCTGGTCTTAACGGTACGCTGGCAGGTGGCGGCTTTGCACTAGCGTTAGCCTGTGACATGCGTATCGCTACGCCACAGGCAAAATTCTTCTACCCTGTCCTGAAACGTGGATTCCTTCCACAACCCAATGACGTGCAGCGCATGGCACAGCTTGTCGGGCCATCGCGGGCAAAACTGATCCTGATGGCAGGCCAAAAACTTCATGCGGAAGAAGCCCTGCGTATTGGCCTTATCGACCGTGTGGTGGATCTCAAAGACTTCGACGAGACACTGAATTCCATGACACTCGATGCAGCAGCCGCAAAACCGCAAAGTGTTGCTGCGATCAAGCGCTTATTTGACAATCTATCCGCAGAGGCGTTGAACGATTGCTATGAGGCCGCATATTTCGACAACGCAGACGCAATCACTAAAATTACTGGGCGTTAATCACATGGGATGCAAAAGATGCATCGTTGTTTCATTCACAAGCTTGATCACAATGCTCAGTGAAATATCAAAAATCTGCACATTGGTGATAATTCATCGGTAAGAGGCATCATAATCCGCGTGTCGGGGGTTCAAGTCCCTCCTCCGCTGCCAAAAATTCTCAGTAAAATAGGCTCAAAAGACTGATCACACCAAATTTATGGTGTATTTATCCTATGATTGATCGGCATTAATTGTCAAAGCGTGTGTGACCAGTGTGTGACCGAGGGTTACTGAACCTGACTAATTGCAATGGTGCGAAGGGCCATGGACCGGGGTCCCTGGATCATTGACCACTACCTTGCACTCGATCCACAGACTGACCCATCTGCAAAATCTCACTTCAGCTTAATTCTGGATGCTTGCTTCTAACCAAAATTAATAACCAAGCAGCTTGACCATTTCCTAAAGATTGTGAGTTATAAAAATCTAGGAATAGTCGTACCAGCTTTGCGTTGGCTCCTTGGAGTAAGAAGATCAATGTCGTGCCAAATAAATACACATCCGATACGGTTTTCATCATTTGGAACACGCTCAAAGGAAACAACTAGAAGCGCCAAGGAATGACTGACGCACTTATCATTGGAGCTGGTCCTGCTGGCCTGATGGCTGCTGAGGTTCTAGCAAATGCTGGTTATTCTGTGCTAGTAGCCGAGGCTAAACCCTCAGTTGGACGCAAATTTCTAATGGCAGGGAAATCAGGATTGAACCTGACAAAATCTGAACCGTTAGTTGACTTTATCGCAGCCTATGGCAGAGCGGCAGATTGGCTCCGTCCTTCCATCATGGCATTCGATAACATGGCTGTTGTGAATTGGACCGAAGCACTCGGCCAAAGCACATTCATTGGTTCCACCCGCCGCATTTTTCCCAAATCCATGAAAGCTTCTCCTTTGCTTCGTGCATGGCTCACGCGTTTAGCAAACAAAGGGGTCATCTTCCAGACCCGTTGGCAATGCAAAAGTTGGGACGGAAGTAGTTTTACTTTTAAAACCCCAAGTGGGCCACAAACCATTACAGCTAAGGCCACTATTCTTGCACTTGGCGGAGCAAGCTGGGCGCGGCTCGGATCAGATGGGGCATGGACAAAGCTACTCGCAAAACGCGGTATCACAACCGCACCGTTTGCATCGTCCAACATGGGCGTCAACGTGACATGGTCCAAACACATGGAACCATACTTTGGTACTCCACTTAAAAACATTGCCATGACTGTTGGTTCTATTAAGCGAAAAGGCGAATGCATACTATCAAAATCGGGCTTAGAGGGATCACTTGTCTATCAATTCTCCGCCGCTTTGCGAAACAGCGATCCAATCTTCATTGACCTGAAACCAGACCAAGCGACCACAGCACTCCAAGCACGTATCGATAAACACTCTACAAAAGTCAGCCTCACCGGCGTTCTGCGCAAGGCCGTAAAGCTCGACAAATCTAAATCAGCATTACTAATGGAGTTCGCCAGCACAACTCATCGCACCAGGCTCGCTCAAATAATCAAATGCCTGCCAATTCCGTACTCAGACACGGCACCGCTGGATCAAGCAATCTCTTCTGCTGGCGGGGTACGCCAAAGAGATCTCACCAAAGGCTTCATGCTAAAAGCCGCAAATGGAACCTTCTGCGCAGGCGAGATGCTTGATTGGGAAGCGCCCACAGGGGGCTATCTCATTACAGCATGCTTAGCCACAGGCCGTGCCGCAGGGATTGCCGCAGTACACTATATCAGCTCAAAGACCTAATCGCGTTTGCCCGTTGATATCCCTCGCGCTCCATCATCCTCCTACCATAAGCTTTCAGCATTTCACTATCCATCGGAAAGCCAGCACTCCGCGCCCAGCCGAAGCAATGTGACAGCAACAAATCAGGGACCGTACAGGTATCACCCATCAGGTAGGCGTTACCCTCCAAACGTTCTTCCAGCGCCCTGATGGAACGGCCGAATTCCCACATCAGTATAGGTTTAATCGCCTCTACCCGTTTGTCTTCTGGATTCACGAAAGAGTTCCGCGCAGCTGTCCATAATGCCCCATCAATTTCATCACATATGAACTGCGTAAAACTATCCTGTTTCGCCCGCTCAATTGTTCCCGCCTTGAACGTCAAACTACCGTGTTTATCTGCCAAATACTGCATGATCGCTACAGAGTCGATAATCACATCATTGCCATCCTTAAGTGCAGGTACTTTGCCTGTTGGGTTAAACTCGGCCATCGCTGCCTTGTCATTTGAGGACAGGGGCAGAATTTCATACTCCAAGCCCAACTCTTCCAAGACCCACAAAACCCGAAAAGGGCGCGCTTTAGGTGTGCCAATCAATGTGTACATGTCTAGTTCCTTTTAAGTAGAGCTATGCGGACAAACGCTCGCTCTAACAGCGCAAACTCCGGTAGTTTCTTGCTCGATCGCAATTGGAGATCAGTATTTATCAGTTCCACCAGCGCGGTTTCGATCTTGTTTGCACCCAACCGTTGCGCTTGGCGTGCCAACCGATCTTTATGTGGGCCAAAAACAGGTGGTCGCGCTCGTGCCAATGCCGTGTTAGGCCCCTTAATATCGGTAGCCGCCGCGTGCAGTGTTCGAAAATGCCTTGTGGCCGCGATACAGAGGGTTGTTGGCTTCACGCCTTGTCCCGCAAGCCGCTTCAGTGTTGGAACCACATCACCTGTACGCCCTTCAGCTATAGCATGAGCTGCATCATCAAGATCCGTGTCGGATGTGGCTGGCATGCAGAGATGAATGTCTTCGGCCATGACTGGCGTACCATCATCAAACTTATATAAGGCCAGTTTTTCAATAGTTTGGGTCAGTTCACCTGGGTCCAACACATTTGCCAAATGCATCAATACTTCCATCGTTTCTTCGGATAAGTCACCCAGATTCGCCTCTTTTGCTATTCGTTCAATTTCAAGCCGCCCTGGAGGATCATCATAAACCCCAATAGATAGAGCACGAAGATCATTCTCAAACGCCTTACGTAATCTTGACCTTGCATTCAGGCTGCTAGATGTCACAACCATCGTTGCATCGCCTTCGGCCCATTCAGCGAGCACCGTTTCTAAAACGTTTGCCAGAGCGTCACCAGCTCCCTCAATGAAAACTACTCGTGGACCAGGAAAGAACCCCTGTGCTTTGATACCATCAATTGCGAGTGAAGGCTCTTTGCGTAAATCTCTGGCCTCAATCCGCGTTAATCGCATTTCTTCTTCCGCTTGTGTACCTGCCAATGCTTTGATCAATTGCTGGCGCTTGAGCGATACTCGCATTGCATCGATGCCATAAAGAAGTATAGCAGATTTTTCTCCATACGGCTTTGCCAGAAACGCAGCTGCCTGCCTACCTGCCAGCTTCACTTAGCCCAACCATCCGAAGTAATGGCAATCCGTTGCGCGATCTGCGCAGCCAAGGCCTTCATCAAACGAGTGTTCGCGTCACGGCTGGCAACAGCAGAGGAATACGTTGCAGACGTAGTGCCATACGCTGTCAAATTTTGCACGCTATCACGGTAGATGGCTCTGCGGCTGTCCTTACGCCGTACCGTAAACTCAACAATACCACTCAAGCTCGTACGCGTGCTACCCTCACTTTTAGTCACGGCGATACCTGTTTCCGATGTGCTCAACTTGAGCGTTAGAAAATAGGGCGCTGTGGACACCGCACGCCCCAGCTTATTTTCCAACTCTTCACGCAACTCGAACCCGTTACGGCCTTTAACTAGTTCAATCTCAATCTGATCTTGAATATTTGACGCTGTGGTTCCTTGTTTGTAAACTGGTTCAAATCCACAAGCCGAAATTCCAGCCCCAAGGGCTAGAAACAACGCATTTCGTCGATTAAACAACAACATTCACAATCCGCCCTGGTACAACGATCAGCTTTTTTGGCAAATTACCGTCCAGAAGCCTGATCACAGTTTCGTTTGCCAGAACCAGTTTTTCAATCTGTTCCTTGGGCATATCTTTACTGACAATAATCTCATCACGCCGTTTACCGTTAATCTGGATTGGCAAAGTCACTGTGTCATCTACCAACATGGCCTCGTCTACCTTGGGCCACGGTGCTTGTGCCACAAGGCCCTCACCGCCCTGATGTTCCCAAATATTCTCAGCCAAATGAGGAGTCATGGGTGCCATTAACTGCGCCATAACCATAATAGCTTCACGCTGCGCAGCCTTGCTTGACTTCGATTTTGCCAGAGTATTGGTGAATCCATAGAGCTTGGCAATCGCTGCATTAAAGCCAAAATTCTCGATACTCATAGTCACTTCATGGATAGCTTTGTTAGTTTCTTTACGTAGCGTATCATCTTCCGCACTATCGCTTTCCGGCATGTCTGCAATCTTATCACACAGCGCCCAAACACGGTTGATATGCTTCCAAGCCGCAGTCGCACCAGAGGCAGTCCACTCCACGTCACGCTCTGGCGGACTATCAGAAAGCACAAACCAACGAGCTGTATCGGCACCATATTGGTCAATTATATCCTCTGGATCGACTACATTCTTCTTTGATTTAGACATTTTGATTGACGGACCGACAATCACAGGGCGACCATCCGACATCTCATATCCGTCATCCACTTGCTTGATATCCTCTGGACTCAACCATTTGCCATCAGGATCCTGATAGGTCTCATGACACACCATCCCTTGCGTGAACAACGCATTGAACGGCTCAATCGCAGTTCTGGGCATATGCCCCGATTCACTCATGGCACGTGCAAAAAAGCGGGAATACAACAAATGAAGGATCGCATGCTCAATACCCCCAATGTATTGATCCACATTCATCCAATAGGACAAATCCTCGTTGATCGTAGGTGTTTCGGCCAGTGGGGCCGTAAAGCGCGCAAAATACCAAGATGAATCCACAAACGTATCCATAGTGTCCGTTTCCCGCTCTGCTCGCGCACCACAAGATGGACATGCTACGTCGCGCCAAGTCGCATGCCAATTCAGCGGATTACCTGGACGATCAAATGTCGCATCTTTTGGTAATTCAACAGGCAAGTTTTCCTTTTTTTCAGGAACGACACCACAACGCTCGCAATGTACAACAGGTATCGGACAGCCCCAGAACCGTTGTCGCGACGCACCCCAATCACGCAAGCGGTAGTTTGTCTTACCCTTACCCCAACCCACTTCTTCAGCAAAAGCAATTGTTGCGTCAATCGCCTCTTGCCCGGTTGCCACATCCAAACCAGTAAAATGATCAACCCACTTCACCTTCTCACTCTTCGCTGGAACGAAGGCCACATTCGCCACAGGCGTATCATTATCCAATGCAAAGAACGTATCTATTACAGGCAACTCATACTTGAGGCAGAAATCCAAGTCCCGCTGATCGTGTGCAGGGCAACCAAAAATCGCCCCTGTCCCGTATTCCATCAGAATAAAATTTGCGATCCAAACAGGCAGTTCTTGATTTTTGAAAAGCGGATGTTTCACCCGAATCCCCGTATACATGCCCAACTTTGGCGCGGTCTCAATCGCCTCTTCAGTCGTACCACCCTTCCGACATTCCATAATAAAAGCCGCCACATCAGCACTTTTCGTTTCCAACTCTTTTGCAATCGGGTGATCCGGTGAAATCCCCACAAAAGAGGCACCGTTGAGCGTATCTGGCCGCGTGGAGTAGACCTCAATCGCGGCACCACCGTCCACACGATCAAAGGAAAATTCGAGCCCACGAGATTTCCCAATCCAGTTGCGTTGCATCAGCCGCACCTTGTCAGGCCAACCCTCAAGATCATCAATCGCACTCAGCAATTCCTCAGAGAACGCAGAAATCTTGAAGAACCACTGGGTAAGTTCCTTACGCTCCACGAGAGCACCCGACCGCCACCCACGACCTGCCTCAACCTGTTCATTAGCCAAAACAGTCATGTCTACAGGGTCCCAATTCACTACCGCCTTTTTGCGATACACTAACCCCTTTGACATAAAGTCAATAAAAAGCGCTTGCTGTTTACCATAATATTCAGGGTCGCAAGTAGCAAATTCACGGGACCAATCGATCGACAGACCCATTGGTTTCAACTGAGCCCGCATGTCTGCTATGTTCTGATATGTCCATTCACCTGGATGGACGCCGTTTTCCATGGCCGCATTCTCAGCAGGCAATCCAAAGGCATCCCATCCCATGGGATGGAGCACATTAAAGCCCTGTGCTGCTTTATACCTCGCCACCACGTCTCCCAGCGCATAGTTGCGTACATGACCCATATGGATCCGCCCAGAGGGGTAAGGGAACATCTCTAGCACATAGTATTTGTTACGGCTCTCATCGCGCTTGGCGTTGAACACACCCGCGTCATCCCAAGCCTTCTGCCACTTCGGCTCCACCACTCTGGCATTATAACGTGACATACTTCTTTTCCTTAAACAGCAAAACGCCGGACGTGTGCCCGGCGTCTGAGATTTTGAACGGGCCTCTAGGGAAGGCTTTATAAGTTTTTGTCGCGCACACGCAACTGGCGCGCCCGAGTCAAGATAGCGTCTTCAATGCGACGAACAGTTTCTGCGCTCGCCACACCACTTCGTGTTTGTACAGATACCTTCAAAGAGCGGGCGTCCAGCGCAGGATCCTGCACCAGTACAGTGGCGCGGTACTGCCGATTGCTACCTGGCGCGCGACCCCAACCCATAACCAACACACCTGTAAAGGGATCAGCAGAATCCACAGGCAGGAAGGATAATGTTTCAAGCGACGCGTTCCACAAATATTTATTGACGCGCACATTTGTATTTTCGTCAGGTGAGCTAAGCGCATCAAAAATTGAAGTGGCTACGGGAGAACCTCGTTCTCGCCGATCCTCAAAAACATCGACACCTTTTGGGTTCTCTTGCGCCGCGCTGG
>MDTG01127385.1_pt1 | contig 12475 bp, 4 predicted proteins | sample 811421 | NCBI WGS metagenome assembly MDTG01 (sample SAMN05326645, study PRJNA326480) | marine metagenome | isolation source: seawater | place: Pacific Ocean: South East | collected 2011 | reverse complement strand
TAATTCTATTCAAACTGATATCAAAACCTATAATTCTATAAGATGAAGATAATCCAACAGCCAGTGGCAACCCAACATAACCTAATCCAAGGACTGCAATTTTTTTTTCTTTTATCACTGACACTGATTGTAGTAGATTCTAATTAAATATGAGTTTGATTGTTACTATATTTATTTATTTGGCAACTTCTTTTATATTAAATAACTCCATTAACTTTTTTAAAACATTTAGGCTACTTGACATTCCATCAAACAGAAGCAACCACAACGAACCTAAGCCAAAGGGAGCTGGGTTAATATTAATACCGTTAGTCATATTTGCAACTTTATTAGTATTTTTTTTGGAAAATACATTAAATAATATGTGGTTTCTTATTTTTGGATTTACGCTGATTCTAACTCTAATTTCTTTGCTTGATGACTTAAAAAATATTAGTTCAAAATTAAGGCTTTTTTTCCAAATGTTTTGTGTAATTTCTTCGTTATTTCTTTTAAAAGATGAAATTAATTTATTAGTTGAAAATAAATTTTTTGATTTTATTCCAATTGGATTTTCTTTTTTTAAACCTTTTATCATCTCTTGTTTTCTCACTCTAGCTTGGGTTTGGATTATAAATTTATTCAATTTTATGGATGGAATGGATGGAATTACAAGTATTCAAATTATTAGTTTATCAATTTTTGTAAATATTTTGGGTATAGCAAATATTATTGAAACTAATTTTCTTTATTTTAGTCTGGTTTTATTTGCAATATTCATGGCATTTCTATCAGTGAACAAACCGCCTGCTAAAATTTTTCTTGGAGACGTTGGTTCAATCCCTATAGGATTTTTAGTTGGATTTATAATCATATATAATGTTATATGTACTGGTCTTGTAATTCCATTTCTTATCATAATTATGTATTATTTATTGGACTCATCAATTACATTGTTGAACAGACTGATTAAAAAGCAAAATATCTTTCAAGCTCATAGTAGTCATTTTTATCAGAAAATCCTTAGAAAAGGGTTTTCCCATTCCTATGTCTTAAAAAAAATTGCAATATTAAATTTTCTCTTATTATTACTATCTATAACCTCAATTACGTTTCCATTTATTTCATTTTTATTAGCAATACTTCTTACAAGTTCACTGTTACTATTTTTTAATTCAAGGAAAAAATTATGAGTTCAAGAATATTATTTACAATCCTTCATGATCTTTTAATATTTGCAACCTCATTCTTTTTGGCATTATGGATAAGATTAGATATGGGCAATGCAATAATTTTGTACAAAGAAATATGGTATTTTCAAATTATCTTTTCTTTTACAAACATTTTACTTTTAAAATATATGGGCTTATACCACGGCATATGGAGGTACGCGTCATTACATGAAATCAAATCAATTATTCAGAGTGTCCTTGTCTCAACACTAGTTTTAATTGGTATGTTTTTTATCATCTTTAGACTCGAGAATATTCCGCGATCCTTTCCAATCCTGTTGTTTATTATTTCAATCTTTGGTGTAACCGGCCCAAGAGTGATTTATCGAATATTTAAAGATAATTTAAAAAAGAATAAATTAAGCAAAATTCCTGTTCTGGTTTTTGGTGACAGCTCATCTGCAGAAAATTTTATTAGATTTACAAAACAAAACAATGAATCCGCCTACGAGGTAATTGGCCTTATTGGACTTAAAGAAAATACAATTGGTCGAAGAATTCATAATATTCCTATTATTGCTTCTATTCAAAGATTAGAGTCTATAGAAGGATTCTTAAAAAAAAATTTAGGTAACAAGTTACCTCAAAGGATTATTATTTCTGATCCCAAAATAAAGCCACAATTTTTAGAATCACTTTATATATTTTCACAACAAAATGGTCTTGCTATTGGAATGCTTCCAAAAATCTCCAATTTATCGGATAAGGATAAAAAAAATAAATTTGAAGCAAACCCGATAGTCATTGAAGACGTCCTGGGAAGAAAACAAAAAGTAAATAACCCAAGGATGCTAAAGAATATTTCTGGAAAAACTATACTTGTAACAGGAGCTGGAGGGAGTATTGGAAGTGAATTGAGCAAACAAATTTATAGATTAAAACCTAAACTTCTCATTTTACTAGAACAAAATGAGTATAGTTTATTTAAAATTTCATCAGTACTCCCAAATAATACTTTAGCGAGTCTTACTGATGTTCGTGATACAAAAAAGATTGAACATATATTGTCATATTATAAACCAGATTATGTCTTTCACACCGCTGCGTTGAAACACATCACTTTTGTTGAGGATGATCCAATAGAGGCATTAAAAACAAATTTTTTGGCAACAGTAAAATTATGTCAGTTATGTAAAATGTTGAAATTGAAAAAAATGATATTTATTTCAACAGATAAAGCTGTGAATCCATCAAATGTTATGGGAGCCTCAAAAAGGCTATGCGAAAAATACATCCAAAGTATATCAAAAGATTCTAAGGAAACAGTTTTCACAATAGTGAGATTTGGCAATGTCCTTGGTTCAACCGGTTCAGTTGTACCCTTATTCGAGAAACAAATTAGTCAAGGAGGTCCTATTACAATAACTCATCCAGAAGTTAAAAGGTACTTTATGACTATCCGAGAAGCTGTGGAGTTGGTATTAATTTCTTCTCAGCTAAAAATTAAAGAAAATGGTGAATTATATATTCTTGAAATGGGCGATTCAATACTTATAAAAGATCTTGCAAAAAGAATGATTCTGTTATCAGGAAAATCTGATAATGAAATTAAAATAAAATTTACAGGATTAAGAAAAGGTGAAAAATTGGATGAACAACTTTTTTTTAATGATGAAAAAATATCAAAAACTATTATTGAAGGAATATTATCTACAAATAGCAAACTCTTTAATGTTGAAGTTGAGGATTTTAACAAACTAATTTCAGAAATTCAAAAAAATGATAAGAAAAATTTAATGCATACTTTTGACAATTTACTACCGGAATATTCTAGAGATGACAACCTATAAAATTAAAAGAGCTATCGTATCAGTCTCAGATAAAAGTAGTCTAGAACTTTTAGCAGAATATTTCATAAAGAATAAAATAGAAGTGTTGAGTACTGGGGGCACCTCAAAATTTCTAAAAAGTTATAGTTCAAAGATAAAAATAATTGAAATCTCAAACTTCACAAAATTTAATGAAATTCTTGAAGGCAGAGTAAAGTCATTACATCCCATGATACATTCAGGAATTTTAGCAAAGAGAAATAATAAGAAACATCAAAAAGAAATAAAGAAACTAGATGTTGCAAATATCGATCTAGTAGTAGTAAACCTTTATCCGTTTGAGAAAATATCAAATGATCCCAAATCCACAGATGAAGATTGTATCGAAAATATTGATGTAGGTGGACCAACCTTACTGAGAGGTGCAGCCAAAAATTTTGAAAGTGTTACAATCCTCTCTGATCCTCAACAATATCGAGACTTCTTGGATGAAGTTTGTAGAAATGAAAATAGTACATCAAAATCATTTAGAAGAAAATGTGCAAAGATAGCATTTGAAAATATTGCGTACTATGACGCAAAAATATCGTCTTGGTTTAATAAGGATCAAGAAAACTTAAATACTGTGAGGGGGTCGATTCCAATAAAACAAATATCAAAATTAAGATATGGAGAAAACCCACACCAAAAAGCAACTCTATTTGAATTTTCTAAAAGTAAGTTTTCCAAGATATCAGGAAAAGAAATTTCTTATAATAATATATGTGATACTGAAATTGCAATTGAATTGGCTGAACAATTTAAAAAAACATCATGTGTAATTCTTAAGCATGGAAATCCATGCGGGGTTGCTTTACATGATAGACAAGAGGTAGCTTATTCAAAAGCTCTAAAGTGTGATAAAATTAGTGCATTTGGGGGGATAGTAGCGTTCAATAAAACTGTTTCCTTTGAAACTGCAAGAAAAATAAACAATATTTTCACTGAGGTAGTAATTGCTCCCAAATTCTCTATAGAAGCCAAACAAATTTTGTCACTAAAAAAAAATCTTATATTATTAGAGTACAAACAGAGTAAAACTAAAACCCCTATTCACATAAAAACAACAAGAAATTTCCTTTTAATTCAAGAAAAAGATAATGTAAAAATTTCCAAGAACGATTTGGTAATTAAAACTATAGCAAAACCAAGCAACAAAATTTTAGATGATATGATTTTTGCTTTCATTGTATCAAAATATATTAATTCCAATGCAATTGTATTGGCAAATAATTTATCAACTATTGGTATAGGAGTTGGTCAGACAAATAGACTTGATTCCGCTAGAGAAGCTATTAGAAAAAAAAAATTAAACTTTAAAAATGAAAAATCAGTTATGGCATCAGACGGCTTCTTCCCATTTCCGGATATAGTAAAGCTTTGTCAGAAGAATAAGATAATTGGAATAATTCAACCAGGAGGGTCTAGAAATGACGAAGTAGTGATCAGTACAGCAAATAAATTTAAAATACCACTAATATTCACGAGGAAAAGGCATTTCAAACACTAACTCTTAAATTAAACTTAATAAAAGGAATCAACGATATTAAAAAGAAAACAGGAATGACAATTAGACCTGCTTTTATTGAATCACTCAAGTCAATTGTAAGTCCAACTAAAAAGGGACCGAGTATTGAACACAAATTACCAAACATTGAATACAAACTAAATGCTGACATTTGATTCTTCGATTTAATTTTTTTTACTAAAAAACTTCTGCTTGATGCTTGGATTGGTCCAATAAAAAAACCAACAAATAATGCCACTATCCAAAAACTTAAAATATGGCTTATAAAAAATAGTATGGTTGTTAAAACTAGCAAGACAATTATACAAATTTTTACTGTTTTTAATGAACCAATCTGATCCTCATATTTTCCTACAATTAGACATCCGAGGACGCCTGAGAGGTTAATAAAAACTCCTAAAAAAAGTATTTCAGCCTCTGTCATTCCAAAAAGAAAAGCTGCAAACATACTTGCAAAAGCAAAAATGGAAATTACAGCATTATTAAAAAAAAAATAGCTTATTAAAAATTTCAGCAAACTTTCAGATTTAATATTTTTGACAAGTTCTAAGATATCTGGGGCTTCAAAATTTGAATTTCTTAGAGTACTGAACAAAGAATATCCAAAAACAGCTGTCCATAGCGCTACAAACGGTCCTATTAATGTAAAAACCGTTATATTATAAATTTTATAATCTTGATCAAATGTTAATTTTAATAACAAATAAACAGAAAATAATGAGAGTAATCCTCCTAAATATCCAAAGGCCCAACCAAGATTTGAAAGTGCCCCTTCATTGTTTCTGCTTTTTATTTTAAATAAAGTAATGTTATAAAAAAGATTTACAAACTCAAAAGAGACGAATGAAATTACAACTACAATCAATGGTGCAATATGATTTGAATCTTCATCAAAGAAAAATAAAGATAATGATGATAAAATCATTGAGTAAAAAAAAAATTTAAATGTAACAGTCTTTATTTTTCTAATTAATGACTTTCCAAAAATCAAAGTAAAAGATAAGAGAAGGAAGCATATAATGCTTGCTGATGAAAGTGCATAACCCCAGAAACTTGCTCCTAAATTCGGATCATTTGCAATTTCCTTGGCATAAAATGCTCCATAAAAAAAAGTTAAAATTAGTGTTGGATAACTAGATATGCCAAAGTCAAACAAACACCATGATCTAATTTTTTTTGAATTCAACAATGACAACATACACTACATTTATTTCTAATTACATAAACCATTTTGAAGAATACAAGGAGCAACAGTTATAGATTGATCTGGAGTAGAAATTTTTATTCTCTCTGCAATTGCTGGCATTTTTCTATGAGATGCTCGTGCTGGTAATAATGTTAAATTTTTTCCAGAACGCCCTACATTTAGTATTTTTCTAATTCTTTGTACGAAAGTTAACTTATGTTTGAGAATCATTAAAAATGTTCCTCCTGAAAATGTGTAATTAGATGCCAGGCCATTACTTCCATCTGAAAACGATAATGTACCCAAAGATATTGGTTGAATTGAACCAGGTTTATTATTAGTAATGGTCCCAAATCCTGATAGGTTCAATTTTTCTCCTGCGACTGTTGTCATCGATAACTGGTTTGCTAAAACAATAAGTGATGGATTTATTTCTGGCACTCTACTTCCTGTAAGATTTATTGGTCTTTTTGTTACATTCATAGATGCGCCGGTAAGTAAATAATTTGGATGATCTGACCTCAATGACCCAATTGTAACTGATTTAGAACCTACCTCTGATGAATTAATTGAACCCGTACCAGACAATGTTATGGTGTCTGATCCTACAGTATTTGAAAATGAATCAAATACGTTTCCCTGAACTAAATTATTGCCATTATAAAATCTGTTCCCCGATGCCGTTATTGATCTCGGAGTTACATCGATGATATGGGTTCCTCCAGATAATGTATAATTTGAGGCATCACCTGAGCCATTACCTAAAGCAAGTGAACCGATGCTTTCTACCGTCTTACCAATACCTACACCTGCAGTCGATATTTGACCATTCCCACTAATGGAAAGTGTTTGGCCTCCCACGGTATTTGTCATTCCACCAGATTTTAGACCAGCTGCAGGTGCATCTAAAGTACCATCGTAGATTTTTTCTAAGCTTATATTTATTGGTCGTTTTGTAATACTTAATGAAATTGTTCCCAATGAGTAATTAGATGAGCTTCCGCTCGAACTCACAAGACTTAGAGTATTCTGTATAACTGATTTATTATTTTCTACGTTTGCATTACTAACACTTCCTTGTCCAGATAATGTCATAACCTCTGATCCTACCCCAGTAGTTATTACTAAATCAGTGCCATTGACCACTGTTGTATTGTCATAAACTCTTGACCCAGAAACATTTAACTGCCGTGAGTTTACTGAAAACGTTCCACTTGATAAAGAATAATTAGACGCCAATCCGCTTCCATCTACTAATTGAAGGGTATCTAAAGAAATTGTTTTTCCTGAACCTGCAATTGCAGTTGATATTGATCCTGACCCAGTAATCGATAAAGTCTCGCCACTCGAGAGATTATTAAACGTTGATATATCTGAACTACTAACAGTTGTTGTTCCATCATAAAACCTCGATCCACTTATTGTAACAGATCTCTTTGTAACGCTCATTGTTTGTGTTCCACCAGATAAAGTATAATTAGAACCTAAACCTCCATTCGATCCATCTCCGAGCGATAATCCGCTCACATCTGATAATAATTTAGAATCTCCTACATTTGCGTTTCCCATTAAACCATTACCTGATAGTGATATTGTTTCTGTTCCAACTAAGTTAGAAAATGTTGTCAAGTCTGATGCTGAGACTGTTGAAGTAGAGTCATAAACTCTTGAACCCTCAATTCCTAGTGGTCTTTTATTTATGTTTAAGGTCGCAGTTGTTAAATTATAATTATTTGCAGCTGCATTTCCATTTGCAAGTAAAATGCTCCCAAGTGAAATCGATTGACCTGAAGCTACATTTTTAGAAACGACTGTCCCATTTCCTGTTAAAGTTAGATTTTCTCCACTTACAAGATTACTGAACGTTATTGTTAGATTAGAAGGATCAACATCTGTTGTTCCGTCATAAACTCGATCACCAGAAAAAGTTATATCCCTTTTTGTTACTTCAAACGTACCAGATGATAATTCATAGTTAGAGGCAGAGCCTGAGTTATCGGCTAAGTCTAATGTCCCCATTGAAATTGTTTTACCTGATCCTACTCCAACAGAACTAATTGTCCCTGATCCATTTAAGGATAAAGTTTCACTTCCAGCTAAATTATTGATCGTTGTTATTGCAGAATTTGAAACAGTTGCCGATCCATCGTATATTTTCGAACCAACAATTGTTACCGGTCGTTTGGTAACACTTAGTGAGTGTGTTCCACCAGATAATGTATAATTAATTGCCAAACCTCCATTGGTTCCGTCTCCAAGGGACAATCCACTAACGTCAGTTAACGAGCTAGAATCTCCCACATTTTTGTTACCTAAAGCACCAGTTCCTGTTAATGTAAGTGTTTCAGAGCCAATCAAATTACTTATTGTCGATAAATCAGATGCTGAAGCTACAGTTGTTGAATCATAGACACGTGTTCCATTTAAGCTGACTGGTCTTCCTGTAATATCAAGTGTTGTTGAGGTTAAATTGTAGTTGTCAGCTGCACCCGATCCATCAACAAGAGCTAAATTGACAATTGTAACTGCTTTTCCTGTTCCTACATTAGCACTTGAAACCGTTCCTGTACCAGTTTGTGACAGAATCTCCGAACCCACAATATTACTATATGTAAATGTGGTAGAAATGTCGGCACCATCAATAACGTTTGTACCATTGTAAACTCTAGTTGCAGAGAGTGTTATTGGTCTCTTTGTTACATTGAGGGTGTGAGTTCCGCCGTCTAGTGTATAGTTACTTGCTTGACCTAAATTATTAGACAATGAAAGAGTATTTTTGGTAACTGTTTTACCATTATCTACTGCAGCTGATAATATAGTCCCTGAGCCTCCTAGAGTTAAAGTTTCAGACCCAACTAAGTTTGATAAGGACAAATCTGAAGCATTTGCACTTGTTGAGCCGTCATAAACTCTTGTGCCAGAAGAATTTAGTATTCTTGGAGTAATTTCAAATGTCGTAGTGAAATTACTAAGAGTATAGTTTCCTGCACCAGCACCAGTAAGTGCAAGTGATCCAGCAGTTACAGTCTTATTTGCACCTACATTTTCATCTGCAACAGTACCAGCACCAGTTAGATTTACTGTTTCACCGCTAACCAAATTGGTTAAAATTAAGTCTGAACTGCTTACCGTTTTTGTTCCATCATATTGCCTACTCCCGGAAACATTTACAGATAACTGAGATATATCCAATGTATGAGAACCACCGGTTAATGTATAATTTGATGCACTCCCACCTGAACCATCAGATAAAGACAAACTTCCTAGGGTGATCACTTTGTTCATTTCGACTGTTGAACTTGAAACTGTACCAGTTCCTGAAAGTGTTAGATTCTGCCCACTCACAAGATTCCCAAGGTTTAGATCTGAATTTGCAATATTAGTGGTACCATCGAATACTCTAATACCATTTAAATTAATTTTTCTTTCAACAATACTAACAGTTCCCCCTGATAATGAATAATTTGATCCAACACCAGAACTATTGTCGATTGTAAATCCAGCGATATTAAGTATTTTATCTGCTCCAACATCAGCTGATACAACACTTCCAGAACCCGTTAACGATAGTGTATCAGATCCAGCTAAATTGCTAAAAGAATTTATATCGGCTGAATTAATTGAGGTTGATCCGTCATAAGTTTTAGTTCCTGAGATAGTCGTTGGTCGAGGTGTTATTGTCATATTTAAGGTGCCGCCAGTTAATGTATAGTTGCTGGCCGAACCTGATCCATCAACTAAAGCTAGAGTACTAATATTTACAATTGTTTGTGTTCCAGCAGCAGGTGAATTTAGAACACCACTTCCTGTCAATCCAAGCGTTTGTCCTGTTACTAAATTTGTAAAACTTAAATCAGACCCAGCAGCTGTTCGAGTTGAATCGTAGGCTCTTGAACCAGTCACATTTACTGGTCTTTGAGTTATATTTGCGGTTGCAGAACTAATTGAATAATTAGATGCTAGTCCAGTATTATCTACTAACGAAAATCCTCCACTTGCCAATGCTTTTGATGAACCTACATTTTCAGATGAAACTGTTCCTGAACCTGAAACTAAGAGAGTTTCTGATCCCACAATATTATTAAATGTGATAATCTCATTTCCTTGAATGGCTGTATTGCCATCATAAATTTTTGACCCAACGAGTGTAAGAGCCCTCTTCGTTATGTTGAGAGTTGCATTGGAAAGACTGTAATTATTTGCACTACCTGATCCATCAGCTAAACTCAATGAGCCGAGCGTAATTGATTTACCTGTTCCTACGTTTCCAGAACTTACACTTCCACTTCCCGTAACTGATAGTGTCTCTGAGCCAACTAAATTTGAAAAAGTTGTTAAACTTGATCCACTGACTGATGTAGTTCCATCGTACACACGAGTGCCAGAAGCAACTACAGGCCTTTTAGTTATATCAACCTGAAGCAAACCATCTAAAGTATAATTACTTGCAGTACCCGCGTTGTCAGAGATACCAAAGTTAATGTCAGTCACCGTTTTATTGTCACCTACCGAACTATTAACGACACTCCCTGAACCAGATAAATTTAGTGTTTCTGAACCTATTAATCCATTTAATGAGAGATCAGAGGATGAAATGGAAGTATTTCCATCATAAACCTTCGACCCATCAAACCCTATTGACTTTTTATCAATTATTATAGTGTGTGTCCCCCCAGATAAAGTGTAGTTGGCGCTCAATCCTCCATTGCTGCCATCGGACAAACTTAATGATGAAATATTAATTAATCCTGATGAGTATGTTGAAGCATTTGAAGATGATGTTGTGATAGAACCCGACTTATTAAGGGTTTCTGTACCTATTAACCCAGAAAACGTGATGTTCCCTGATGAAACTATAGTTGTCCCATCATATTGTCTTGTGCCAGAGAGATTTATCAATTTCTGATCGATTGTGAACGTTCCGGTACTTAAAGAATAATTAGCTGCATTTGAGGTGTTATCTGCCAGGCTTAAACCAGTTGTATTGATTGCTTTTCCGGAGCCAACATTTTTATCACTAACCGAGCCGGTTCCGGTGATTGTAATAGATTCTCCTGACACCACACCAATAAGAGTTATATCGCTGCTTACAACATTCGTCGTTCCGTTATACTGCCTCGAACCACTGAGCGTTATAGGTTTAGCTGTTACATCAAACAAACCCGAATTTAGTGTGTAATTTGAAGCAAGACCAATTGTCCCTGAAGTACCATCACTTATTGAAAGTGTCTCTAAAGTGATAGATTTATTTGTTTCTACCGACGGTAGCGAAATACTTCCTTGACCACTTATATTAAGTGTCTCGCCTCCTGCTGTGTTTATAGTATCTATATGATTGGAAGAAACTGTTTCATTTCCGTCGTACACCTTTTGGCCACTAATTGATAAATTTCTCTGCGTTACAGTAAAACTTGTTGTTCCGATTGTATAATTTGAAGCTGAGTGAGTTCCATCAGTTAATGATAAACCTGAGGTATTTATAGTCTTTCCAGAGCCTACATTTTTATCACTTATAGAACCTGTTCCCGTAATTGATATAGATTCTCCTGAAACTTCTCCTGTAACCTCTAAATCTGAACTATTTACGTTGTTCGTAGCATCATATACTCTTTGACCACTCACAATTACCCATTTTTGGCTAATATCAAATGTTCCAGTAGTTAAGTTATAATTACTGGCTAAACCTCCGCCAGATCCATCAGCTATTGCAATGGAACCTTTTGTCACCGTTTGATTGTTCTGGACATTCGCAGATGATACAGTTCCACTTCCAGAAAAGGTAAGGGTTTCTCCACTTGTTGTTTCAGTTGTAATTAAATCTGATGAGCCAACCGTTGTCGTTCCATCATATACACGTGAACCTGAAAAAGTTATATCTTTTTTGGTTATGTCGAATGTGTGAGTACCTCCAGCTAATTTATAGTTTGATGATAATCCTGGAGTACCACCAGATCCATCTCCTAATGTTAATCCTGATACATCCAGGGTTTTTTCATTAGCTACATCTTTATTACTTATTGTTCCAACTCCACTTAATGTTAAATTTTCCCCACCTTGAAGATTATTTAATGTCAACGCTGTTGAGAGAACATTATTAGAACCATCATATTGACGAGTACCAGTAATAGAAATAGTGGCTGTATTTATCGTCAATAAGTGCGTTCCTCCATCTAACGTATAATTTGAAGCCAATCCTCCGTTAGCCCCATCAGCTGTGCTTAGTGTATCTACACCTATTGATTTATTAATGCCAACATTCTCATTTGAAACCGATCCATTACCAGAAAGCAATAAAGTCTCGTTTCCAACAAGATTTGATAGAGTTATTATTGCGGATGAAACAGTTTTTAAACTATTATAATCTCTACTTGCAGACATATTCAGCACTCTTTGGTTAATATTAAACGTTTGCGTTCCTCCGCTAAATGTGTAATTAGATGCTAAACCTGGTGTTCCACTCTGACCATCACCTAGAGTGAAACCTGATATGTTAACTGTTTTTCCATTCCCAACGTTTTTACTATCAACGCTACCTGTTCCTGAAATTGTTAGATCTTCCCCACCTTGTTGACCAGTGAGTGAAACCTCAGAATTACTTACATTTACAGTTCCGTCATACTGGCGTGACCCTGTCAAAGAGATTTGAGCTTGATTTACGGTTAACTGATGCGTCCCGCCAGAGAGAGTATAGTTAGCGGCTAGTCCACCATTCGAGCCATCAGCTAACGCCAACGTTCCAATC
>MDTG01441897.1_pt1 | contig 12476 bp, 8 predicted proteins | sample 811421 | NCBI WGS metagenome assembly MDTG01 (sample SAMN05326645, study PRJNA326480) | marine metagenome | isolation source: seawater | place: Pacific Ocean: South East | collected 2011 | reverse complement strand
TACTTTTGTGTCTAAAAAGGATTTCTTCACCCAATCATCTTTAGACCTTCCAATTGAACTTTCATTCTTTGAAATCAAATGGTAGCCTGAAGAGTTATGAGTTCCATATACAACATTAATTTTCATTTTATCATCTAACCAAATTATAGGGCAATGATGATGGTCAGATGATGAGTTATTATCTAAACTAAAGGTGGACCCAAATTTTTTAGTTTTTATATTAAATGAAGTAATCATTGGTCTTGTTTTAGGCTTTTCATCTAAGTTGACTCTATTTCCATTGTAGACCAGATAAAGGATATCGCCTAATTTTAATACTTGAGGTCTTTGTCTCCTATCATATAACATTTTTAAATTACCCCCTTGACCGAAAGAATACATCGAGTTTAAGCTCTCAACATTTTCTTGGGACCATAAATGAGATGATATGATTAAAAAGAATATTGTTATAAATTTTCGAGCCATGTAAATAAGTAAATTTAATTAAAAAATTACCAGCTTTTGGAAATTACATTTTGCATCTCAGGGCTATCTATTTGAGAATCACCCAAATCCTCTCTCAATTGAATTAATTCGTTTTTCAATTCCTTAATAGTGGATTGATAATTAGGATTATCGTATTGATTTTTAAGTTCCAAAGGGTCATTTTCCAAATCGTAAAATTCCCAACTAGGTGGAGTCGCTTTATCGGTATAGGTTCCCTTAAGCCCCAATGAGAGACCATAGTAAAAAATCAGTTTGTTGCGATCTGTCCGAATACCCAGATGAGCAGGTCGATTGATTGAATGAGCGTAATATCTATAATACATCTTGTCCCTCCAATTATCAGCAGTTTGCATAATGAGATTTTTTCTAAAACTTTTGCCTTGAAAGTCTTCGGGTTGGGCAATATCGGCATAGTCTAACAGAAGTGAGGGGAAGTCAATATTCAGTATAATGTCATTTACTCTTTTCCCTGCAGGAATTTCTTCTGGATAACGAATAACAAATGGCATTCGAGCAGATTCTTCCAAAAACATTCTCTTATCAAACATTCCGTGCTCACCCAAAAAATAACCCTGGTCAGAAGTATATATTATTAGGGTGTTTTCGGTCAAACCATTTTCATCTAAATAAGTTAACATTTTACCGATATTATCGTCTATGGCCGCAGCTGATTTCAAAAAGTCTTTGACGAATTTCTGATAGGTTTTTTTTCTTGCCTGAGCAGCATCCAACCCTTCTGTGTCAAAAGGTAGTCCAGGATATCGTCCGTTATTTTTAAGAGTGGCTTGACGCCAACGCTCAGCTAAAATCTCCAGAATTTGACCATCAAAGCTACGACCAGACTGTTTGGGATCAAAGTCAAGTAATGAAATGGGTTCTGGAATCGTGTCGTTTTCAAATAAATTATTGAATCGTTCAGGATAATCAAAGGGCTCATGAGTAGCTTTAAAATGAGTCATTAGCATAAAAGGCTTTTCTTTGTCTCTTTGTTCTAACCACCTTAGAGATTCATCCATGATTACATCGGCGGAGAATCCAGTATACTCCTTCCCTCCTTTGTTACCGTATTCCCAATTATCATTATTTTTTAAAATAGGGTTGTTGTATCTACCCTGTCCAGGCAGTATATTAAAGTAGTCAAAACCAGAGGGTCTGTCTTTTAAGTGCCACTTCCCAATAAGGGCAGTTTGATAACCCGATTCTTTAATCAATTTTGGCACGTTTTGTCTCCTTGGATCCAAGGCGTCGGTAAGGGTGAACACTTGATTTTTATGGCTGTATTGGCCAGTAAGTATAGAGGCACGGCTTGGAACGCAAATGGAATTAGTACAAAAAGCATTGTCTAAAACCACACCTTCTGCCGCCAACCTTTTGATGTTTTTATTGACCGCATATTTTTCTAAAACTCCACCATAAATTCCCCATGCCTGGCTGGTATGATCATCAGACATCACAAAAATAATATTAGGGGGTTGTTTGTTTTTCTTGTAATAAGAGGTACAATAACTAAGTACCAAAAAACACAAAAGGTACACGAATTTAGATTTCATATTTTGATTATTTTTTTAGAGAGAATATCAAAAGTATTTTTTGTTACATTTGTTTTTACACACACAAAATCAACAAATATTTCACAACAATGAAAACCAAATTTAACTTTTTTAGTCAACTGCCCATATTAACGTTAGCCTTATTTTTATGTTCTTATGCGGAAGCTCAAACAGAATGGACCTCTCTTTTTAACGGCAAGGATTTGTCAGCTTGGGAAGTGAAAAATGGAACTGCCAAATATCACATTGCCAATAATGCCATCGTAGGGACTTCCCGAACAAATACTCCAAATACTTTTTTATGCTCTAAAAAAATGTACGGTGATTTTATTTTAGAGTTGGAAGTAATGGTTGCGCCAGGACTTAACTCTGGAATTCAATTCAGGTCAAACTCTTATAAAGATTACAGGAATGGACGTGTACATGGCTATCAATGCGAATTAGACACCAGTAAAAGAGCTTGGTCTGGAGGAATTTATGATGAAGGAAGGAGGGGTTGGTTGTATCCCCTTACTTTCAACAAAAAGAGTGGTGCTGCTTTTAACAACGGCGGCTGGAATAAGGTAAGAATTGAAGCTATTGGAAATACGATCAAAACTTTTTACAATGGGGTTCAATGCGCCAATCTGGTTGATGATATGACCGAACAGGGCTTTATTGCATTGCAGGTACACTCCATAAGAGACAAATCTCAAGAGGGAAAAACCATCCAATGGAAGAACATCAAAATTGTAACTGAAAACCTAGATCAATACAGAACAAAAAATCAGCCCCATGCTAGACAAGTTAGTTATTTAACAAATACGCTTACCCAAGAAGAAGAGCGAAAAGGTTGGAGATTACTTTGGGATGGAAAAACCACCAAAGGCTGGAAAGGCTCAAAGTCAGAGGAATTTCCAACTCAGGGAATCGAAATAGTTGATGGAACCATCCACTTCCTTAAACACGAAAAAACAAAAGGTTTTGGGACTGGTGATATCGTTACCGAAAAAAAGTTTGACAATTTTGAGTTGGAAGTTGACTTTCTCTTTAAAAAAGGGGGTAATAGTGGTGTAAAATATTTTGTAGATGCCTTAACTGAAGGTGATGGCAGAAATCTTGGATTTGAGCTTCAAGTGCTTGACGAAGATCATGCAGATCATACTAAGGGAGTGGAAGGCAACAGAACCTTAGGATCACTCTACGATCTGATCGCGGCAGAAAACCTGTCTGAACCCAATCCTAGAAACATCAGAGCAAATGGTCCTAATCGATGGAACAGAGGCAGAGTTTTAGTGTCAGGAGGAAAAGTTCAACACTGGATAAACAATATTAAAGTTGTAGAGTACAATCGTTTTTCCCAGTCTATGAAAAATCTAATCAAAAAAAGTAAATACGCAAAACACCATGGCTTTGGGACAGGAAGCAGTGGAAGAATATTACTTCAAAATCACAGACCCGGAGATGTTAAGTTTAAAAACATAAAAATTCGTGAGTTTTAGATTTTTAATTTCTTTAATTCTTTTATTCAGTTTATCCAATTGTAATAAGAAAACTGATGCGAAAATTACTCCTAATGTAATCTTGATTCTTGTTGATGACATGGGGTTTTCGGATTTGGGTGCCTATGGAAGTGAAATAGCTACTCCTAATATCGACCGATTGGCATATGAGGGTGTAAGATTCTCTAATGCATACAATACCTCAAAGTGCTTCCCTTCAAGAGCATGTATTCTAACGGGATTATACTCTCAACAGATTGGTTATCATCAGACCTTTAGATTAAAAATGGAAAATGCAATAACTCTGGGAGAGCTATTTAAAACAGCTGGCTACACCACCTTATGGTCAGGCAAACACCACAGCATAGAAAATCCTGTTACTAGAGGATTTGATCATTATAGTGGGCTTTTAGATGGAGCATCTAATCATTTTAATCCTGGGTTAAAAAGAGAGGGTGAGGGACAACCGGCCCAAAAAGGACTTAAACAAACACCTGTTAGTTATCGAAATTGGGTAATTGAAGGAGAAGTTATCACCCCCTATACTCCAACCAAAGACTTTTACTCCACAGATGTTTTTACTGATTATGCACTTAGTTGGTTGGGGCAAATCGAATCCAAAGCCCCCTTTTTCCTTTATCTTTCATACACCGCTCCCCATGATCCGCTAATGGCATGGCCAAAAGATATTGAAAAATATAAAGACCGTTATGGAGAGGGTTATGAAGTGATTCGAAAACAACGATTCGAAAAACAAAAACAATTAGGTGTGCTTCCAAAAAACGCCGTCTTGTCAGAAGCAGAACACGCCAATTGGGACAGCTTGAACACAGAAGAAAAAGTAGAAGAGAGCAAAACCATGGCCGTGTATGCTGCCATGATTGATCGATTAGATCAAAACATAGGGAGAATACTCGATAAATTAGACCAGCAGGGAAAACTAAACAACACCCTTATAATTTTCACCTCTGACAATGGTGGATCTAGTGAAGTAGTTAATATTCCAGGTGGAACTGGAGAAATTGGAGCATCTACTAACTGGAAGTCACTTGGGAAAAATTGGGCCAATGTGAGCAATACGCCCTATAGGGAATACAAAAACTGGAGTCATGAAGGGGGTATTAAAACCCCCTTAATTGCCTACTGGCCGAATCAAATTAAAAACAAGGGATTTATTTCCCAAAAACCCGTTCATTTTATAGACTTCCTCCCTACCCTACAAGAATTATCAGGAGAAGACTATCCAACAAGTTTTAATGGTGATGTCATTTTTCCTAGCCCGGGAAAAAGTTTTTTGCCGCAAATATTGGGAAACACCTCCAGCAAAAGGGATGATCCAATCTTTTGGCAGTGGAGAAAGGGAAAAGCCATTAGGCATAATAATTGGAAATTGGTGGCTCACAGGGATGTATGGGAGCTTTATAACTTGGAAGCTGATCCCGTTGAGGAAATTAATCTTATTGACAAGGAAATAGAAAAAGTAGCAGAGCTAAAATCGCTTTATGAAGATTGGGCGGTTCAGTATGAAATGTCCTCCCTAAAAACTACTAATAAATAATTTTAATTTTTTGTTATGATACGCACTTCTCCTCTTGTGCTTTTATTATTTTTTAAATACTTACTCTTTCTGAGTTGTACCAACTCCAAAGAAGTTAAAAAAATGCGTCCTAATATTTTGTGGATTACCGTAGAGGATATAAGTCCCAACCTAGGATGTTATGGAGATTCACTGGCAAATACACCTGTATTAGATGCCCTTGCCTCAAAAGGATTTCTGTACAAAAATGCTATTGCCAATGCACCCGTTTGTGCACCAGCGCGAAATTGCATCATAACCGGAATGTATCCATCTTCACTTGGCACCCTTCACATGCGTTCTTTTTCGAAAGCAATGAAAAGTTCGGGGAGAATTCCTTCAGACATTAAACTCTACCCAGAGGTATTGAGAAACTTAGGTTACTACTGCACCAACAATAGTAAAGAGGATTATAATTTTAACTTGAAAAGAGAAATATGGGATGAATCCAGTAATGCGGCCCACTGGAAAAACAGACCAGATAAAAACACCCCATTCTTTTCTATTTTCAATTTGATTTTGACACACGAAAGTTGCATTAATGATAAAAATAAACACGAACGGGTGACAAAAGATTTACCTGATCACCTGAAGACCAATCCTAAAGATATATTAGTACCGCCATACTATCCAGACACCCATGAAACTAGAACTTTACTAAAAAGACATTATGACAATATTGCCATGATGGATATTGTGGTAAAAAATCTGCTCCAGGAACTCAAAGAAGCTGGAGAAAGTGAAAATACAATTGTCTTTTTTTACTCCGATCATGGCACAGGGCTGCCCAGACACAAAAGATGGTTGTTTGATACTGGAGTCAAAGTTCCCTTTATAGTTTATATTCCAGAAAAATACAAGCATCTCTATCCTTCCCAACCTGGAAGTGAAATAGACCAATTGATTAGTTTTATTGACCTGGCACCAACTGTGATAGAATTGGCTGGAGGTGAAACCCCAAAAAATATGCAGGGACAGACTTTTTTGGGAAAAAATCTAAAACCAGAAAGAGATTATGTATTCTTAGGCCGAGGAAGAATGGATGAGCGTTATGATATACAAAGAGGGGTAAGAAGTAAGAAATACAAGTACTTGCGCTATTACGAGCCCAAAAAACCTTTTATACAGTTCATGAATACCCCCGAAGGAGGCCCTTTGATGACAGAAATTAGAAAGGCTGAAAAAGAAGGAACACTAAAGCCAGAGGGAAAACAACTCGTCGCTCCTACCAAACCCACTGAGTCACTGTTTGATTTGAGTAAAGATCCAATGGAATTCAACGACTTAGCCAATGACCCAAGTATGAAAGAGGAACTGGCCAAGCTTAGAGCTGTTCACGATCAATGGATGAAACAAGTGCTTGACGTTGGACTTATCCCAGAAGCCATAATGAGAAACTGGGAAGAAAAGAACAACCAATCCATTTATAATTGGGTTAGAAACCAAGAAGATTTTTATGATGAATTATTATTGATGTCCTCAACAAAAATCGAAGAGAAACTCTTTGAGGGGCTCAATCATCCTAATGAAGCGGTTCGATATTGGGCAGCTCAGGGACTTTACAATCTAGATGAAAAGATCAAAAAGTCAACTGTTGACCGTTTAAACCAAAAACTTAATGATTCTATTATCAATGTAGGTATAAGTGCAGCTAGTGCATTACTCAAGCATGGATCTCAGTCCAAAAAAATTATAAATATATTATCCAAGGGATTAGAAGCACAAAACGAGTGGACAAGATTACAAACTTCTCTGGTGTTAGATGATTTTCAAGAAGCACTAAAAATTTTGGAAAACCAATCACAAAATCTTTTAAGTACCGATACCAATAAATATGTAGTGAGAGTAATCAATCATGGGCTAAATCAGCTTAATGGAACTTCAATAAAAGTGAAGTAAGCCGCCGATTTATTTGATCATATTTCATTAAAAAAAGGAAAATGGTTACGCCTTTTCAAAAAAAATTTTATTTTTGGTGATGTGCGCGAACACGCGTACATTATCATATTCAATTAAAAATTAATACAATAATGGATTTAAACAGAAGGAAATTTATTAAGGATGCATCTATGGCCTCTGCCGGAGTGCTTGCTGGAGTTAATGGAGTAAGTGCTGCTGGTACAGCTATGAGCGCTAAGAGTTATAGAAGAATTTTGGGCTCCAACGACCGACTCAACGTTGGAATCGTAGGTTTTTCAAGTCGTGCTAAAGGTTCACTAATTCCAGCATTTCAAAATCATGCTAAAAACCAGAATTGCCAAATTATAGGCGTTTCTGATATTTGGAACAAAAGAAGAGAGGATGGAAAAGCATTTTTAGAGAATAAAACAGGGAACTCTATCATTACTTGGAGAAATAATGAAGAAATGTATGACAAAAATCAAATTGATGCAGTTATCATATCAACCGCCGATTTCCAGCATGCCCTTCATACTGTTCAGGCTGCTAAAGCAAAAAAAGACGTATATGTAGAAAAACCTTTTGCTGAAACAATGGAAGATGCACGTTTGGGAAAAAAAGCTGCAAATGATGCCGGTATTGTACTTCAGGTAGGTTCTCAACGTAGAAGTGGAAAAAACTATCATGCAGCAGACAACTATATTAAATCTGGTGCTTTTGGAGATGTAGTTATGGTTGAAATGACTTGGAATGTAAACCAACCAGGTAGATGGAGAGTATATCCCAACAAGGTAAGCGATATAAAAGAATCCGATGTAGATTGGAAACGTTACTTAATGAATCGTCCTTACCAAAAATGGGATCCAAGAAAATATCTTGAATATCGTTTATTCTGGCCTTTGTCCTCTGGTATCCCTGGACAATGGATGGCACATCAAATTGACACTGTTCACTGGTTCTCTGATTTAGCACATCCAAGAAGCGTTGCCGCAAATGGTGGAATCTATCTATGGAAAGACGGTCGAACCAACTTTGATACCATGACAGCTGTATTTGATTACGGCCCCTTGAATGATCCAACTTCTGGATTCCAAGTGGTCTATTCTTCAAGATTCACTAACTCTGCAGGCGGAACTAAAGAAATTTATTATTCTAATGGAGGTGAACTTAATATGAAGACAAATAAAGTTACACCTAACGGAGGACTTTCTAAGCGCCAAGCAAGTATAATGGGTATGGAACCTAATAATTTAAAAGAATTTTCTTTATCTGAAAGCGATACTAAAGTCGTTACTCGTGCCAATACAGGAGTGGACAATATGACTTCTATGCACATGTTAAATTGGCTTGAATGTGTTCGTTCTAGAGAAAAAACTAACGCACCTGTCGAGGCTGGATATAACCACTCTATTGCTAATATTATGACTACTGCATCAATGAGAACAGGGCTTAAAGCAACTTTCGATGAAGAAAATCAAGAAGTTTTAGCCGGTGGTAAAGTATTTAAATACTAATTATTTTAATATGATTAGATCTATTTTTTTAATAACTATCCTTAGTATGACTTTGAGTTCATGTGAGGGACAACCAAAAAAGACCGAAGCTGAAACTGCTTCGGTTGTTTTTGTTAATGATACTGAAAACCAAAAGGTTGATGTACAACTTAATGGGACGCTGTTTACCAGTTACCATTATCAAGCATCATTACCCAAACCTGTTCTATTTCCTTTAGTGACAGCAAGTGGAAAAACACTTACCAGAGGCTTCCCAATTGACCCTAAACAAGGAGAGCGTGTTGATCACCCTCACCATATGGGGAATTGGTTCAACTACGGAGATGTAAATGGGTTGGACTTTTGGAATAACTCGGATGCTATTCCTGAGGATAGATTGGAGGACTTCGGAAAGATAGTTCACAGTGATATAGTTGAAATCAATCAAAATGCAGGTAGTCTCACTGCTAAAAGCAGCTGGCAGAGCACTGCTGGCGAAGCCTTGCTTAATGAAAAGACTGTATTTAAATTTTCTCATGAAGGCAATACTAGAATTATTGATCGCTACACCACTTTAACAGCACTTCAAGATATTTCTTTCAAGGATAATAAAGAAGGGGTTTTTGGAGTTCGTGTGACTCGTGCTATGGAACTACCATCCAAAAAACCTGCGATTTTTGTAGATGCACAAGGCAATCCCACAGAAGTAAAAGTTTTGGACAACACCGGGGTAAATGGAAACTATCTCAGTAGTGAAGGATTAGAGGGCAACGATGTTTGGGGCACCCGCGCTGAATGGGTAAAACTCTATAGTACTATGGATGAGGAGCCCGTCTCCATTACCATTATGGATAACCCCAATAATGTGGGATATCCTACCTATTGGCATGCGAGAGATTATGGCCTCTTTTCTGCAAATCCTCTTGGCCAAGAGGTTTTTTCAAAAGGAAAAGAAACTTTGAATTTTGCTCTGCAAAATGCAGAATCGGTAACCTTTCATTATAGAATGTTAATACATAATGGTTCGGTTCTTAACCCAGAGGATATTAATAAGTTTTCTTTGGTTGCATCAAAATTCAAGACCTTTTTTGATGGAGAAGATCTTTCTAAGTGGATAATAAAAACTAGAAGAGGTGAAGCTGAAGGGACAGTTGTCAATGAAATTGATCCTAAAAACAATATTTGGTGGTCTGTTGAAAATGGGATTTTAAAAGTTAAAAATGGCCCTGAACAAAAAGGATCTACTCTTTGGACTAGGAAAACATTTGAGAATTTTAGAGTCAAATTAAAATTTAAATTTATTAATGGAAATATTGATTCAGGTATTTTTTTAAGAGGAAGTGATCATCTTAATCCACAAATTCAAATCGGTGTTTCTGGATCACTGAAAAGAGACATGACTGGTTCGCCCTATATACCTAAGAGAGGCTATCCCAAGGAAGCAGAAAGAGTGAAATCATTACTTAAAATGAATGAATGGAATCTTATGGAAACTGAGTCCATTGGAAATCGTTACAGAGTATGGCTTAATGGGGAACAGGTAATGGATTATACTTTTGAAGAGGCTAATCTAAAAGGACCTGTTGGAATACAGTTGCATAGTGGAAGGGAAATGGAAATATGGTATAAAGATATAGAAATCGCTGAATTTTAATTTTTAATTATTTTTACAGAAAAAGCCGCCATCAAAATTCAAATTATTTAGTTGGCGGTTTATTTTTTAATAAATAACAATTTTTTTTTCATGCTTAAAAAATTATTGATTGGTTCTTTCTCCCTCCTATCAGTCCATTTCAACTTTGCGCAAGAAACGCAGAAAGAACTAGATCAAATTATCAAGGATTGGGCTGCGCCAACCGAGTTTCCAGATCACGTTATCTTAAGTGCAACAGCCGATCCTTCAAATTCAATTGGCGTCAACTGGCGAACCCATGTAAGTAACAAAGTGGGGTATTTGGAGATTGCCCCAGCAGGGCCAGGACCTGATTTTAGAAATAATGCCAAAACTTATCCTGCCATCAGAACCCTTGTCAACTCCTCAAAAGCCTCTAAAGATGGTTTTAAATCTTCATTTTTTGAAGTACAAATAGAGGGGTTAACACCCAACACCCAATACGCCTATCGCGTAGGGAATGATAATTTTAAAAGTGAATGGCATCAATTCACCACTGCCAGTGACCAACCCACTCCCCTGTCGTTCTTGTATGTGGGTGACGCGCAAAATTACATTTTGGAGTTGTGGTCTAGGGTCATCAGAAATGCATACAAAAAAGCACCTGATGCCGACTTTTTCATCCATGCAGGTGATCTGGTCAATGTCGCCCATGACGAAAGTGAATGGAATGAGTGGTTTTCTGCTGGGGGATTCATCCACAGTGAAATCCCCGCTATTGCAGTACCTGGAAATCACGAATATTTTGGCCTGAACTCCGACAAACCTAAGCATAATAGAAAACTTTCTGTTCAGTGGAACGCTCAGTTTGGCTTCCCCAAAAACGGCCCTGAAGAATTACACAAAACTTGCTATTATGTAGATTATCCCAATCTGAGGCTGATCGCACTGAACAGCAACAGGGAAATTGCACGACAAGCACAATGGCTGAGGAAAGTTTTGGATGAAAATGATAAAAAATGGACAATCGTCACCTTCCATCACCCCATCTTTTCTGTTTCAACAGGAAGAGACAATCCCAAGCTAAGGGCACTTTGGAAGCCTATGTTAGATCATTACAATGTAGATTTGGCTTTACAAGGGCACGATCACAGCTATGCCAGAGGAGCGGTCTACGAAAAACCTGTTTATGTAGAAAATGAATCCCCCAATAAAACAGTAATGGGTCCGGTATATGTTGTCTCTGTGAGTGGTGGAAAAATGTATTCTGTCAAAGAATCGGGTTGGGGTGAATTTGGAGCAACACAAGATAAAAATGGAGAACGCAAACAATTGTTTCAACATATTTCAATTGATGGAGACCGATTGATTTATCAATCCTTTACTGCCACTGGAGAACTATTTGATCGTTTCGACCTTTTAAAAAAAAATGGAAAGAATCTGTATATAGACTAATCACTACTTTAACCTTATTTTTAATTGAAAAGGCTTTTGTTAAATCTTACTAAAAATTTCAAAAACATTATAAGTCCATTATTCTGTTTGATCACTATGGTTTTGTGTTTTAGTATTAAAGCCCAACCTAAATTAAAGCCTCCTGAAAAAATCATACTCTTAATTGGACAGTCCAATATGGCAGGTAGGGCAAACTTGATGGATAAAGATTATGAAATCATTCGAGATGCTTTTCTGCTCGACAGCATAAATCAATGGGTTCCCTTAAAAAGTCCACTAAACATTCACTCTTCGATCAGAAAAAAGGCCAGTATGCAGCGATTCAATTTAGGATATTCCTTCGCCCAAGAAGTAACCGCTGATGGCAATATCAACCCCCTGGGATTAGTGGTCAATGCCAGAGGGGGTACCAAAATTGATCAATGGATTCCTGGAACCCGTTTCTTTAAGGAAGCCCTCAGAAGAGGCAAATCTGCCATTGGTGATAAGGGAAAGATCATTGCTACTTTTTGGCTTCAGGGTTCAGGTAACTTGGGCGATAAAGATCCAGGCTTTAGCATCTACTTCGAAAAACTCAAATCAATAATTTATAGTTTGAGAAAGGAGTTCAATAATGACCAAATGATTTTCATTGCCTCTGAACTAAATAAAAACCGGCCTGAAAATGAAGATTTTAAAAAAATGCTGGGAAAACTTAATACCGAAATCCCCCATGGAGCATCTGTAAAGTCTGCTGGAACCTCAACTTATGACGGTACCCATTACGATCACAGGAGCCTTGAGGTTTTGGGGAAAAGATTTGCTGCTAAATTTAGGGAGTTATACCAAAATCAAAATTAAATCCAATGAAATTAAAAACCTATCACCATCTTTTAATAACACTCATCACATTACTATTTCAGGGCTGTGGAAAATCAGAAATTA
>MDTG01193515.1_pt1 | contig 12476 bp, 2 predicted proteins | sample 811421 | NCBI WGS metagenome assembly MDTG01 (sample SAMN05326645, study PRJNA326480) | marine metagenome | isolation source: seawater | place: Pacific Ocean: South East | collected 2011 | reverse complement strand
CTGCTATTAGTAAAACACCTGTTAAAGATTTAAGTGTTAGACCAGAAGAAGGCGAGGATGACCCGGGAGTTTTTTCTTTAGAATCACCGAAAGCCGCGAAAGAACCCACGCCAGAACCGGAGCCTGAACCGGAGCCTGAACCGGAACCTGAACCGGAACCTGAACCGGAGCCTGAGCCTGAACCGGAGCCAGAGCCTGAACCGGAGCCTGAACCTGAACCAGAGCCTGTTCCTGAATCAGATAAGGAACCAGAAGCCGACGAGATGGCTGAATTTTCAATAGGTTCTGATTTAGATAGTTTAGATGGTGATAAAGATGTTTTGGAATCAGTTGGCGAATTTAGTGATGTTGAGGAAGAAGCTGATGAGGCTGATGAGGCTGATGCCGCTGATGAGGCTGATGAGGCTGATGAGGCTGATGCCGCTGAGGAAGAAATAGATTTAGGTTCGATTGATTTTGGAGATGGTTTCGAAAAATCTCTCCAAGAAGAAAAATCAAAAGCTCCTGAGGAAGAGAAAAACGAGAAACCAGAAAGTGTAGTTGGTTCTTTAGATAGCGAACTTAGCGGGTTAGAATCCGACGATAGTCAATCTATGATGGGAGGAAATAAGTCCGATGTTGATATCACGGGATTAAGTATAACAGGAAGAAAAAATATTTTTATGAAAAAATTGAAGGATAGAGAACCTCGTCTATTTACAAATACAGGTAAAAAAAACTTTCAGTCATACGCAAGAGCTTGTCCATGGCAATTTAAAAAAGTACCAATGATATTAACATCAGAAGAAAAAAAAGAAATAGATAAAATAGATGAAACACAAGGAAGTAAATCATATGATGAACATATTACGTATGGTAGTGACCCTAATAAAAAATATCATTATATTTGTCCTAGATTTTGGTGTATAAGCGATAAAAAAAATAAGGGAATGGGTAGAAGTTTATCTTTAAAACAAGTAAATGACGGAGAGTGTGGTGGTTGGGCTGCTGTTATACCTAAAAATGCTAAGAAAATAGGTAAAGGAAAAAGAATTTTAGAATTTACAGATGATAGATACCATAGAAATTCTTATAGAGGGTCAAATAAATTAATATATCAACAACATTATCCTTCATTCCAATCGCCTGACAAACACCCAGAAGGATTGTGTGTTCCATGTTGTTATAGTACGCCAACAACACATGAAGATGGTAAAGGAAATAAATATGATTTATCAGTAGAGAAGGGAGATAGTAAAAGAAATACGCTAGTTTTTAAATTAAATGGAAATAAATTAAATTCCAAAGAGTTAAGCGTTTTAAAAAAAAATAGAAAAATAGTAAAAGACGCATGGAATGTATCGAGGGAATCAAATAATTTATATACTAACAAGTGGAATGAAGAAACGCAAAAAATAGAAGATTTAGATGAATTAATTGAAGGAAAAATTGGCAATGAAAAATTAAAACAAAAAAGAAAGTTACCAACAATGGACCGAATAATAAACAGAGATAATTGTAAATCGAAAAAAAGAATAGAAAAAAATGTCCAAGTTACAGAAAATAAACCTTTACGCGAAGTATTCCCTTTAAAAAGGAAACAAACGGCTTTTTTAAATTTATCTTTACAAAAGTTTTTTAATTATAACTTATTGAGACATTGTTTTAAATCTAAAAGTGATATGTTTCTTAAAGATGATTCTTATTGTTTATTGAGATTAGGTGTGGACAAAAGGCGAAAAACGTCTTTTATTTCTTGTATTGCTTTAATTTATGAGAAATATAAACAACAGAAACAATTAAGAATTTCAGAGACTGAACATTTTGTGAAACTTAATAAATATATATCAAACAATAAAGAAAAATCTTATATTTCATTTTTAAAATTAATTATAAAAAGGCTTACACTTGATACATTTATTAAAATGCAAAACGGCGCTTTAATAGATATTTTCAGTGAAAATAGAAATATAAAAAAAGTAGAGTTAATAAAAAAATATAAAAAAACAAATATTTTTAGCCTTGTTAAAAAAATGAAAAAAGATGGTTTTGAATATTTAAATTATATTGCTGTTTCTTATGAAAACTATATTTCTTATTTAAAAAACAATAATGTTGAAAAAACATATGAATATATATGGGATTTAATATGCGAACCTATTAATAGTGGGGGTGTTTTATTTGAGGAAGGTATTAATTTATTGATTTTAAATAATCCATTAGATAGCGTTACGGAAAAAATAGAATTAGTTTGCCCAAAAGCACAATATTCTAAAAATATATTTTTAGAATCGAGACCAACTATAATTTTATATAGTGAAAATGGTATATATGAAATAGTAACATTACAAAAACATTTAAATCAGAGATTAAATATACTACTATTTTTCAAAAATGAATTATTAGAAGAATACGCACCCGAATTAAAGATATTTATAAAAAAAATTACTTTATTGATAAATAAACAATGTGGCATTAAAATGAGTATCCCAGATAGATATAGATATAAGGAAAATCATTATTTATTAGATATAATGGAAATAATAAATTCATTAGACGGGTTGGAAATAGACAAACAATTAATGAATAAAAATTCACAAGTAATTGCCTTATCTGTAAAAGTAATGTTAGATGGATCAGAATTTTTATTATTTATACCAACTAAACCATCAAAAATATATGATAATTATCCCGTTATCCATGTAAATGAATTTCCTATTTCCTTAGATTTTGATGTAACGAATAAAATAATGGAATATGTTTATGAAAAAAGTGAAAGACAACTATTATTAAAATCTTCAACATTGATTAAAAATGATAGAATGATTGTAGGTATATTAACAATAACAAATCAATTTGTCCCAGTTATGCCAACAGTATATGACGAAATTAAATATGGAGGTATGGAAATTATAGAGTCAGAGACTGAAAATGAATATAAAATAGATTCAGAAATATTAATGAATAATAAAAAAGATGAAGAACGAATATTAGCAACGAAAAGAATTGTATTGGAAAGTAAATTCTATAATGCGTTTAGAAATGTCCTGAAAATACTATTGTCAGAAACAAAAAATATTAATATAAAAAAAATATTAAATAGTATTTTGTTGGAAAATATTGATTATATTACAAAATTAGAAAAAACAAAAAAGTTTATTTATGAATTAATGGATGATTATATTCATTATATGGATATTAATAGAAAGAACATTGATAAGATTAATAAAATATCAACATGTATAAAAGATAGTAAAGAAAATTGTTCGAATAATTGTTTTTTTACAAGTGAAACGTGTAAATTAAGAATTCCAAATAAAAATCTTTTAAACGGTAAAGATAATTTAAATATTTATTTTTCAAGAATTAGTGATGAATTAATAAGGTTTCCAAAAATAAGAAACTATATAATGATATACAATACATATTTATCATTAAATAAATTAAAATATGTTGTTAATAATGATGAAATATTATTACTCGAAGATATATTATTAGATGATTATTTTCAAAATATAACTGTTAAAAAAATTAATTCATATGTTGATATAAAAAAATCATATGAAATTATTCAACCAACTGATTTAATAAATTATGATTTTAATTATAATATGACAGATTTAATAGAAGGTAAAGAAATATTTGAAGAATATAAAGAAGAAAGCAAGGAAATTGATGTGAATAGAAGTATATACGAAAAAAGTATGAGAAATGAAAGTAAAAAATGTATAAAAAATAAATTAGAAAAAAAAATAGTACTGAAAAATTATAATACCCTGAATGGGCTAGATTTAAAAAAATATAATATATTAGAATATAGAAATAGTGAAATATGTACATTTGATTTGTTTGCTTACATCGTAAGAGTATCGTATCAAAAATATATTAAAGTGGATGAAATAAAAAATGTGTTAATCGAAAAATTAATAGAATTGAAAGAAAATTCTATGGAGGATTGGATGAGTTTTTCTAGAATATTTTGGACGACAAATAGAATGGCTATTTATAGAAATATCAATAAAGTACCAATTGATATAATTGTTAAAAATGAAAATTATTATATGACAGAATTTGAATATATTTTATTAGCAAAATATTACAAGATAAATTTACTTCTTGTTAATAGTGGCAAATTTGGAATAATAAATAGGTCTATCATATTTAATGAAAGCTTAAGGGATGATTGTGTAGTTATTTTATTTAATAGTTATATTTTTAAAAGTTTGGCAGATTTTAAAATAAAATCAAAGGAACAAAAGGCAAAAAGAGTAAATAAAGTGCCTCATATGGGAATATTAATATTGAATAACAGTTGTTTAATTAAAAAAAATATAATATCTGAAATGATAGAAAAAATAGATGAAAGTAAAATTTATAATGTTGAAAATATTGATAATGTATTAAAATTGGCAAATAAAAAATATATAGAATTAAAAGATTTCGAAAAAAAGAATTTAACTAAAAGGTTTAATAGGCAAAAAAAGGCAGCAATATCCAGAGGTATTATAAACGGTGGATTTAAAATAAAAAAAATAAACAAAAAAATAGTATTGTAAATTATAATTTATATTAAATAAATTAAATTATAATCCAAAAGATAACCTGTTTCTTATACTGGATGTAATATTAATACCATCGCGAACTCTTATATTACCGGTATTATTCATTATATTTGATGTTGTTAATCTTGAACTAGTTGGGCTCCTTGATAATTGACGGCTTGGTTGAAATGGGTCAATATTATTTGAATAAGTATTTTGAACAATGGGTGGTAAAAACACAGAGCTTCTTCTTCGCCTATAAACAGATGAATTTCTATATGTATTTGTTACGATATCATTATTTTGAGTTAATGGAAAATGCGAATTTGTATTATTTGTGTCAGATAAAATAGTATTACTTACATTATTTATATTTTCACTTTCCTCGACAATAATATTTGAACTCACATCATTTTCATTAAGGTTGAGTAATTCATTAAGTGTCTCTTCACTACGTACTAATAATTCAGAACTTTCATATCTCAGTATTTCTCTTTCATTTAAAAAAAAGAAATAATAAAGAGACCTATTTTTTTGAAAAAATATTTTTAATTTTTTTTTCAATACTTTTTTGTAATTTTCTTTAAGCAATGGATTACATAAAAATTTTTGTTTTAAATAACAACATAGAATCTTACGTAGTAAATCAACAATTTTCATTTTTTTAAAAATAGAACATCTAGTTTCAACAAAAGAATAATTTGTTGTTTTTCTAAAATCATGAAGCATTGCTACAATATAATCATAATGGTCGCTAATGGAACCGTCTTTTGAATAATTTTCTATAGCATTGTATTGTAATTTTGGAAAAAAATTCTTTTTAAAGATATACATATCAAAATTACATTTATAGAATTCTAAAATACAATCAGGTATTATAAAATTTGTTTTACTAAATGAAATAAAAATATTGTATAAATTATATTTTTTAAAAATCATATTGGTATATGGATTTTTTAAATTAGTTGGTTTTGGAAACATTGTTTCATTTGCGTAAAGAGAAATTTTCCATAGATTAACTAAATCTAATATCCTAAAAGAATACACGGTTTTATTTTGAATTATATCAACGATTTCACTTTTATCGTATTTTTTAAATGAAATAAAACGAAAATCCATATCATTTTCATATTTTTTGTATATATTATATTTTAATTTTTTTGAAAATCTATTTATAATATTTAATATATTTTTAGATTCAATATAAATGGTCATTACAATTTCATTTTCTTCTTTACTTAAAAATTTATTTTTATAGATACAATAATTAAAAAAGCTTATATCTGATAGCCCATACAATGTATTTTTATATATTTCATAAGAAGAAGATTTATGAAAATTGGGATATTTTTTATTTTCAATTGTATTCATTATATTTTTTAAAAGCATATATATACTTCATTTATATAAAAATAAAATATATAATTAATAAATATTGATTTTTAAAAATCAATTGAGTAGTCATCAGGAACAATGCCAGAATCGTTTGGAATATCACTAGTAATATTACCATCTATAGTGATTACTTGTTTAGAACATGGGTCATTCATATCATTTATTTTCAATATCGATTCAATGTCTTCTTTTTCATCTAAGTTCTTTTCTTGTAACTTTCCCATTTCTTTAATGTTAAGTAACACTTGAAATGTTCCAGTACCATAATATCCTTCTTGTCCCACCATAACATTAGATGAGACACCTGTCATAATATCAAGTTCGCCATGACGAGCTGCCCTCAAAAACATTTCAGGAGTTTCTTCAAAACTGGCCTTGGCTATTGGACCTATATCATCATTATTAATACCGTGTCTAAAGACAGAAACCATTTTATATGTAGCAGTAATTCTGTCACATAACATAGAAAGATGGTGAACATCAATATATGTACCATCGAAAGAAATCACTTCCTGTAATTCATTTAATATACACTGTCTAGCTGCTTCAATACCAAGAGTACGATAAACTTCTTGAATATCATTTGTAATTGTTTTGGTGCTATCTATTTCTTCAATTGAAAGAATATCATATAAATTACTACCAACAGTATCTAGAACCCAAATTTCTTCAGGAACATAATTACCTTCTTTCTTTCGCATATAATTAGCTATTTTTCTAATAATAATCTTGGGAATATTCTTGACACCCTTTAAAATAATATTGTTAAGAAGATTATCTTGTAAATTTTTAAGAACGTAAATTTCATCACTCTGGTCTAAGCTTTTCTTTTTACTTTTAGATAAATTAACAATTCTAATTCTAAGAACAAGATTGTCTTTATTGAAATCACTATAAATACATTGTACTTCTGTTTTCAAGCTGTTTTTAACAGCAAAATGAATTTCATCCATAGTAATATTTCTTTCAAGCATTTCTTCTTTTGAAATCTCAAAACGAATAATCCATTTTGAAAAATTGTCTGATTCACTGAACTCACTCTTAAAACCATTGTCAGCCATTAATTTTTCAAATTCATAATATTCTTCAATGATTTCAGCATCTTCTGTAATATTTGTAGAATCAATCTTAGGGTCGAAACATATTGATACAGTATTTGTCACGTCGCGAAGGTTTGTATATTCAAGGTTATACTTGATTTCCTGTGCTTTTTGAAGATTTGTACAATCCTCGTCACGTAGATATATTGTAACCGATGGGTTTTTTGGATTTTCAGAAAGGGATAATATTTCTTCAATACGCGGAACACCACGAGTTACATTAGATTTTGAAGCTACACCCGCAAAATGGAATGTATTAAGAGTCATCTGTGTGGTGGGTTCACCAATACTCTGCGCTGCTACCATACCAACCATTTCACCGGGATGAACAATGGCTTTCTTAAAGTTGTAATGTAACATTTCCAAAAGATAAATAACAGCCTTTTTATTGAAACGACGAATAGTTAATAACTCTTTTGGTGATAGATAGTAATACCATGCTACTTTAAACAAATCAGTCGGTTTTATATACTGATTTTGGCTTATTTCATTTAATTTTTTTTCAATTAAATAATAAACTTCCATTGGTGTAATATCAACAATATTATTGTCGGTGATAAACAAATTATTTTGAACATTATTGATAATCCTTTGAAAATGTACAGGGATATGAATATTAATATTAGATTCATAGTTAAATACATTAGCAACCATTTCATCTCTTTTTTCCATAATAAATTTAAGAATTTCTTTTGTTTTCATAATAAGTTCTTTTTTCTGCTTTTTAAATCTTTTCTTAGCATCATTGTTATAATTTGATATCATAAAGTTGCGAACATCTTTATCATTTGGCATTTGGAAATGCGAATATATTTCTTCCTGGTTCATTTTAACAATGGGCAATTTAATGGTTTCAACCTTCATCGTATTAATACCATCAGTACCATATTCAAACTGAATAATTTTGTTTTTATTATTTCTAACCGTCATATCGTATCTCACACTTAAATCTTCAAGCGACTTAATAAGTCGCCTTTGAATATATCCCGTAGAACTAGTTTTCACAGCTGTATCAATTAGACCAGTTCGCCCTCCCATAGCATGAAACCATAGTTCTTCAGGTGTTAAACCCTGGATAAACGAACTCTCGACAAACCCTCTGGCTTCTGGAGAATCATCATATTTTGTGAAATGTGGAAGTGTTCTGTCTTCAAAACCATATGGGATTCTTTTATTATCTACATTTTGCTGCCCAAGACAAGAAATCATCTGAGCAATATTAATATTGTTACCCTTTGAGCCAGCATTTACCATAATGATGAAACGATTGTTTTCATCCAAACTTTTTCTTCCAATACTACCCGCATCTTTTTGTGCTTTATTTAGAATTGAATTAACCCTTGTTTCAAATTCAACTTTATTGCTTTTCCCGGAGTTATTTTCAAAAACATTATAGTGTAACTGGTTAAGTAGTTTCATTACATCTTTCTTTTTATTTTTAACAGCATCGAGAATTTGATTATTTGTTGTATCGTCAGCAATTAAATCGCTGATACCAACGCTATATGAAGAGAGTTTCATATATTCAGTGACAATTGATTGAATATTATCAATGAAATTGGTGGCATGTTTATAACTGTAATCGTTAAATATGGATTGAATCAAACCTTTTGAACGGGCACCCAACGTACCTTTATCAATTTGTCCTCGAATGTATTTACCATTTACAATTTCAATAATTTTGTTTGAAACTTTTTTGTTTTCATCGGATGAAAACTGACTATTAGGAAATCTACAATTCATAGGTGGAAGAATTTGAGATAAAATTTCAAAGCTTGTAATGTCTTTATTTTTAAACAAATCAATATCTACAGTATTATTGTACATAAGTAAATTCATCGCAGTTCTTTTATTAAATATAATATCTTTTCTAGTAAATCTATAGCAACCTAAAAGCGAATCTTGGAATATACCAACAATAGATTGGTGATTGGCTGGACTTATAATTTGATGTGGAACAGCAGCCAAATGTAGCAACTCACATTGTGCTTCCTCACTCTGTGGTCCATGCATATTCATTTCATCACCATCAAAATCAGCATTATATGGCTTTGTATCACCGACATTCATTCTAAATGTATTTCCTTCCCGCATGACCTTTACTTCGTGACACATCATAGACATTCTATGTAAAGTAGGCTGCCTGTTAAATAAGACGGGATCGCCATCAATCAAATGTCTATGAACAATATCACCCTCGTTGAGTTCAAGTGTTTCTTTTTCAACATATCTAAGAGATATACTTTCTCCATTTTTTCTTTCAAGAACATTAGCACCCGGGTGTATATTTGGACCATTCATTACCAAACTTGTTAAAAACGCTTTGTTTCTTTTATTTACTTTCGCAGGAAAAGTAATATTTTTTGCTATTTTTAAAGGAACTCCCAATTCTTTAATACTTAAATTAGCGTCAGGTGTAATAACAGAACGCGAAGAGAAATCAACTCTCTTACCCTGTAGATTTCCTCTGACGCGACCTTGTTTTCCAATCAATCGTTCTTTAATAGATTTAAGAGCACGACCGGAACGCTGGGCAACAGATGCTACACCCGGAATTTTGTTATCAACCATAGTAGCTACATAGTATTGTAGAACAGTAGCCCAATCATCAATTACTTTAGATGGGGCACCCTGTTGTATTTTTTCTTGAAGAGTAGTGTTTGCTTTAATAATGTTAACAATAATATGTGATATATCATCTTCACTTCGCTGTTGTGAATCATGTTTTACGGAAGGTCTAACCGCTGGAGGAGGTATAGCTAAAGTTTGGCAAATAAACCATTCGGGTCTTGACCATATAGGACTAAATCCCATAAAATTAATATCTTCGTCACTAATTCTTTTGAGGATTCGGAGAATACTTTCGGGGGTAAGCTTAATAGTAGGCTTTTCTTTCACATTTCCTTCTTCATCAACAACGCCCTCCATTTTTTCCCACTCCGCATAAATTTCAGCCAAATCTTGTTTGTAAATTTTCCTTGGTTGTTTACATCCACAACCTTCTTCAGTAACTTCACCACATCTTTTAATTTTGTTAGCATGTTTAAATATGAAATCCCATCGTTTTTTTGGAGTTAATTCTTTTAGGAAATTATACTTTTCCTTACTAATTAAAAGTTTTCCACATTTAATACAAACACATCGCAAAATTTTAATTAATGTATTTAAATATTGAATATAAAACACAGGTTTGGCTAATTCTACATGTCCAAAGTATCCGGGAGTTTTCATATAATCTAATCCATCAGTAGGACAAATTAATCCAGGCTCTAAAACACCCATCCTTGGATCAAAAAGACCATTCAGTACAGGTTTATTGTTAATATATGTGTCTCGTGTTCTTATTTCGGCAACTGACCCTTTTCTAATAGCGTCTGGACTTAAAACACTAAATTGAATGCCAAGTATTTTTGATGGTTTAATTTTATTTTTTCCATGATTTACAGACATTATTATACTTATAATAAAATAATTAGATTATATTGTTTAAATCAATTTTATTTTTTGTAAAATACTTTTGATAAAAAAAATTGATAAAATAAAATATTTATTAATTATTTAAAAAAAAATATATATTTGATTTATAATGGACGAAAATGAAAAAATAAAGAAATCCCCTAAAACATCCAAGAAAAAGAAGAAAGTGAGAAAGTCTCGTGTTCGACCAGTATCAACCGATGATGACCCAGATGATAGTGATTATATACCTATTCTTGACGATGATGATATTACAAAAGATAATCAGGCATATATGGAATTTTTAAATGAATTATTCCCTTCTAACTACATGAAAAATAAATTAAATCAAGAGAAAAGGAATAGTAACAAAAATAGTAACAAAAATAGTAACAAAAATAGTAACAAAAATAGTAACAAAAATAGTAAAAAGAAAAAAGCTTTTAACAAATTAAAGAAAAATGCGAATAATAAATCAAATGGTAAAATTAGAAAAATAAATAATAAAGGTGGTAATAAAAAGAAAAAGAATATTAAAAATAATAAGAAAAAGAATACAAAGAAAGAAAATATTGAAATGGATGTTGATGAATTTCCAAGTGATGAAGATGAATTGTTAGATGAACAAGAAGAGATGATGGTTAATCCTACAAAATTTAATATTATTTATACAATTGGTGGTAGAGGAAAGGCATTTAATAATGAATACGAAAACGATTATGACTGTGATACAGAAACAGCTGAATCAGAAAGTGATAATAATAATTCGGATAGTAGTATAGATCCTAAAGATTTTGAAGATGTAGAGATTGATGATATTACTGAAGAAGAATGGGAAAAACTTATGAGGAAACAAGAAGAGCAACATATTGAAGAAGAGCGGGTAAGAAAGAAAATGTTAAAATCTCTTAAAGTTGGAGACAAAGTAAAGGTTAAAAAGAGAACATGGGAAAAAAAGTATGTCGGAACAATTAAAAAAATATACAATAAAGATGGTGAAAAACAATTATATGATATCAGACTGGAAAATAACGAGTTCGAATTGTTGAAGAAGATGAGAGAATATGTTATTATTGAGAAGTTTGAAAAAAGTAAAAATACAGTACCAAAGTCAATACAAAAATTGTTACGGTTGAAAGAAAAAAACCCCAAAAAATATGAAAAAGAACTAGAAAAATATGAGAAAGAAATGAAAGTTTATCATGATAAAATAACGGAGAAAAAAGAGAAAAAACTAAAACAGAAAAATGTAGATAGATTTAAAAAGATGATGAAAGAAAAAAATAATACAAATGATTTATCATATTTTAAAAATATGAAAGTTATTGAACAAAAAAATATATTGCGCAATTTGTTTGAAATAAATAAAATGACTACAGTAGATAAACCATATAAGCTGTCATTAATAGAAGCGCCAATCCCACCTAATATTAAAGCTGTTGCTATGAAAAAGGTGAATATGCTATCTATGATGGACCCATGTTCAGGTGATTACTATAAAAATAAATTATGGGTTGACACATTTATGAGTATTCCATTTGGTAAATACAATTCACTTCCGGTAGATTTTAAAAATGGTGAAGGAATTCAAGAATGTCGTAAATTTATGGAAGACTCTAAGAAAGTTTTAGATGATTGTGTGTACGGATTAAATGATGCCAAAATGCAGATTATGCAGATGATTGGTGGTTGGATTAGTAATCCCAATGCTGTTGGTACTGCTATTGCTATTCAAGGTCCAATGGGCACAGGTAAAACTACACTAGTAAAGGAAGGCATTAGTAAAATTCTAAATAGACCTTTTGCTTTCATACCATTGGGTGGTGCGACCGATAGTAGTTATCTTGAAGGTCATTCATATACATATGAAGGAAGTATTTGGGGAAAGATTGTTGATGTACTTATTCATAGTAAATGTATGAATCCAGTGTTTTATTTTGATGAATTAGATAAGGTAAGTAACACACCAAAAGGAGAAGAAATTATTGGAATATTGACACATCTT
>MDTG01038860.1_pt1 | contig 12476 bp, 14 predicted proteins | sample 811421 | NCBI WGS metagenome assembly MDTG01 (sample SAMN05326645, study PRJNA326480) | marine metagenome | isolation source: seawater | place: Pacific Ocean: South East | collected 2011 | reverse complement strand
TTGGAATTTCCATATTTACCACTTTTTAGTTTTAACATTGTGAACATGGACATGTTCACCTTTTTTAATTGATTTTACTACTTTGCCAATGTCATGACCATATTTTATAATAGTATCACCCTCTTTAAAATCAGTCATTGCTATTTTATGTCCAAGAGGGATTTCATTTTTTGATTGAATTTTAACTGTTTTATCATTTTCCATGATCCAACACTTGCAATCCTGATTTATTGTTATTTTTTCAATAACTACTACCCCAACATTGTCTTTTTCATCGTGAATTATTATATCTGTATTAGCCATTATGACGATTTCTCTATTTGAAATTTGTATGATCTTATATATTAATCGGTCTCATTAATAAATAAAAAATTAAAAAATAAAGAAAGATTAATATCTATGACAAAAATGACGACAGAGGAAGCTTTTGTAAAAGTTCTTCAGATGCATGGAATAGAACATTCTTTTGGAATTATAGGATCAGCTTTTATGCCAATTTCTGATTTATTTCCAAAAGCAGGAATCACCTTTTGGGATGTCGCTCACGAAACTAATGGAGGTTTAATAGCTGATGGCTATACAAGAGCAACAGGCAAAATGTCAATGGTCATTGCACAAAATGGCCCAGGTATAACAGGATTAGTTACTCCAATAAAAACAGCATATTGGAATCATACACCTTTGCTTTTGGTAACCCCGCAAGCTGCCAACAAAACAATGGGACAAGGTGGATTCCAAGAAGTTGAGCAAATGAATTTATTTAAAGATATGGTATGCTACCAAGAGGAAGTAAGAGACCCTTCTAGAATGGCAGAAGTTTTAAATAGAGTTATTGAAAAATCATTTAGAGGTTCAGCGCCAGCACAAATAAATATTCCAAGAGATTATTGGACTCAGGTTATTGATATTGATTTACCCCCAATAGTTAGATTTGAAAGACAAGGTGGTGGCAAGGACGCTATTGATCGAGCAGCTAAGTTATTGTCTGAAGCAAAATTTCCAGTAATATTATCAGGAGCCGGAGTTGTTATAGGAAATGCAATAGAGGACTGTAAAAAACTTGCAGAAAAACTAGATGCACCGGTATGCAGCGGATATCAACATAATGATAGTTTTCCAGGAAGCCATCCTTTAGCCGTTGGGCCATTAGGTTATAATGGATCAAAAGCTGCTATGCAGCTAATTTCAAAAGCCGATGTTGTTTTGGCTTTAGGTACTAGATTAAATCCCTTTTCAACTCTTCCAGGTTATGGAATTGATTATTGGCCAAAGAAAGCTTCCATTATTCAGGTAGACATGAATCCTGATAGAATAGGTTTAACAAAAAAAGTAACAGTAGGCATATGTGGAGATGCAAAAATGGTATCTCAACAATTGTTATCAAGATTATCTGAAAAATCTGGAAACATTGGTAGAGAAGAAAGAAAAAATCTAATACATCAAACTAAATCAGCGTGGCTTCAAACATTAAGCGGTTTGGATCATGAGGAGGATGATCCAGGAACAGTTTGGAATAAGGAAGCTAGAGAAAGAGATAAAAATAGAATGTCCCCAAGACAGGCCTGGAGAGCAATTCAAGCCGCTATGCCTGATGATGCAATCATATCTAGCGATATAGGAAATAATTGCGCTATAGGAAATGCTTATCCAACTTTTGAAAAAGGAAGAAAATACCTTGCTCCAGGTTTATTTGGTCCTTGCGGTTATGGTTTTCCATCAATTTTAGGAGCAAAGATAGGTTGTCCAGATATTCCAGTGATTGGTTTTGCTGGAGATGGAGCTTTTGGCATTAGTATGAATGAGATGAGTTCATGTGCCAGGAAAGAATGGCCGTCAATTACTATGGTGATTTTTAGAAATTATCAATGGGGAGCTGAAAAAAGAAACTCCATACTATGGTTTGATGATAATTTTGTCGGAACTGAGCTTGATCCAGATTTGAGTTATGCAAAGGTTGCTAATGCATGTGGACTTAAAGGCGTTGTGGTAAAAACAATGGAAGAAACAACAAAAGCTATTAAACAATCTTGCGAAGATCAAAAGGAAGGAATAACAACATTTATTGAGGTAATTTTAAATCAAGAACTAGGAGAACCATTTAGAAGAGATGCAATGAAAAAACCAGTTCAAGTCGCCGGGATTAAAAAAGACGACATGAAACCACAAAAAATAATATAAAAAAATTAATGGACAATATTAAAATTGGATCAAATAGAAGTTTCGGAATAGTTTTTTTTATAGTATTTTTAATTATTGGTTTATATCCATTGATAAAAGATGGAGATTTAAGGTGGTGGTCTTTAATTATTTCAGTTATTTTTTTATTTTTAGGTTTGATTAATTCAAATGTTTTAACACCTCTAAACAAAATATGGTTCAAATTTGGTATTTTGCTAGGAAAAATAATTTCTCCAATTGTAATGGGTATAGTTTTCTTTATATTTGTAACTCCTACAGGAATAATAATGAGATTATTAAGAAAAGATTTAATTGGCTTAAAAAAAAATAATGAAAAAACCTATTGGATAAAAAAAAATTCAAATATGGTTAGCATGAAAAAACAATTTTGAATGGGTTTTATAAAAGAATTTTGGGAATTTTTAATAGCTAGAAAAAAATATTGGTTATTACCTACTATATTAGTTTTGGTGTTATTTGGTGGTCTAATTATTTTAAGTCAAGGATCTGCAGTAGCACCATTTATTTACACATTATTTTAAGTGACTTCAATTTTAGGAATATCAGCATTTTATCATGATAGCGCTGCTGCTATTTTAGTTGACGGCAAAATAATAGCCGCAGCCCAAGAAGAACGATTTACAAGAAAAAAACATGATTCAAGCTATCCATTCAATTCTGTTCAGTTTGTTTTAAAATATTCAAACTTAAAATTATCAGAAGTAGATCATATTGTTTTCTATGAAAAACCTTTTTTGAAGTTTGAAAGATTATTAGAAACATATGTAGCGCTAGCACCAAAGGGTTTTATTCAGTTTTCAAAAGCAATGCCATTGTGGCTCAAAGAAAAGTTATTTCAAAAAAAAGTTTTGATGGAGTTATTAAAAAGGCATGAAAAAAATTTTAACGATGAAAAAAAAATTTATTTTTCGGAGCATCACCTTAGTCATGCAGCCAGTGCATTTTATCCCTCTCCATTTGATGAAGCTATAGTTTTAACTGCTGATGGAGTTGGAGAATGGGCAACAACTACTGTAGCGATAGGAAAAAAAAATAACCTTCAAATAAAAAAAGAAATACATTTTCCACATTCATTAGGGCTGCTCTATTCAGCATTTACATATTATACTGGTTTTAAAGTTAATAGTGGTGAATATAAACTTATGGGACTAGCTCCATATGGAGATCCGAAATATACAGACAAAATAAAAGAAAATTTAATTGATATAAAAAATGATGGGTCTTTTAGAATGAATCAAAAATATTTCAATTACACAATAGGTTTAACAATGACCAACTCAAAATTTAATAACCTATTTGGACAAAACCCAAGAGATCCAAAAAAAGAAAAAATATCACAATTTCATATGGATGTTGCGGCATCAATTCAAAAAGTTACAGAAGAAATTATTTTAAAAATATCAAGATCTCTAAAAGAAGAATATAAAATTTCTAATCTATGTTTGGCAGGCGGAGTTGCATTAAATTGTGTTGCTAATGGAAAAATTTTAGAAGAAAAAATTTTTGAAAATATTTGGATACAGCCAGCAGCTGGTGATGCTGGAGGTTCTTTAGGCGGAGCATTAGCTTTATGGCATTTAGAATTAAAAAATCAAAGAACTGTGTCTAAAGACGATGATATGGAAGGGTCATATTTAGGACCAAAATATTCGAATGAAAAAATTAAAAATGAACTCAATAATTTGGGTGCTAAATTTTATGAATTAGATGATGATAATATTGTAAACAAGACAGCAGAAGATTTAAATGCAGGAAAAGCAATTGGATGGTTTCAAGGTAGAATGGAATTTGGACCAAGAGCATTAGGAGGAAGATCAATATTGGGTGATGCCAGATCTCCATTCATGCAAAAAAATTTAAATTTAAAAGTTAAATATCGTGAAAGTTTTAGACCTTTCGCACCTTCAGTTCTTAGAGAGGACGTTTCAGAATGGTTTCAAATAGATGCAAACAGCCCTTATATGCTTTTAGTGGCAAAAATAAATGATAACAAAAAAATTGAAATGACTGATAAAGACAAAAAATTGTTTGGAATAGACAAATTAAACATACAAAGATCAGAAATACCTGCTGTTACTCATATTGATTATTCCGCTAGAGTTCAGACTGTGCATGAAAAAACTAATCCACTTTATTATAAATTAATTAAAAGATTCAAAGAAAAAACAAGCTGCCCAGTTATTGTTAATACATCTTTTAATGTAAGAGGAGAACCAATAGTTAATACACCACAAGATGCATTTAATTGTTTTATGGGAACAGAGTTAGATGTTCTAGTTATAGGAAACTATTATTTAATTAAAAATGAACAAAATCAATCATTAAAAAAAGACTATACTAAAGAGTTCGAGTTAGATTAGTATAAAATTCAAATGAAAATAGTCAATGATGCTAACTGCGGATGGTTAAAGCAACTTCCGAAAAGAAAGAATATCAATGTACTGAAAGAAAATCTAAAATGTGATTATTTAATTATTGGAGCAGGGTTCACAGGGCTATCAGCAGCTAGACAGCTAGCAAAAATTAAAAAAAATAAAAAAGTTATAATTATTGATGCTCAGTTAGCAGGCGAAGGAGCCAGCAGTAGAAATTCTGGATATCTCGTTGATACCACTCTGAATGATGGTTTTACCTCTATTAAAGATTATCAAGATTATATCAAAAAAGTAAAAATTTATGAAAAAGGAGTCTTATCTGTTAAAAAATTTATCGAAGAATACCAAGTTGAATGTGAATGGAATGAAAGTGGAAAATATTTTGCTTCTTCACAAATCGAAGATGAAAAAAAACTAAAAGACTTCAGTGAACTATTATCAAAAATCAATTATAAAAATGAAATATTTTACCAAAAAGACTTAAAAAAAAAAATTGGAACTGAGTTCTATAAAGTAGCACTTTATACTCATGGTGGAATATTAATTAATCCAGCAAAATTAGTTAGATCAATGATTACTGCGCTGCCTCAAAATGTAAATCTTTTTGAAAATTCGACATTAATTAAATGGAAAAAAAAAAATAGAAAAATTTATGCAAATATTGATAGTTATGAAATAGTTTCTGATAAGATTTTTTTTTGTACAAATGGATTTTTAAAATCTTTAGGTCTTAAAAAGAGATATAATTTTCCACTTACATTAACCGCTAGCATGACAAGACAACTTACCAAAAAAGAATTTGAAACCATTGGTAAACCAAAAGAATGGGGTGTTTTGCCGGTAAGACCAATGGGAGCAACAGTAAGAATGACAAAAGACCAAAAGATACTTATAAGAAACACTGTTGAAAACAAAAACCCTAATTTTATGAATAGTAGTGAGCTAGTTAAAAACTCTAAATATCATAAAATTGGTTTAAAAAAAAGATTTCCTTCCTTACCTGAAAATATTATCACAGACACTTGGTCAGGTGTTGTTTGCCGAAGCGGTAATGGTAGTCAAATTTTCGAAAAAATCGATGAAGATATTTATGTTGCAGGGTGCTACAATGGATCAGGAATAGGAGTTGGAACTTTATTTGGAGAACAAATTGCATTAATGGCACTAAATCAACAAACAGATGTTATTAAAATTATTGAAGATAGAAAAAAGCCTAACTGGCTTCCACCTCAACCCTTTTTAAATATTGGAATTAATTCAAGATTATTTTATGAAAGATTTAAAGCTTATAGTGAAATTTAAAAATGAGTAAAAATTCAAAAAATATTTTATTATTAATAGTATTAATTTTATCCTTATTTTTTGTAACAAAAAAATATAGTCATTATAACCTTAAAAAATCTTTGTCAGCTTGTATTCTATATCAGACTCAATCAACTAAACTTAATAATAAAGATGCTACTGAATACTGCAAAAGGGAAATTAATAAATCTAAATGAACTTTATTAGTTACTACAAACACCCAAAAAACTTTAGATTTGATTCATTCAAGTTTGCTTTAGATGAAGCATATAAAAGAAATCATAAAATTTTAGTTGAAACAGGAGTTTCAAGAGGCAAACAGAAGTTTTTATTTTTTGTAAAAAAAAATTGGAATGATGGTATGAGTACAATGATTTTTTCTGATTATGCAAAATTTATTAATGGTCATTTATATACATGTGATATAAATAAAAAAAATATAGATAACGCAAAAAAATTTATTAAAAATAATAAGGATTTTGTAACCTTTATAGAAGATGATAGTTTAAATTTTTTAAAAAATTTTGAAAATAAAGTAGATTTTTTGTATTTAGATTCTTTAGATGGTCAATTTATTAACTCTTCAGAACATCAATTAAAAGAGATAGAAATTGCTATAAATTTATTAAATTCAAATTCACTAGTTTTGCTTGATGACAAGGGTGTTAAAACTAATCTCTCATTAGATTTTCTAAAAAAAAAAAATTATAAAATTATTAACGAAACTAAGGAACAGTTATTGTTGTCTTTGTGAAATTATTGATTAAATTTAAAAAGACAATCCCATGGTGTTAAATTATCTATATGTGTATAATTTTTTTTTATTAAAAAATCAGATACTTTATTAAATTTATTTTTGTCTGTGCATTCTACAAGTAAGTACTTAAAATTAAAATTATCAAAATCTATTCCTCCCAGAACTTTCATTTCCATGCCTTCTACATCTAAAGAAAAAAAATCAATCAAACGGGGAGCTTTTGACTCAATTAAGATCGAATTTAAGGTTCTTATCTTTATTTTCGTTTTAGATAATTTTTTTTTGGCCTGAACTTGTTTTTTAAAATACCAATCAAAAAATTCTTTATCAACTAAATCTTTAAAAACTGAGTAATCACCAGAACCAAGTAATATTGACTCTACTTCACTATTAAATTCTGAACATCCATTATTATAAAAATTATTTTTTTTTGATCTATTTTTTATTAAAAAATTATAATAAGCAGAAGGTTCAATTAATATACCGTTCCAATCTTTATATTTTTCAAAATAAAATGTATTAGAATTATGCACACCATCGTGCGCGCCTATCTCTATATAATAACCATTGTTATAATTTATGTATTTAAGCATCTTTTCATCAACCCTTTTTACACCATTAAACTTTCTGAAGTTTTTTTTATAAAAAGTTTTTAATCTATAAGGAGCAATTTCTTTTAAAGTTTTGAACATATTATTTATTAATCTCATTAAAAAAACTAAATGGTAACCAAATCTAATTTCTGATTTCCTAATCTTTGATTTCCTTTTTCAGTTACCAAATAAGTTTCACCTAAATTCATTGCTAAATTATTTTCTGAGTCCATTAAGATCATATGCATGAAGAAGACGTTACCTGGTTCAATGACATACTCATTGCCTGTGTATAGCATTGGCCAATCCATCCAATTTGGAGAAAATGTTGCGCCTAACGAATAGCCACAAGCATTCATTCTTGCTTTATTATAACCAAGGTCATCAAAAGTTTTTGCATGAATATCAAAAACTTCACCTATTTTGTTTCCTGGTTTTAATTTGTTTTCACAGTTTTTTAATGCTTCTAAGCACGCTTCGTGCATTTTAAAATGCTTTGAATCTGATTTTCCAATTGGAATAGTTCTAAACATTGCTGAATGATAGTGTTTAAAAGTACCAGCCCATTCAATAGTAAGTTGGTCTGGATTTTTTAAAATCTGTTTTTCTGATTGATATCTACACAACAAAGCATTTTTGCCAGAACCAATTATAAACTCATTAGCAGGGTAATCACCTCCGCCTTCAAAAATTACTTTATTCATTTCAGCTAGTATTTTAGACTCACTAACACCAGCCCTAGCAATCCTCCATACTCTCTCTAGAGCTATGTCAGCAAGTTCAGCGGCTTTTTTGACATAAGTTATCTCTTCTTTAGATTTTACTACCCTTAGTTTTGTAATTAATTCAGATTTGTCTTCAATCAAACAATAATTTTCTAATGATTTATTTAACATTAAAGTGTTTCTTCCAGTTAAACCGTAAGCTTCATATTCAATACCAACTTTTTTTCCTTTTAAATTCAATTCATTCAAGATTCTTTTAAGGTCATCTGTTGGTTTAGAGCCATCTTTATCAATCCAAATTCTAATATCTTCTATATTAGAAGTATTTTGAGCTTGCCTTAAGTCAGGAGCTCTTGTGAGTAAAATTAAATTCCCTTTTTGATCAAAAATTAAAGTTTGAAAAAATACGTAGCCAAAAGTATCATAACCAGTTAACCAGTACATGGACTCTTGCCTAAACATAAGTAGGGCATCAATATTTTCTTCTTTCATTAATTTAATGACTTTTGATTTTCTTGATAATAATTCTTCTTTTGTAAAATGAAGTCCCATTAGTTTAATACTGACATAGGATCGAGTCTTGTCTGAAACCAATTTATTCTAAAATCCAGATGAGGACCTGTTGATCTTCCTGTTGATCCAACAGTTCCAATTATATCTCCTTGATTAATTTTATCACCAACTTTAACAATTACATTTTCAAGGTGAGAATATATTGTTGAAATCCCATGACCATGATCCATAATAATTGTTCCTCCCGTGTAATATAAATCGTCTTCTGCCATAGTCACTATACCAGTGGCAGCAGATTTAATTTTTGTTCCTTTTTTTGCAGCTATGTCAATACCATAATGAGGCCACTTTGGTTTACCATTTAAAATTCTTTGACTACCATAAACACCAGAAATTATACCTTCGACAGGCATGATAAATTTGTTTTTAAAAAAATCTAATTCTGAATTAATTGCTCTCGCTTCACCTATTTTATAGTTTTCTTCTTTAATTCTTTTGTAAACTTCTTCAGGTGGAGTTACTTTTTTTTCATCTAAACCATCAATTCTTTGAATATTATATTTTCTTTTAAGTACTTTTTTTACAATTCTTTTGTTTAAATTAGAATTTTTTATATTAATTACTACATCATATTTTCTATCTCTATCTATCCCAAATACAAAATAACCATCTTTTGAGACTCTTACATTTTTTTTACCAATAAAAACTTTAGAACCAGGATCTGTTTTGCCTAATATGAAATGTCCTTGTACAAATTTACCATTTAATTCAATTGCATCAACCTTCAAAGAAATTAATAAGAAAATTAATACGTATTTTACTATCTTGCTGTCCATCCGCCATCTACAAGTAATGAAGTCCCAGTTATCATCGAAGCAGCATCCGATGCTAAAAAAACAACGGCAGAAGATATTTCTGGCAGTTCAGCAAATCTTCCGAGTGGAATGCTGCTTAACATGTCTTTTTTAAACTTTCTATCTTTTAGAAATTTTTTTGTCATTGGGGTTACAACAAATGTAGGACAAATTGTGTTTACTCTTATATTATATTTAGCAAGATCCAGCGCCATACCTTTGGTCAAACCTTCTAATCCGAACTTAGTCATACTATAAACACTTCTTTTTGGACCACTAACATGTCCCATTTGCGAAGACATATTTACAATTGAACCACCAATTTTTTTTCTATTTTTAGTCTTTAACATTTTTAAAGTACATAATTGGGCAACATTAAATGAAGTCATTGTATTTATCTTAACTAAATATTCCATATTTTTTCTGTTTACTTCTTCAAAGTATTCAGGAATATTTGTGCCAGCATTATTAATCAACACATCAATTCTAGATTGTTCATTTATAATTTGCTTTATTTGATTGTAATTATTTAAGTCACATACGTAAGCTTTGCATTTTACTTTAAATTTTTTAGCAATTTTAGATACTTGATCTAAATCTTTTTTAGTTCTACTTATTATTACTAGATTTGATCCAGCTTCAGCTAAAGCAATTGCACAAGCTTTACCCAAACCTTTTCCAGCACCTGTTACCAATGAAGTTTTATTTTTTAAATTATATTTTTTTAAATACATCTTATATGAATAGCTTTAAATCTGTATAAATCAATTCAATTGCTACGTATAAAATAGCAAGCAACCCAATCCATCCAATCCATCTATATTCTTTTATCCATCTTGAAATTATAGTTGCAGCAAATGCCATCAATGCAATTGATAAAATTAATCCAAAAATAAGCAAAAAGTAGTGATCTCTAGCAGCACCCGCTACACCAAGAACATTGTCTAGACTCATGGTTACATCAGCAATTATTACAGTTGTTATAGCTTTTAAAAAACTAGAATTATCAACTTTAATATTTTCTTTTTCTGCTATGCTGTTTTTAATTACATCTACATATAGTTTGTAGCAAATATACAGTAGAAGCAATCCTCCAATTAATCTTAAACCTGTAATTTGAAGTAAATAGGCTGTCATTAAAGTAAAAACAATTCTAAGAATTATCGCTGCACCAATGCCCCAAAAAATTATTTGTTTTCTTTTTTCAGCAGGGAACTGAGAAGCAACCATTCCTATAATTATTGCATTATCTCCTGCAAGAACTAGATCAATAAAGATGATTTGAAAAAATATTGTTGTTTGTTCTAACATTACTTATTATCTTCTAATATCATATCAGAAGCTTTTTCGGCAATCATAATAGTTGGAGCGTTTGTATTTCCTGAAGTTATATGGGGCATTATTGAAGCATCTACAATTCTTAAATTTTCTAGACCATGAGCTTTTAATCTATCATTTACTACTGCTGTTTCATCACTTCCCATTTTACAAGTTCCTACCGGATGAAAAACTGTGTTAGCATATTTGCCTACTTCGGATAAAATTTCTTCATCACTCAAATTTATTCCCGGCCTCATTTCTTCTGGTTCATAAGGTTTAAAAGCTTTTGATTCTAAAACAATTTTTCTTGTTATTTTTATAGATTTAATTGCAATTTTTTTATCTTCATCTGAAGATAAATAATTCATAAATATTTTTGGGCTAACTCTAGTGTCAGCGTTACCTAACTCTATATGTCCTCTACTTGTAGGTCTAATATTTGTAACTGTTGGTGTAAATGCTGGAAAATCATGAAGCCCAGCTCCACCAAGTTTATCTGTACTCATAGGAGCAACATGAAACTGCAAGTTAGGAGTAGCTAGATTTTCATCGCTTTTGGTAAAACCACATAGCTGACTTGCTCCCATTGTTAAAGGACCTTTCCTAAAAAATATAAAATTAAGGCCAGCAATCATTTTAAGGTAATAACTATGGTAAAGCTTATTTAAAGTGTAAATATTCTTTACTTTATATACAGGCCTAAGCATAAGATGATCATGTAAATTTTTTCCTACATAAGGATGATCTTTTACAATACTAATATTATATTTTTTAAGCAGATTAGCTGGGCCAACACCAGAAGCTTGAAGAATATGTGGTGATCCTATAGAGCCAGCTGATAAAATAATTTCTGTATCTGCATAACTTTTTTTTAAAATATTTTTTAAAAAATAATTTACTGCCACAGCTTTATTATTTTTAAATTCTATATTTTTAACGTGCGCCTTTGTTATTATTTTTAAATTTTTCCTTTTTTTAATTGGATTTAAGTATCCAACAGCCGCACTGCATCTTAATCCATTTTTTTCAGTTACTTGAAAATAACCACAACCTTCTGTTACTCCAGTGTTAAAATCATTAGTTCTTGGAATATTATTTTCTTCGGCCGCATCAATAAAAGTATCTAATAATTTTAATTTTATACGTTGGTCAGAGACTGACAAAGGACCATTAATTCCATGAAACTTACTTTGACCTCTCTCTTGATTTTCGCATTTTATAAAATACGGTAATACATCATTCCAACTCCATCCAATATTTCCTAATTGTCTCCAATAATCATAATCATTTGATTGACCCCTTATATATAAAAGACCATTAATTGATGAACTTCCTCCAAGTGTTTTGCCTCTTGGATAATTCATTTCTCTTCCATTAAGACCAGCATCGCTTTGAATTTTAAAACACCAATCTGTCATTGGGTTATGCATTGTTTTAAAATAACCTACAGGAATGTGTATCCATGGATACAAATCTCTTCCACCAGCTTCTATTAGTAAGACTTTATTTTTTTCATTTTCTGTTAGTCTGTTAGCTAACACACATCCAGAAGATCCAGCTCCAATAATTATGTAATTAAAATTTTCCATGCTTAGAATGTTTATAATCTGTTATTTAAAAAACTCCAGTATAACCAAGGCTTAATCAGGTTGTATTTATTAAATTTTTACTTGTCATAATTATAATATTTGAAACACTCAGTTTTTTAAAAATTAACTAAAGAGGGAAAAAACATGAAAAAAATCATTTCAATGTTGTTTGCTATTACTTTAGTATTTGGTTTTATTTCAAATGCTAATGCAGCAAAAACATTAAAGTGTCAAACTGTTATCAGTGCT
>MDTG01405738.1_pt1 | contig 12477 bp, 14 predicted proteins | sample 811421 | NCBI WGS metagenome assembly MDTG01 (sample SAMN05326645, study PRJNA326480) | marine metagenome | isolation source: seawater | place: Pacific Ocean: South East | collected 2011 | reverse complement strand
TTTCGTAGATGCTTTATCTGTTGCTCCCCCTCTTGGGCTCGAACCAAGGACCCTCTGATTAACAGTCAGATGCTCTAACCAACTGAGCTAAGGAGGAATAAATCAATCGCAAATATATAGTCAATTAACGAATTAAACAATATCTTTAACGAAATTAAAAAAGTATGAGCTTATTAGTTATTGGAACGGTTGCTTTTGATACAATTGAGACTCCATCTGGAAGAGCAGAAAAAATATTGGGCGGCGCGGCAACATATACTTGTATAACATCATCTTATTTTGTCTCTCCTAATATTATATCAATTGTGGGTTATGATTTCCCAAAAGAACATATTGAGAAATTTAAGGATCATAATGTAAATTTATTAGGTTTAGAGCATCATAAAACTGAAAAAACATTTTTTTGGGAAGGCAGGTATCATAAAGATATGAATATTAGAGATACAATAGACACTCAACTAAATGTGTTAGAGTTTTTCAATCCAATTATTCCAAATCAATATTTAAATTCTAATTATGTAATGTTGGGAAATGTAATCCCTGCCGTTCAATTAAAAGTTTTGAATCAGTTAAAAAACACATCTTCAATCATAGCTATGGACACAATGAATTTATGGATTGAAAATGCATATGAGGATTTAATAAAAGTAATTAACCAAGTTGATATTCTAATGATAAATGATCAAGAGATTCAACAATTACAAAATGAAAATAATATTGAAAAAGCAGTCGCAAAAACTTTTTTATTAGGCCCTTCTTTTATTATTGTTAAATTAGGAAGCAAAGGGTCTATTTTGTTTTCTAAAAAAGAAAAATATACATGTCCTGCTGTTACAATTAAAAATGTTGTGGATCCTACCGGCGCAGGGGATTGTTTTGCTGGAGGTTTTATGGGATATTTGTCTTCAACTAAAGATCATTCATTTGATAATATGAAAAAAGCAGTAAGTTACGGAACTGTTATGGCTTCTTTTTGTGTTCAAGGCTTTGGAACAGCAAGTATATTAAATTTAAAAGAAAAGCTTTATTTAGAAAGATTTAATGAGAATTTCAGCTAAATAAATTTGGCGGTTCCGATTGACTGTTTTCAAAATAAACATCTATTTCTAAATTATTAGTTATAGATGCATCAACTGCTAATTCATCACATCTTTCATTTTCTATATGACCACTGTGTCCAGGAACCCATTTAAATAAAACTTTATTTTTCGGGTATATTTTTAAAAACCTTTTCCATAAATCAGGGTTCTTTTTCTTTTTAAAACCCTTTCTTTCCCAATTAAAAACCCACCCTTTGGTGACAGCGTCAATTACATATTTAGAGTCACTAGTTACAATAACTTCTTGAGTTGTTTTTTCTATTTGTTCTAATCCTACTATAACAGCTAATAATTCCATTCTATTATTTGTTGTCAATCGAAACCCTTTTGAAATTTCTATAGAATTTCCATCTTTTTTGATAACAATTCCATATCCACCTTTTCCTGGATTTCCTTTAGATGAACCGTCAGTATAAATTTCAATTGCCATGAATAATTATTTTTTCAGTTATTATTGGATAAAATTTGTATTCAAGTTTTTGTACTCTTTTTGAAAGCAATGTAGGATTATCATCTTTTAAAATATTACATTTTGCTTGAAAAATTATTTTACCCTTATCATATTCACTATTTACATAATGAATAGTTATACCGCTAAAAGAGTCATTACTTTCTAAAACAGCTTTGTGTACATTTAAACCATACATACCCTTACCTCCAAACTTGGGTAATAAAGCAGGATGTATATTTATAATTGCGTTTGTAAAATTAGTAATAATTAATTCAGGAATTTTTAACAAAAACCCTGCTAAAATAATAAAAGAAATTTTATGAAATTTCAAATCCTTTAGAAGTTCTTTTCCTGATTGAAAATCAGCTTTTGTTAAGATTTTAAAATCCATTTTGTTTTGTTTTGCAACATCAAGTATGCCGGCATTAGGATTATTAGTGAAAATTAATTTAACAGAAATGCTTTTATGTGATTTGAAATAATTAATAAAATTTTGTGCATTAGAACCTCTCCCTGAACCAAAAATCGCAATTTTTTTCATTCAACTAAATTATACATTTTGTTGAAAAGACTGTAAATAAGTAGAAAAGAAGTATTATTTATTGCTTTAAAAAATATATATATTTATACAATTACAAATTAAAATTATACATTATGTCAGATATATCGTCAAAAGTAAAAGCAATAATTGTCGAAAAATTAGTCATTGATGCAAGTGAAGTCACTGATTCAGCCAGCTTTACTGCTGATTTAGGAGCAGATTCTTTAGATACAGTAGAATTAATTATGGAATTTGAAAAGGAATTTAATATTCAAATTTCAGATGAGGATGCTGAAAAAATCCAAAAAGTGTCTGATGTTGTAAAATATATTGAAAGTGTCACATAAATTATGCTCAAACGAGTTGTAGTTACTGGAATAGGGGCGCTAACACCAATTGGTCTTGATGTGTCTTCTTTTTGGGGTGGTTTAATGAGCTCTGTTAGTGGGGCCGCTCCAATTACCCGCTTTGATTCCTCTAAATTTAAAACACACTTTGCGTGTGAATTAAAAAATTTTAAAGCAGAAGATTATATAGATCGAAAAGAGCTAAGAAAATTAGATGACTTTTCTGTGTATGCATTAGTAAGTACAGAAGAAGCAATCAAGGATGCAAATCTGAATTTAGAATCTTTGAATTTGCAACGATGTGGTGTTATTTGGGGGTCAGGAATAGGCGGTTTAAAAACAATGTCGTCAGAAATTGAATCATATGTTTTAAATGATAAAATTCCTAGGTTTAGTCCATTTTTTATACCTAAAATGATTTCAGATATTGCTGCAGGATTATTATCGATAAAATATGGTTTTAGGGGGGCTAATTTTTCAACAGTTTCGGCTTGTGCATCATCTACAAATTCAATTATTGAGGCTTATCATTATATTAAATTGGGAAAATCAGATATTATGATTTCAGGTGGGTCTGAAGCTTCTGTAAATGAAGCTGCTTTAGGTGGCTTTAATGCTTTAAGAGCTTTGTCTACTAGAAATGAAGATCCTCAAAAAGCATCTAGACCTTTTGATTTAAATCGAGATGGATTTGTATTAGGTGAGGGGTCAGGAACAATTATTTTAGAAGAATATGAACATGCTAAAAAACGTGGAGCAAAGATTTATTGTGAATTAAAAGGAACAGGCACATCAGGTGACGCATATCATTTAACTGCTCCCGATCCAAATGGAATAGGTGCTAAACAATCAATGACAAATGCTATAAAAGAATCAAAACTACAATTATCGGATATTGATTATATTAATGTACATGGAACATCAACTCCTTTGGGAGACCCAATAGAAATAGCTGCCATAAAGGATATTTTCAAGAATCATGTTTACAACCTTAATATTAGTTCAACAAAATCTATGACAGGTCATTTATTAGGTGCTGCAGGAGCAATAGAAGCTATAGCGTCGATATTAGCTATTAATGAATCCTGTGTCCCCCCAACTATTAATTTAGAAAAATTAGATGATCAATTAGATTCTAATATAAATTACACTGCTAATAAAAAACAACAAAAACAAGTTAATAATGTAATTTCAAATACTTTTGGTTTTGGTGGCCATAATGCTACTGTTTTATTTGGAAAAGTTATGTAATGAGTAAAAAAGTAAAAAAATTAATACTTTCTTTAAATACAGAATACTCATTATTTGGCATACACACAAACGCCCCATCATATAAACTGGTATACTATTTAAACAAAGAATTAAACATTGCTTTTAAAAGAGATAAAGACATTGATTTTCTTGAAAATAATAAAATCGTATACTTAAATAAGTATACTTATTATGATTTGTATAAAGAGCAAGATTGGACACTTGTCACTAATGAGACACAAACTAAGATAACAAATAGTGTTGGTGCCCGTATTTTTAATGATGAGTTATATACCAATGTACATCTAATACCAGAATTTAAAATGTTCAATTATATATTAAAAATAGATGGTCAGTTAGATAAGAAAAAAGAAAAGATGATAAAAATGAACAATATTTTAATTATAAATATTGTATCTATAATTAATCAATCTTTAATTAGAAATAAAGCAAAACTAATATTTTAATAATGATGCGTATTAAAAAGAAAACAAAAATTATTGCAACTATTGGCCCTTCTTGTAATTCTTACAATAACTTAAAAAGGATGATTATTGCAGGGGTTAATGTTTGCAGGCTTAATTTTTCTCATACAAATCATGAAGAAGCATCACGAATAATTTCTATTATTAGAAAGATTAATTCTGAAATAGGTTCTCAAACAGCAATATTAGGAGATTTACAGGGCCCTAAAATAAGATTAGGATTGGTTAAGAAAAATACATCTTTAAAGTCAGGAGAAAATATTTACTTAACTAATCAGAAGGGAGAAAGTACAAGTAAAAAACTTTGTATAAATTACACTAGTTTAATGAAAGACTTGAAGATTAATGATTTAGTATTAATTGATGATGGAAAAATTAAACTAAAAGTAATATCGATTAATCAAAAAACAATTTCTTGTAATATTTTAAATGGTGGAAGGCTGTCTTCAAAAAAGGGAGTTAATTTACCCAACACAGAGCTTTCGTTTAAATCTATTAGTAAAAAAGATAAAAAAGATTTAAATTTTTTAATAAAACATGAAATTGATTGGGTGGCCCTATCTTTTGTTCGTACATCAAAAGATATTCTAGAGTTGAGAAACATTTTAAATCGAAAAAAATCAGCGATTAAAATTATAGCTAAAATAGAAAAACCAGAGGCCGTTAAAAATATAAAGTCAATTACAAGGTCAGCTGATGCTATTATGATTGCTAGAGGTGATTTGGGAATTGAAATACCAATGCAGAAAGTTCCAATTGTACAAAAACAAATAATCAAACTATGTTTAAGTTATTCAAAACCTGTAGTTGTGGCAACACAATTAATGGAGGGAATGATTCAGAATGCTATTACAACTAGGGCAGAGACTAATGATGTTGCTAATGCTATTTTTGATGGAGCAGATGCTTTAATGCTTTCGGGAGAAACAGCAGTCGGAAAATATCCGTATAAAGTAGTGAGGGCAATGAGTAAAATTATATTAAGTGTAGAGGCGTCTTATTTGCAATCAAGAACCAAATTGATGTTGCCACAAAAAAAGGCAAATAATCGATATATTTCTGATTCTATTTGTTTTTATGCATGTGAATTAGCAGATCAAGTTCAATCTAGAGCAATTATTACACTTACACACTCAGGTTACAATGCACAAAAAATAGCATCTAACAGGCCGAATGCTTTTGTATATGTTTTCACCCACAATAAAAAAATTTTAAATAGTTTAAGTTTATTTTGGGGAATATATGTTTTCTATTATGATAAGTTTCATAGCACTGATGAAACAATAAAAGATTTACATGCATTTTTAAAAAGAAAAAAAATATTAAAGTCAGGTCAAATAGTAATTAATATTGGAAGTATGCCTATTATGGATAAGGGGATGACTAATATGTTAAAGGTCGGAAAGATTACATAATATGACTAGATTTGAATTGCTTTAAAAATCTAATATCATTTTCATAAAACAAACGAATATCATCTATTTGATATAATAACATTGCAATTCTTTCTATTCCCATTCCAAATGCATAACCAGAATATTTTTCACTGTCAATATTAACATTTTTCAAAACATTAGGATCTACCATTCCACAGCCCATGATTTCTAACCAGCCAGTTCCTTTTGTTATTTTTTTATCAGTATCTGTTTTCAGGCCCCAATAAATATCTACCTCTGCGCTAGGCTCTGTAAATGGGAAAAAAGAAGGTCTAAAACGAATTTTTTTATTTTCACCAAATAATTGATTTATAAATTCTTGAACAATTAACTTTAAATCTGAAAATTTAATATTTTCATCTATAGCAAGTCCTTCTATTTGATGAAATAAACAATGAGATCTTGCAGAAACATCTTCATTTCTAAAGACTCTCCCTGGTGAAATAATTCTTATAGGGGGTCCTGTATTTTCCATAAATCTAATTTGCACAGAAGATGTGTGTGTTCTTAATAGTAGATCAGGGGATTTACTTATAAAAAATGTGTCCTGCATGTCTCTTGCGGGGTGATTTTCTGGCATATTTAAAGCAGAAAAATTATGCCAATCATCCTCTATTTCAGGTCCAGTTTCTAGACTAAAACCAAGTAATTTAAATATGTTAATAATTTTGTTTTCAACAATTGAAAGAGGATGCAAAGACCCAATTTTTTTTTGAACAGGAGGTAAAGTATAATCAAACACATCATGTTTGAAGTTCTTATTTGATGTAGCCTTTTTGGTATTAATTTTAGATAGCACTAAACTTTTTAGCTCATTAATTAATAAACCAATTTCTTTTTTTTGAGATGAATCAATTTTTTTAAAATCTTCAAATAATGTACTTAGAACACCGTTTTTCCCCATATACTTTATTCTAAACAATTCTGTTTCTTTTGCATCTATTGATTCAAAAGCCAATACTTCTTGTTTATATTTATCTATTAGTTCCTGCATTTTTTTTATATTTATTACCTTACTGTTTTTCAAATTTAATTAATTGAAAGATAATATATAAATACTATGAAGAGAATATATACACTTTTAATACTTTTGACGACACTAACCTGTTTTTCTTGTTACGAAGATCCATTTTTTAAATTAAAAGTGTTTGTTGTTGATCAGGATCTTAATACTGTTGAAGGAGCAGAAGTTGTTATTTCAGTTCAGGATGATCAAGGTCAAATAATAGAAGATGCAACAGTTTTTCAATCATCTATAACAGATTATAACGGCTTAGCTTCTTTTGATTTTGATAATTTAGGATTTTTCTCTATTCAGGTTCAAAAAATTTACGGCCCTTATCAAATGATATGTGGAAATAGTAGTGTTTCTTTAGAAGAAAATATTACTAAAGAAATTACAATATTGGCAACAGAATCTAATTGTGATTAGAATTTTATTTTTGCATCTTCAAAGTATAAAATAATAGCTTTTTTTAATAAAATAGTTTGTTCGCCTGCTTTTAGATGTGGTAATTTTTCATTTGTTTTCCAATGAGGCCAACCATCTTCATCTCTTCCATTAAATGAATAATATCCATATACACTTAGCAATCTACATATTGCAATATGCAATAAATCAATTTTTTCTTGTTTTTTAAAATTCCGATACCCTTGACCCAACTCATTTACTCCTATGAGAAATAAAATTGCTTGTAAATCTAATATTTCTCCATCTCCAAATTGGCCACTAATATATTTAACCAATGCATCCCATTTATTATTTTTATTATTCATGTTTTAACGCTTTTATTCCTGGTAAATCAGGGTTTTGTAAAAATGCTAACATTGCCCCCCCCCCACTAGATATAAAATTAAAGTCATAAAAATTAGCAACTACTTTTTTAAAATTTGATATTGCTAATAGTGTATCTCCGCCCCCCACCAAACTATATGATCCAGATTTTGTCGCAGATGAAACAGCTAATAATATTTTTTCTGTTCCTATTTTAAATTGTTCTTTTTCAAACATACCCATAGGGCCATTCCAAATGATAGTTTTAGATTTTAAAATTATAGATTCAAATCTTTTGCAAGATTCAGGGCCAATATCTAAACCCATTTCATCATCAGGAACGCTGTTAATTTTTCGCTGATAAGTTTTACTTGGATTATTTTTTTGAATAGTAATGACATCTATTGGAAGATGAATATTACAATCATTTTTTTTTGCATCGTTTAGTATATTTGAAATGGTGTGTAATTGTTCAGGTTCATAAAGAGATAATCCAATAGTTCCATTTAAGTATTTAATAAAAGAAAATGCCATTGCCCCACCTATAATGATATCATCGCATGTATCTAACAATTTTTTAATTAAAGTGACTTTGGTGCTAATTTTAGCCCCACCAATTATGGCAAGTTTTTTTTCTTTAGAGTTAACAACCTTGTTCAGTTCAGAGATTTCTTTTTGTAATAGTAAACCGGGCAATTTATTTTTTTGAAATAAGCTAGGTATTTTTGTGATAGAGGCATCAGATCTATGGCATACAGCAAAAGCATCATTTATAAAAAAATCAATGTTTTTGGCTATGTTTTTCGCAAATGAAAGACTGGATAGTTGCTCTCCAGGATTAAACCTTAAGTTTTCTAGTATTAGAATTTCACCTAGTCTTAATTTTTCTTTTTCGTTTTCTAATTCATTTTGATCAAAGGAATTACAAAAACGAATTGTTTTTTGTTTGAAAAAAGGAATATTTTGCAAATGATCTCTCACAATTCTCATTGAGAATTTTTTTTGAAAACCTTTAGGTCTCCCTAAATGCGATATTAGTATTATAGCATTGTTATTTTCTAAAAGTAATTTTATTGTGGGGATACATAATAAGATCCTAGAGTTGTCAAGAACAATATTGTCATCAATAGGAACATTAAAATCAACACGAACTAGGACTTTAGAACTTTTAGGAAAATCCATTTTATTAATTTCAAAACAAGATTCTGTCATCAATCAGATTAATTTATATAGTAATAAATGTAATCATTTATATTATAATTTTTATTGAGTTAATTACTGATTTTGTAAATTAGAGATGTGTTTTTTGCTCAAATAAAATCAAACAAAAAAAATCAAGATGTTTTAATAAGTGGTGTTGTTAAAAATAAAATACCACATGCTCAATTATTTTTTGGTTCTAATAAATCAGAAAAATTACATATTGCTTTAGCATATATTCAATATATTTTTTGTGAACAAAAAAAATCAAATGATAGTTGCGGGGTATGCTCTAATTGTAAGAAAAACCAATTATTAATACACCCAGATGTACATTTTATTTTTCCAGTAACATCATCGAAATCAAACCAAAAACCTATTAGTTCAGATTATTTGGATTTATGGAAACAAGAGGTTCTAAAATCACAGGGTTTTAATATAAAATTGTGGGCAAATATAATCTCTAAAGAAAAAAAAAACTTAGTTATTTATGTTCAAGAGATACATGAAATAGAAAAAAAAATTAATCTAAAATCGTATCAAGGTGAATATAAAGTATTTCTTATATGGAATGCAAATAAGTTAAATATAGAAGCCTCGAATAAACTTTTGAAGAGTTTGGAGGAGCCACCTTCAAAAACTCTTTTTATATTAATCTCAGAAACAAAAACAGAATTAATAACAACTATTTTATCTAGACTAATATCAATAAAGTTTGAATCATCTGAAAATTCAGACAAGACACTAATTGATCAGGAAAATATATTTTTTATGAATCAGTTTGTTGAATGGGTAAGATTATGTTTTCAGGCAAAAAATAAAAATAAAATAGATGCATTAATAATTTTAACGGAAGATCTTTCCAGTATGAATAGACAAAAACAAGTAGATTTCTTAAATTATGTTCTGGAAAACTTTCGAAAAAGTTTCTTATATAATTATGATCTAAGTGAAAAGCTGTCTCTAAAAATCTCACATGAGAATTTTTCATTAGAGAAATTCTCGGTATTTGTTCATAGAAAAAATATTTTTTTAATACTTGAGGAAATAGAAAAATCTATATATTACATAACAAGAAATTCAAATTCTAAATTATTATTTTTAGATTTATCTCTGAGCTTATCAAGATTAATCTACAAGGAAAAATAAATTTAAATGAGTTGTAATAGTTGTAAAACATCTAAACACCCTAAAGGTTGTAGAAATAATGGAAAATGTTTAACTGAAAGGTGTAATCAAAAAACAACATATGATTTTTTAGCAAACATTAATCCTAAACATGACAAAAAAGTGCCGCTATTAATAGAGGTCTCATTTAAAAATGGAAGAAAAGATTTTTATAGGTCTTCAAAACTCGACTTACGAATTGGAGAAAAAGTAGTGGTAAGAACAGATAATGGATTTGATTTAGGAATGATTTCTTTAAAGGGTGAATTAGTTTCTGTTCAAATGAAATTATACAAGAAAAAAACGATTGATTTTGAAGTTTTAAGAAAAGCATCTGAAAAAGACATTCAAAATTGGTTAAAATATATCAACCAAGAAGATCAGATATTATTTAAAGCCAGGGATGTATTAAGAAGTCTCAAATTAAATATGAAAATCAGTGATGTAGAGTGTCAAGGGGATGGAAAAAAAATCACTTTTTATTATATAGCAAATAAAAGAATTGATTTTAGAGAATTAATAAAAATTTTCGCAAAAGAATTTAAGTCTAGAATACAAATGTGTCAGATAGGCGTTAGACAAGAATCTGCTAAAGTGGGTGGTATAGGAGATTGTGGAAGAGAATTGTGTTGCTCCACATGGCTAAAAGATTTCAGGTCAGTAAATATTAGCGCAGCAAGATATCAACAATTATCTTTAAATCCAGAAAAGTTAAGTGGGCAATGTGGTAAATTAAAATGTTGTTTAAATTATGAGTTAGATATGTATTTATTAGAATTAAAAAGTTTTCCAGATTTTAAAATAAAATTACAATCGCAACAGGGAGTTTGGTTTTTTCAAAAGGCTGATATATTTTCGAAAAAATTAATATATTCACTAGAACAAAATTTTAATAATACTATAGAATTAAATGTTAAAAAAGTAACTCAGATTATAGAAAAAAATCAACAAGGAAAAAAAGTAAATATGTCGTTTTTTCTTTTAAAGAAAAGAAAACAAGATAATTATTCTACAGTTGATGATCATGATAAAATAGACAGATTTGATAATATTAAAATTTAATAATGAGAGCAAGGGTCATAATTTTTTTTATAGTAATTATTTTAGCGTTTATAATTTTTAGATTATCAGATCTATTTAACACTACAATCTATTCTGATTTCCATGAAATTAATAAACCTGAGTGGTTAATCGAAGACACTATCACTTTCGATTTTTTGGAAAAACAAGCTAATTTAAAAGATTATAATATTACAATATTTGGAAAAACTAATCAAAATTATGAATATAAAAACTTACATCTATATATTGATGTTTTTCTAGAAAATAAAAAAATCAAACAAGATTCATTGGATATTGAATTATATGATGATTTTGGTCTCCCAAAACAAAAAAATGTAGGAAACGCTTTATTTTTCCAACTCGATTATTTAAATAAGTTTAAATTTGAAAAAAACAAAACATATAAATTTAAAATAATACATGGAATGAGGGATTTAAATTTAAGTGGAGTAGAAACATTAGGTTTGAAAATTAATACAAATTAAATTGCAAAAGTTCATTCAAAAAATAACATTTCATCAAAAAATAAAAATTTTTATTTTCATGTTTTCGGCGGTCATAATCATTCCTATCACAGTTCTTTTATTAGGTCTTTTTTTAGCATCTTCTGGGGTTTTTGATTCACCTAATTCACCAATGCCTACATTTGAAAGTCTAGAAAACTCACCAACTAATTTAGCAACGGAAATTATATCTTCTGATGGTGCTATTTTAGGAACATATTTTTTAGAAAATAGAAGAAAAGTTCGATATGATGAAATATCAAAACACACCATTGATGCTTTGATTGCAACAGAAGATGAACGATTTTTCAAACATGCGGGGATAGATTATAAGTCTACTTTTCGTGCGATTATATTTTTTGGCTCAAGGGGTGGAGGAAGTACATTAACTCAGCAATTAGCAAAAATGTTATTTTCCGAAACACCACGTTCTAAAATACAGAGAATCACTCAGAAATTTAGAGAATGGGTTATAGCGACAAGACTAGAGAAGCGTTATACAAAACACGAAATTATTACTATGTACTTAAATAAAGTTGATTTTTTAAATCAGGGCATAGGTATAAATTCAGCTTCTAGAATTTATTTTAATAAAGAACCAAAATTATTAACCGTAGAAGAATCAGCTACTTTAGTAGGTATGGTAAAAAACCCCTCACTATATAATCCACTTAGAGACTCATTATATTTTGAAAGATGTTTTAAAAGAAGGAATGTTGTATTAAATCAGATGAAAAGAAATAGAGAAAACTTAGGTATTAATTTTTCCAATGAGGAAATTGATTCTTTAAAAGAATTGCCATTATTAATTGAACATAAAAAAGCAAGTCATAATTCAGGAATCGCAACATATTTTAGAGAGCATTTAAGATCTTATATGAAAGAATGGATAAAAAATAACCCAAAACCAGATGGGTCTTTTTATAATTTATATACTGATGGCTTGAAAATATATACATCAATAGATTCTAGATTACAAAAACATGCGGAAGAGGCTGTGTCAACACATATGAAAAAATTACAAAAAGATTTTTTTATGGGTTGGGATAAATATAAATCGAAAAAAGCACCATTTGATAAATCATTAAGTACTAAAAGAATAGATAAAATATATAAAAATACGATGCGTAGAACAAATCGTTATAGATTATTGAAAAAAC
>MDTG01246846.1_pt1 | contig 12477 bp, 10 predicted proteins | sample 811421 | NCBI WGS metagenome assembly MDTG01 (sample SAMN05326645, study PRJNA326480) | marine metagenome | isolation source: seawater | place: Pacific Ocean: South East | collected 2011 | reverse complement strand
CCAGGTTCCTCCAACAGCGGAGGCGGTGGAGGGACAGGAGGTCCAACCTATGCTGACAGTGATGTCATCATCAACGAAGTGATGGCTGACCCTTGGCCGAGTTATGACAACAGTACGTGGCCAGGTGGCGAATGGGTTGAGTTGTACAACAATGGTTCAACCAGCATCGACCTTGCTGGCTATTGGCTTCAAGACCTTGCTGGCAACATGATCATGCTAGATGGAAACCATCTCATCGGTGCAAGTGCTGATGCTACAACCATGTTGATTCATCCGCAAGAAACTCGGGTTGTAGCAGTCAATTCAACGACAAACAGTGGCGTTCTCAACAACGGGCAAGAGACATTACGCCTGTACATGGCCAATGGAAGCATTGGCGATGAGGTCCGATGGAGTGGTAATCAACCGGGTTTTTCCCTCGAAGCCCCAGAAAACGGAGGATTGTGGCGTTATTCCACATACCCTACGCCGAATGCAACTAACGCCCCTCAGTTGAGTGACATTACAGCCAGTGGCGATGTTCGGATGAACGAGATTCTCCCTGTGAGTACATCCGATATGAGTTCTGCTCCAGATGGAGAATGGATTGAACTGCACAATGAAGGGGTTACAGACATCGATCTCAACGCATGGTCGATCATTGATGGCATGGGCAATGTGACCTATCTCGACCCAGGTTCCATCGTCGTTAACGGTACACAAGGAAGTACAACGATTCAAGCAGGTGAACGTCGTTTGGTTGAATTCACAGGCGATACACGCCTTTGGGACAATCACAACCATCTTGTCCTTCGTGATGCATCAGGTTCAATCGTCGATTTGGCACACTACACAACCAATTATGGCCCGAACATCTCGTTGCTTAGAGGACAAAACTATCACGATCCATGGACGCCTTCGATTTCACCATCTCCGGGTCAACCTGATCCTACTCCAACGCCAACAACTGGAGATGTGAAAATTACTGAAGTTCTACCTGATGCAATAGGAAGCGATTCTGCATCGTATCCAAACGGTGAATGGATTGAAGTTCAGAACATGGGGGCTGAAGAGGTCGATGTTGCTGGTTGGCGATTCTCTGCTGCAGGTCGTACACTTATCCTGCACCAGTACAACATGCCTGCGAAATCCGACACGATATTGCAACCGGGTGAAACAGTTCTTATCGCATTGAATGGAACCTCACAATTCTATCTTAAGCATACGACGCCCGACCAGATTTTCTTGTACGATGGAAATGGTATTGCAGTTCATTCTGCGCAATGGACACATACGCTCGAAGGCGTATCGCTCATCAACCATACAGAAACACACGCAGGCGCTGGTCCTTCTGGAACCAATGCACCATCGTCATCCACAACGTGGAGCGAAATCGATTGGCTCAACAGTGCTTGGTCAACTCCGGGCGAGGAAAATCCAGTATGGCCTGCATATTCAGGAAGCGAGGAAATCACCGTCACAGAAATTGCAACCGCTTGCGAACTTCCAACATTCCAACCTGCAGCTGATTGGATAGAATTCTACAACCATGGAACATCGGACATCAACCTAAGTCGTTGGATGTTGCATACTGATTATACAACCAATCCGCTCATGGGACGTCAGTTTATCGATGCGAGCATGCTTTGGGAATCCACTACGGAGAGCACAATTGTCTCACCGATGGAACGAGTTGTCGTCGAACTGCAGCATGATATCTTCGGCCCTGACTTGGAGGATGTAAGTTCCTTCAATCTCCTCAACCCTGATGGCGAACTCGTGCTCTCCATCACCCCGCCTGCTTCGTCGCTAAGCACGACCTGTGCAACCTATGGATACAATGAGACCAACCAAGAATGGATTGAATTCATGTGGCCAACCCCTGGCTCTCCAGAACCAGATGAAAGCGTGATGGCATCCATTGATGACATCAAATTTAGCTCCATAATGTGGGATGGAGTTTCCTCGATTTCAACGGAGATGGAGTTCTTTGAATTGACGAATATTGGTACTGAATCCGCCATCCTTAATGGATGGAAGGTCAAGCGAATCGCTTCCGACGGTTCTATGTTTGAATCCGATATCACAAATTTGCAACTTGATGCAAGTTCATCGGTCAAACTCTCCAACGATGTGACTGCATTGGAATTGTTTGAAGATGGAAACATTATCGACATGGGCGTAGCAATGGAGAATCCAATCTTCTTGCTCGACAGTGGAATGGCGTTGCAACTCATTCATCCAACGGGCATTATTGCAGATACAATCGTCTACAAGAACGGACCTGTCGATAGTGAAGGTTGGAGTGGCGTTTCCCTCTCGGAGCCTGTAAGTGGAATCGACAACCTGATTCTCTATCGCGGCGATGGTTGTGGATTGATGACAGATACCAATCAATCCGTTGATTGGCATCAGCGTTGGGGACGGCTCGGAGCCAGTGATTTCTGTGCAGATGCTTCATTTGATGATGCGACCACAATTACTCCGCTCATCGCCCCAGAGCATGGGTTGATGGACATACTCAATTGGATTGGAGATGCACAAACATCACTCCATGTCCACATGTACATCATCCAATCGAGCGAATTAACACAAGCTTTGATCGATGCAGAGAGTCGAGGTGTTGATGTTACGGTCGTTCTCAATGAACCAGAAGACTGGTGGAATAACAATGACAAAGTTGCGCAAGAAGTCTATGCGTATGCTCTCAAAGAAGGAGGCGTCAGCGTCCATTGGTTTGGCGGTTCAGGCGATGATCCTTACCTCTACCTCCATTCGAAGGTAGCAGTACGTGATGATGCATCGGTATGGATTGGCTCAGGCAATTGGAAGCCATCCTCGCTCCCATACGATGGCGATAGAGGCAATCGCGACTGGGGAATTCTTGTCGACAGTGTTGAACTTGCAATGAATGTTCTGGCCAATATGGCATTTGACGAGAACTCGATGTACGTACAACCCGTTTCCTCAACCCCGCCAACAAATTCCTATGTCATCCCCGATGCTCAAGCCATTGACCAAAGCACAGCGGATGCTTTCACAGGAACATTCAGTGGCCAACTGCTCACGTGTCCTGATGATTGTGTTGAGGGGTTGACCGAAATGATTCAATCTGCTGAGAGCGAAATCTTGCTCTCTCTTCAATACCTTGACTTGGATTGGAAATGGGGATGGGGAGAGAACCCACTGATATCAGCACTTCAACAAGCCGCTTCCGATGGTGTTTCAATTCGTTTGATCATCAATGGAGCATATCTTGATGAGGATATTCAAGATGTGGTCGATCGAATCAATAACGATTGGAACATCACCAATGGATGGGATGCCTCTGCTATCATTATGAGTGAAGATGATGATGTCATGAAACTCCACAACAAAGGTGCAATTGTTGATGGTGAATCCGTCCTCATTTCGAGCATCAATTGGGGCGACTCAGCAATGGTTCGCAATCGTGAAATGGGCCTCATCATTACCTCCACGGTAGTGGCCGCACCGTTTGTTGCTTCCTGGTATGCTGATTGGAATCGACTCGACAATGTAACAGATACAGACAATGATGGATTGCCTGATATTTTCGAGGTTTACAATGGCTTGAATCGAACGATATCAACGCATGGTGGCGAGTTGGAAGCAGACATGGACAACGATAACGATGGACTGTCCAATCTCGACGAGTACACCCTTGGAGGCCATCCTCTGAAGGCTGATACGGATGGCGATTGCATCCTCGATGCTGTTGAAATCAGTTGGGCTCAAGCGACTGCGCTTGACCAAAGCGTCGATGACGTCCCTCCATCGGACGCCATCAATCTCGCTGATGCAGATGGAGACGGTGTCAATGAATCTGAAGCACTCGGCTGTGATCTCGGTGGCATCGAGCCAGTTGATCCGAATGACAATCAATCGAACGAGACGAGTGTTGATGATGATCAGGACGGCGTTCTCAACGCTGATGATGATTGTCCCGATACGCCAGCAGACACACCAACCGATGTCTCGGGTTGCTCTTCCGATCAACGAAACCAGAAAGCAGGTGATTCTAGTGGAGCTGCCGAAGAGGGACTCGGTGAGACCTTCATGCTCCTTCTCATGCTTGGTGGGCTTCTTTTGCTCATAGGAGCAGTCTATGGTATCGTTCAATCACGGAAGAATACGGAAGCGCGCAAAGATTGGGTAACAGACCAACATATCGACGATGTTGTAGAAACGGACGCTCAATGGGAACAACCTGTATTGGATGGCCGGCAAGACGAAGTCGGAGCACCGCTCGTTAGTGAACTCGATCGATTCCCAGGATGGGATGAGGCAATGTTGCAACAATATCTTGACTTGGGTTGGACGCTCGACCAGTTGGAGGAATACTACCAACAACAGGTCGCTGAACAGGGATAAGTCACGTAACCTTGACAAAGGACCGATGACAAGGATTGTCATGGCATACAACTCAACGAACCCTGTCTTTCAACCGAAATTTTGGAATACGATTCAAGGCAATGACCGGATGACACTCGAAGGAACGTTGCAAAAAACCGGTATTTTATTCGGTTTAGCAACGGTCAGTGCTGTGGGTTCGATTGCACTTGGATTCATCATGCCTGCGCTCCTTTATCCCATGATGCTGTTGGGTATGTTCGGGACAATGGGGATGGGATTGTTCCTGTGGTTCTCTCGACCTGCTGATCCTACCGCTTTTGTGCTCATTTATGCAACCCTTGAGGGGATGTTCATTGGACCTTTGACGCTTGTATTCGAGGTCTTTTATCCAGGAATAGCGCTTCAAGCAGGACTTGCTACATTCGGCGTTATCGCCTGTATGCTCACCATCTACTCGCTTGGAATTCTACGTCCAACACCAACCTTCAACAAAATCGTGTTTACACTGGTTGGATCGATTATGTTGATGTACATGATCAACGTCTTCCTGCTATTCCTCACGCCATGGACCATCCCATTCCTCCACTCATCTGGACCGATTGGTATTGGAATCAGCGTTTTCATTGTCATTGTAGCATCGATGATGTTGATTTCGAACTTTGGAATGATTGATGCAGGCGTTCGCATGGGTGCTCCGAAGCAACAAGAATGGTGGGGCGCCTTTGGTGTCATGGTCACAGTCATATGGCTCTACATTGAGATGCTCCGCTTGATCGCAAAACTACGAGACAATAGGTGATTCGTTGTCCCGTCCATTACCAATCGCTGATCTCAGTGATTTCCTATCCGGTGATGAGCAACGCGTTCAATCCTTTATTCAGACAGTCGGTGACTCACTCGCAGACATTGGCTTCTTTGCGCTGACCAATCACGGTATTGATCTCTCATTAATCGAGGACACTTATCACGAGGCTGAGTCGTTTTTCATGCTTGACGAATCGGTGAAACGATTGTATGCAAAGCCAGAAATTTCGCACCAACGAGGTTACACTGCCTTTGGTGTTGAACATGCGAAAGACAATCCTGCACCTGACTTGAAAGAATTCTGGCAAACAGGACGTGGCCAGCAAGGAAGTGAAACAGACAACAAATATCCGATGAATATATGGCCGAATGAACACATTCCAATGTTTGAGAAAAAGGTCGATGATCTCTACAATCAAATGGAGGCAATTTCAAATCAACTTCTTTCTGCCTGTAGCATCTATCTAGGAAGAGATTCCAATTGGCTTCCTTCAATGGCTGAGAAGGGCAACACCATCATGCGCATCATTCACTACCCTCCACTGGATTCTTCAACACCAGAAGGTGCTGTTCGTTCAGCAGCACATGAAGATATCAATTTCATCACGTTGCTCATGACGGCGACTGCTGCAGGACTTCAAGTCATGGATCATGATGGGACGTGGATTGATGTTGAAGGAAATCATGAGCAGATTATTGTCGATTCTGGAGACATGATTCAGAACCTGACCAATGGTTTGTTCAAGTCCACAACACATCGAGTCGTCAATCCTGGCGACCCTACGCAACGACGTTTCTCGATGCCGATGTTTGTCCATCCACGAAATGAAATCGATTTATCGCCTCGACAAGAATACATCGAGCAAACCAGCGGTGTTGCAGAATATCCATCGATTACTGCAGGAGCCTATCTCCATCAGCGCCTCGTGGAGATTGGATTAGCATCTGCTGATGAGAGTTGACGTTCATGCACATTCCAAACCTTCTTGCAAAGAAACGGGATGGTTTGGTTCTCGAAAAAAATGAAATCGAGTGGTTTATTCAGAATCTGCATGAGATACCCAACGAGCAAATTGGTGCGTTCTTGATGGCATGTCAAATCAATGGCTTGAATCCAGAAGAGACGACGTACCTCACCAAAGCCATGCTCGAACAAGGAAGGCGACTATCGATTCGAGATGGAGCCATCGATAAACACTCAACGGGTGGTGTTGGCGATAAGATGAGCCTCATCCTTGCACCTGCGTTACGTGCTTGTGGAGCGATCGTCCCGATGTTGGCAGGAAGAGGACTTGCGCATACTGGAGGAACCATCGATAAACTTGAGGCGATTCCTGGCTTTAATACTGGACTGAGCATTGAGGAGATGGAAGACAATCCGTGTTTTATTTCACGTCAAACCGACGAAATCGCTCCGACCGATTCAATTCTTTACGCGATTCGTGATGTTACTGCAACCGTTCCATGCATTGGTTTAATCACAGCATCCATTCTTTCAAAAAAAGCCGCGGAAGGAATTCAAGCGCTTGTTCTCGATGTCAAATATGGTCGAGCAGCCTTCATGCAGCATTCTGAAAATGCACGGAAACTTGCAGAATCCATGGTTAGGGTTGGTACTGAACTTGGAATGGATGTGACGGCTCAACTTACGCAAATGGATCATCCAATTGGTGTTATGCTTGGGAATAGTCATGAAATTGCTGAATCGATTGCTTGTCTCAAAGGTCAAGGTCCAGCCGACACCATGGAACTTGTTCATGCTCAAGCAAGCGCATTAGGTTTTGATATCTCTGAAGTCATCGCAAATGGTTCAGCCCTCAATGAATTCAAGTTGATGCTTGAACGTCAGGGTGTTGATGCTTTGACTGCTCAACAACTCGTCGATGAACCATGGAGTGTGCTGGAACGTGCGCCTCAACAGTACACAATACAATCTGAAAAATCAGGCTATGTTGCCGATATCGATGCATTGGCAATAGGCCAAGTCCTTTGTGAAGCAGGCGCAGGTCGATCGATGCAAGGTGAAGAAATCGATCATGGAATTGGTATTGAAATTCATCTCCAAATTGGATCAAAGGTTGAGGAAGGAGATACAATTCTTACGCTCGATGGGCCATTTGGCCTTGATATTCATCTTCTCCAACGATTGAAGGATTCAATTACAATCTCAGATTATCAAGTTGGAGTTGCTTCGAGAATTCTCGAAACGATACGATGAACAGATTGTTCGACGACTTGAATCAATGGAAGCCATCATAAAGGAGATGTTAGTGGCCAAAATCGCCGATTTAGCTTAGTTGGTGGAGCGTGGGACTGTTAATCCCAAGGTCGTGGGTTCGAGCCCCACAATCGGCGTAATCTAACACAACCACAACAGGTGAATACATGGTATCCGAAATCGTACTCGGCGTGTTGTTTTGCTTTCTTCTACCACTTGCTGTTGCTGCACGCTTTTGGAATTGGTATACATTTTTCAAGCATAATCAAAAAGTCAAACTGATTCAACAAATGCAAAAAGAGCAAGACAATGAACAGAGTGTGACAAGCAACCTTGGCCCCAAGTGATGTCCTCGCCCATTGTTGATGCGGGGATCTCAGCCGGTTGGGCTTGCGTAGCAGGTGTTATCGTTTGTGTTTGAGGAGTATCTACTGGTGGTGTTGGTAAATGTCCGACTGTTTGAGCAACTTGTTGTTGAGCAGGAGGTTGATATTCGGCTACCTCCGTTTTTGGCATCAACAGTTGTTCTTCCAATGTGAACATATAAACATAATTCGTTATTCTTTAGCAAAGAATAGTTACTCCCACTCAATCGTGCCTGGTGGTTTGTGCGTAATATCGTAGACGACTCGATTCACAGCACCTTTGACCGTGTTGGTGATTCGTGTGCTGATCTTCTGTAAAATGTGATGCGGAATCTCCGAATACCTTGCTGACATTCCGTCCATACTTCGCACTGCACGGACAACGATCGTTTCACCATAGGCTCGAACATCACCATGGACACCAACTGAGCGAACGGGCAAGAGTGCTGCAAAATACTGCCAAGGCAATTCCATCTCACCTGCGGCTGCACCCGCTTCAAATTCTTCTTCGACGATTGCACAAGCCTCACGAACAACTTCAACACGTTCTGGCGTAAGTTCACCAAGTGTTCGAACCGCTAAACCAGGACCTGGGAACGGTTGTCGTTCTGCGACGATAATGTCGAGTTCTCGAGCAAGTTCACGAACTTCATCCTTGTACAATTCACGTAGTGGTTCAACCACTTCAAGTGTCATATCTTCAGGCAATCCGCCTACATTGTGATGTGATTTGATCGTATCGCGAACACCACCACCCGATTCAATCCAGTCGGGAGCAATGGTTCCTTGGACGAGATACTTTGCACCGCATTTCTTTTGTTCATCTTCAAAGATGCGGATGAATAGTTCGCCAATGACCTTACGCTTTTGCTCTGGTTCAGTGACGCCTTGAAGTGCCTCGAAGTAGCGATCTGCTGCTTTAACAGTGATTAGATTGATGCCTTGCTCGGCGAGCATTGCCTCGATTTCTTCGGTCTCATTCTTTCGCATGAATCCAGTATCAACATAGACACAATGCAAAAGATTGCCAACAGCTTTGTTCGCAATAACTGCCGCTACGGTTGAATCAACGCCACCTGAACACGCAATAATTGCAACATCGTCAATGGTTGACTTCAGTTGCTGAATCGATTCTTCGATGAATTCAGGGGCATCGAACATCTCAAGCCCTGCCGTTGACTTCTCGATCCATTTGGAGTACGCGCTCAACTTGGTCGAGTTTGTCTTGAACGAGGCGTTGTGCCATATCATCGTTGACAAGTGCAAGCATTTGGACTGCAAGGTGACCTGCGTTGTCGCCTCGATCAACACCGACGGTTGCTGCTGGAACACCTGGCGGAAGTTGAACGATTGAAAGAAGAGAGTCGAATGGTACTCGACCGCCGCATGGAACACCAATGACCGGCTTCGTGGTCAGGGCTGCGACAGCACCAGGTAGTGCAGCAGCAAGTCCTGCCATCGCGATGAAGACCTTGCATCCATCTTCCTCAGCCTTGTGAATAATGTCCTCAACAAATTTTGGAGAGCGATGTGCAGAAGCGACACGCAATTGATAATTTACACCGAATTTGTCAAGCACCTTCGTGCACTTTTCTGCGATCGGCATGTCAGACTTCGAGCCAAGTAAGATAGAAACATCCATGACTAATCCGCATCGCGGGTAGTTCTTTTAGATGACCCCTCACGCATCTTCAATCAAAAATCCGTCAAGGTTGAAAATCTGCTCTGAGAAGACATCGAGGTGGAGCCAACAACCTTCATCATCAAAGGTACAATACAGTACTGCAAGTTGCTGTTTTGTTCTCGATACAGCCATGAGACCATTGCTTGCTTTTGCATTGACAATGTTCCAATGGCCAATGCGCTTTGAATGTAATTTGAGCAAACGCTTTGCATCCCATTCTCGTCGGAACTGTACGCCGTAACCAGCTGAGGTTTTGTTGGCAACTCGGAACGTGACGATGAAAAGGAGAACACAAAACAACAACCCAATGTATGGGGAATATTGATTCATGAATGCAAACAAGATGGCGAGTGCAAAATAAACAACGCCGACATGAACGCCTCGATGAAGAATCAATACTCGACGTTGCGAGAACGTCGATAGCAATGCTATACCGATAAGAACTGCAGAAAGGAGCGTCAACCACGGTACAAACAAGGTGTATTTTCCAGAGATGAGCATCAGTATTGGAAAAGCCATTGTTAGGAGCGAAGCTGCCAATGTGAAGAGAGGGATGTTCATCACCGCTTTTTCTTCGGAAGGGTACCAGTCTGCAACGAACAGCCCAACCATGTCGAGACCAAACGATTCGAGTTCTTGTGTCTGTTGGATATCGGCGATGAAATTATATCAAGAATGAATCTTCATCGACTAATGGAGCAGGTGTATCGTTGCGATTCGGACGCATTTTTTGCCCGCTTAGATCAGCATCATGATTTGCATCTTGTTCACAGAGGTCAAGAGATTCAGGTCTATCGAGGTCTGTTTCAATTTGTGATCCTCACCTACAATGAAATTGGTGATGAGTTGTTGGTCCGATTTCGCCCAAGCATCACAATTCTCGGTTTGCTTATGCTCTCCTCGATGCTTGTAGCGACTGCTTTTGTTGCAGAGTGGTGGATGCTTATCATCGAGTTGGTCTTGCTCGGGATGGCACTCATCGTATACTCATCGCAACTCACATGGGAGTTATTGCAATACACGCAAGAACCGAGTACACTTCGTTCTCATTCATCATCAAATGGATGACGTAAGCACAAATTACGTGCAGCATAGACCTCATCGACTCGTCGAACCGGCGTTGTTATCGGTGCGTTGTGAAGGGTTTCTGCATCGAGTTGCAACACTTTACAGAAATCCTCGGCGAAGGTATCGAGGGTTTCTTTCGACTCCGTTTCGGTTGGTTCGATCATCATACACTCTGGAACAACCAGTGGGAAGTAGACCGTAGGAGCCATGTAGCCCATATCGAGCAATCCTTTCGCTACATCCATTGCTGAAATTCCGAGCGATTCCTTTGCCGGGCCTAATGACAACGTGAACTCATGCTTCGCTACGACCGTGTCTGCACCATCAACGAAGAGATGATCTACACCAGCAGCTTTCGCTTCACGATGAATCGCATGACGCAAATAGTTCGCATTAAGAACAGCATGCTCCGACATTGTTCGAAGTTCTTTACCGTAGCGACGGTAATAAGCCCAACATCGTAGAACAGCCCCTGCATTTCCATGCCATTGCTGAACCTTTCCAATCGTATGCTCAGGGACAGACCATGTATACCAGTATTCGTCAACAGCCTGCTCTTTTTCGGACGCTGTTGGATCACGGCGTGCAACAATCGGCGAGGGCAAGAAAGGTGCGAGATGTTCCTTTACACCGATTGGGCCTGAACCCGGACCTCCACCTCCGTGTGGTTGACTAAACGTCTTGTGAAGGTTGTAATGGACGGCATCGAAGCCCATCAGTCCTGGACTTGTTCGTCCAAGAATTGCGTTGAAGTTTGCGCCGTCATAATACATCAAACCTCCAACATTGTGGACAATTTCAGATGCTTCGGCGATGTCTTGCTCAAAGAGACCAAGCGTGTTTGGATTGGTAATCATCATGGCAGCAGTATCTGCGCCGACAACGGCACGAAGTGCTGTAAGATCGATACGACCATCTACTTGACTCGGTATTTCGATGATTTCAAAACCTGCCATGGCTGCACTCGCCGGATTAGTTCCGTGTGCCGAATCTGGAACAATCACTTTCGTCCGGTGATGTTCACCCCGATGTCGGAAATATTCTTGGAAACATCGTACGGCAGTGAACTCACCTTGCGCACCAGCGACTGGTTGCAAGGTGACTGCATCCATTCCAGCACAGATAGCTAACATGTCTTGCATCTCATAGTAAATCGAGAGTAGACCCTGTAGTTGGTGCTCAGGCTGATGCGGATGTATGTCCGCAATTCCTGGAAGTTGTGCAACGACTTCATTGACACGAGGATTATGCTTCATCGTACATGACCCGAGTGGATAGAAGCCAGTATCAATCCCGAAGTTTCGCTTTGACAACCATGTGTAATGTCGGACCATCTCTGGTTCGGAGATGCGAGGCCAGCGAGGGAGTTCCTTTCTTGCCATGTTTGAAGGTAAATCAAGTTCAGAAGCAGGAAGGAGTGATGCTGGTTGGGAATAGCCCTTTCCTTCTGCACCATTGTGGTCAAACAAACGACTCATGCGTTCACCTCCTTTGTCCAGTTCGAAAGTGATTGAATTAATCGATCGATGTCGTGTTGACTTGTCTGATCAGTGACAGAGAGAAGCATTTGATTCGTTTTCTCAGGATACCAATGCGATACATCGAATCCACCGATGATGCCCTGGCCTTCTAGATAGGTCAAACATTCAGAGGTTGTGGCGGGCAATTCGACGACAAATTCATTGAAATGAGATTGGTCAGCATAAGGGAGATATACGGATTCTAAGCAGGACAACTGACGCTTCAATTGCGTCGATGCAGCCATGTTACGTACAGCAAGATGTTGCAATCCCTCAGGACCGAGCAAGGACATGTGCATAGCACCCATGAGTGCAATCAAGGTTTCATTTGTACAAATGTTGGATGTGGCTCGATGGCGGCGAATGTGTTGTTCACGAGTTGAGAGTGTCAGACAATATGCTTCTTTCCCATCAACGTCGATGCTTCGACCAACAATTCGGCCTGGCATTAATCGGAGATAGGTT
>MDTG01231573.1_pt1 | contig 12477 bp, 10 predicted proteins | sample 811421 | NCBI WGS metagenome assembly MDTG01 (sample SAMN05326645, study PRJNA326480) | marine metagenome | isolation source: seawater | place: Pacific Ocean: South East | collected 2011 | reverse complement strand
TGTATGTGCGATAGGTATTATCTTCTTCACATTAAAAGAAAGTTATAACCAAAATGATAAAGATCAATTAGTTCAAATAGAGAAAGAAAAACCAAAAAAGATTGAAAAGAAAAGTGAAGTAAAAAAAACTCCTGAAAAAAAACTACCGAAAAAAATAGAGGAAAAACAGGTAAAAAAACCTGAACCTAAAAAGGAAAAATCTCCAAGTCAGGTAACTGAACTAGTTTTACCAAATTTAAATATTAAGACAGAAACAGTATTAAGTTTGTTTGAGGACGTAGAATATGACTTGAAAACAGTAAGATTTCAAAAAAAAGTTAAACCTATTTACTTTACACAGTTTCCAAAAGATTTAGATGAAATTAAGGATACAAAACTTAAAAAAGAAACATTTATTAAAATAGTTTTACCATTAGTAGTAGCAGAAAATGAAAAGATTTTAGATGATAAAATTAAATTAAAAAGAATTACTTCAAAAAAAATGACATCAGATAAAGAAAAATCTTGGTTGAGACTGAAGCTTAGAGAATATAAAGTTAAAAATTCTGACATAACTGAATTAGATAAAAGAATGGATATTATCCCTGTCTCTATTGCTTTAGCCCAGGCAGCAAAAGAAAGTGGCTGGGGTACATCAAGATTTGCACTAGAGGGTAACGCAATATTCGGTCAATGGACATGGACTGGCCAGGGTATAGAACCACTAAATAAAGGCAAACATGAAGGTCATAAAATCTTAAGATTCCCAATATTAAGAGCATCGGTGAAAGCATATAAAAATAATTTGAATACCCATAAAGGTTACTCAGAGTTTAGAGAAAAAAGACATACTTATAGAAAAAGAAATAAAAGCATCAAAGGTTTAAATTTAACGGATACTTTAGACAGATATGCACAAACAGGAAAAGAGTATACTGATATTTTAGAACAAATTATTAAACAAAACGATTTGTCAGATTTTGAGACAGTTCAGCTAACTAATTCTGTTGTTAAAAAAGATATACAGCTTTAGACTTATTTTTCTTTTATAACAAATTGAATCCCTAACCATCTATAAAAACCATTTTTTTCTCTCAAAGAGCAGTTTATCCTTCCTCTTTCCGTAATGAATTGTCCTTCTAAATTTATCCTTAATTCATTTTTGTCTACGAAATTTATTTTTGAGTTTCTCCACTTGTCATTTTCGTTTGAAAAACAATTTATATTTTTTAGATTTTCTAAATTTTCATAGAATTCAATTTTTACTTTGGGAGGATTGTTTTTATTATCGATAAACCTCTCTTCTGGTTGAATTGATTTAAATGGAAATGGCAAAGTTTTAAGTATAGTTTTAAATCTATCTTTTTCACCATATTTTTCGTTTATTGGAAATCTGGGCATTTCAAAAAAATTTTTTGTATAATCAACTACACCAGAATGCTGACCAAAAGCATATTTAAAACCAAGTTTGATGACAATATTTTTTAAGCTAGAACTATATTCCCCGAATGGGTAAGAAAAAAAAATAGAATTTTTTCCTAAATTTTCTTTAAAAATACTTATAGATTTTTTCAAATCACTTTCAATTTCATCATCAGAAAAATCTATTAGGTATTCATGAGTATGACTATGGTTCCCAATCTCGACAAAATTATTTTTTTCTATCTCTTTAATATTTTCCCAGTTCATGTATCCTTTTTTCCCGACTTCTCTAGTACTAACAAACAAAATAAAAGGAATTTTTGATTTTTTTAAAATTGGCCAGGCATTATCGTAAAAAGACTGATATCCGTCATCTATAGTAAGAAGGACCTTCCTTTCCTTTTTATTGTTGTTTAATTCATCTTCAAATTTAGCAGGATTGACAAATTTAATACCACTTTCTTTTATCATTTTGATATGCTCTTCAAAATCGTTAATTCTAATATTTGTAGAAGGGTATTTATTTTCTTCAAATCGATGATACATTATTGTAATTATACCAAAGTCATCGATCAAAGTTTCAGATGAGTGCAAGTTTAAATTTATAGGAAGAAAAAATAAAAAGATGATCAATAATTTTTTAATAATAAATTGCACAGGCAAAAATAATTCTTTAGGTTTAAAAACTGATAATAAATTTTTTAAAGAAAAATTACAAAACAATATTAACTCTAACAATCTACTTGTTAGCAATATTATTAGTTTTATTGTTAAGCATAAAGTCAAATTTAGCAGCAAATACTCGATAATAGTAAATTTGGGGCCGGGCAGCTATTCATCTATAAGAATATCTTTATCTGTGGCAAAAGGAATACAAATTGTACATGGCTCTAAAATATATGGCTATAAAAATGACCAATTATCAGAATTAAAACTTGAAAAAATTGAGATTTTAATAAAAAATAAACAATTAAAAGATAAAATGATAAAACCAATTTATCAGCAAAAGGACTAAATAAAAAAGATGAGTATTATTGAGGAAAAATGCAAACAAAAAGGAGTACGGCTTACAGAACAAAGGCGAGTAATAGCTAAAGTAATGTCAGAGTCTAAATTAACCTTTGGCTCAAAAGATCATCCAGATGTTGATGAATTACATAAAAGAGTGAGTTTATTAGACAAAAAAATTAGCATAGCAACAGTTTATAGGACATTAAAATTATTTGAGGAGTCAGGAATTATTGAAAGACATGACTTTAAAGAAGGTAAATCTAGGTATGAACCTTCCACAGAAGAACATCATGATCATCTTATAGATGTAAACACTGGTGAAATTATTGAGTTTGTTGATAAGGATATCGAGGAATTACAAATTAGAATTGCTAAAAAACTTGGCTATAGTTTAGTTGACCACAAGCTTGAGCTTTATGGGTCAAAGAAAAAAAAATAATTTGAAAAAAAAAATATTTATAAAAACTTTTGGCTGTCAAATGAATGAATATGACAGCAATAGAATATTAGATATTACAAAAAAAATTAATTATTTTCCAACGACAAAAAAATCAGATGCCGATTGCTATATAATTAATACTTGTCACATAAGAGAAAAGGCGACTGAAAAAGTTTTTCATGATGTTGGAAGAGTTAAAAAAGAATATAGAAATAAAAAAAAACCTATTCTTATTATTACTGGATGTGTGGCTCAGGCTGAAGGAGATTTAATATTAAAAAAAGACCGGTATATTGATGCTGTTATAGGACCTCAGTCTTACCAATCTATTAATAAAGTTATAAAAGAAATTGAAAATAAAAAAGGCCAACATGATATTACAAACTTTGAAACCATTGAAAAATTTGATCAATTAAAATTAATTAATAATAGTGATTCTAAAATATCTTCGTATTTGACTGTACAAGAAGGTTGTGACAAATTTTGTAAATTTTGTGTAGTTCCTTACACAAGAGGACCAGAACACTCAAGAAATTTTGAGCAAATTTTAAATGAAGCTAATAATCTCATAAGTAATGGATCACGAGAAATTACTTTACTTGGTCAAAACGTAAATTCTTATAATTTTAATAATAAACGTTTATCTGACATTATAAATGTTCTTGAAGAAAAAAAAGATCTTCTAAGAATTCGTTACACCACTTCTCACCCTAAAGACATGACAAAAGACTTGCTTGAAGCACATAAAAGTTCCACAAAACTCATGCCATTACTGCATCTTCCAGTGCAATCAGGTTCGAATAAAATACTTAAAAGCATGAATAGAAAACATAATATAAAAGAATATTTGGAAATAATAAATTCTTTAAAAGAAAAAATACCTAAAATAGAATTTGCTAGTGACTTTATAATTGCTTATCCTGGAGAAACAGATGATGATTTTAAAAAAACTTGTGAATTAATGAAAAAAGTGAAATTTATTAACTCATATTCTTATATTTTTAGCCCCAGACCAGGTACCCCAGCAAGTGAGATGGAAATGGTTAGCACAGAACTAGCAAAAAAAAGATTAGTTATATTTCAGAATATCGCTGAAAAAATTAAATTTGATTATAAAAAAAAACTCTTAAATCAAGAAGTTAAAGTGTTGTTTGAAAATAAGATGATTAAAGAAAAAGATAAATACTTTGGCAGAGATGAATATCAAAATCCAGTTATAGTTTATTCCAAAAGTAATATAGTTGGTATGGAGAAAAAAGTTCATATTAAAAGATTTTCACAACATACAATTTATGGGGAACTAGTAGATACGGATAACTTTCTTGCAGCTTGAATATGTCTAAAATAGAAAACCTAGATCAGAATTACAATATTAAAAAGATAGATAAGGAAACAATTAATATTAAAATCCACAATAATGACATTCTAGTGTCTGTAGTCGGAGAATTTAATAGCAATCTAAATGAATTGGAAAAATTGACTAAAACAAAGATTTTTTTTAGAGGAAATTCAATTACAATAAAAGGTATTTACAATGATATTTATAAAGCATCTGAAGCAATTAAATTTTTAATAAACAAATATCTGAAAACTAACTTAGTTGAAAAACAAGACTTAATATTGTCAGTTAAAGAAAAAAATACAAATTTTAAATCAAATGTTCATAATTTAGATCAACTTATAAAAACACCAAAAAAAACAGTAATAGCTAGATCTAAAAAACAATCAGACTATATTAAAGCCTTAGCAAATAGCGATATAACTATGGCTTTAGGTCCTGCGGGAACAGGTAAAAGTTTTCTTGCAGTTTCAGTAGCTATGACAATGTTATTTGAAAAAAAAGTGGAAAAAGTAATTTTATCAAGACCAGCTGTTGAGGCTGGTGAAAAATTAGGATTTTTACCCGGTGATATGAAAGAAAAAGTAGATCCTTATTTGAGACCGTTATATGACGCACTCTATGATCTTTTTGGTTTTGAGAAGATTAATAAAAAAATCGAGACTGGTGAAATTGAAATTGCACCCTTGGCATTTATGAGGGGAAGAACACTAAAAAATTCTTTTGCCATTTTGGACGAGGCTCAGAATGCTACACTGACACAAATTAAAATGTTTTTAACAAGAATAGGTGAAAATTCGAAAATAGTGGTAAATGGAGACCCGTCTCAAATTGATTTAATAAATAAATCTCAATCAGGACTTATAAAAACAAAAAAAATTTTAAACAAAGTAAAAGAAATAAAATTAATAGAATTTGACCATAAAGATGTAGTAAGACACCCTTTAGTGACTAAAATTATCCAAGCATTTAATAAAAATATTGATGATAAAAATTAATGTTTTTGTCAAAGATAAAAGCTGGTTAAAATTTATAAAAGATCCAGAAACTTATTTAAAAAACAAAATAAAAAAAATTCAAAAAGATAAATTTTTTGGAAAAAAGAGATACTCTTTTAGTCTTCTATTGTCTAATTCAAAAGAAATTAAAGGCTTAAACAAAAAATTTAGAAAAAAAAATAAATCAACAGATATTCTATCTTTTCCAAACGAAACAAAGAAGAAATTTAAGATATTATCTAAATCAAATCTAGAAATATATCTGGGTGACATAATCGTAAATTTTAAAGAAATTAATACTTCTTCAAAACATCTGTTTAAAAGGCACTTTGATATATTGTGGGTACATGGCCTAGTACATTTATTTGGCTATGATCATAAAAAAGACAGTAGTTATAAAAAAATGAACTACGTGGAAAAAAAATTTCTCAAAAAATTAAATTAAATGATTAATCTTTTACTTAATAATAGATTACTGCTTGTATTCGTTTCACCCTTTGTTTTGGGCTGTATTTCAGTTTTTTCGTTTCAACCATATAATTTTACGATTATTAATTTCTTTTTATTTCCATGTCTCTTTTTTATTTTATGTAATATTAATAAAAGATCTAAAAACAAATATAGAAAAAAACCACATTTAATAAATTTATTTTATGTTGGATATTTTTTTGGAGTTGGTTTTTTTTTAACAGGAATATACTGGATTTCTAATTCATTACAGTTTGACGAGTCCTTTAAAAATTTTATTCCTTTTACAGTTTTATTAATACCATTGGCTCTAGGTTTATTTTATGGGATTGGATCATTGGCTTGTGGAAAATATTTAAACTACGATTTAAAATCTATTTTTTTATTTTGTGGTACAATTTCTCTAGTCGATTATCTTAGGTCAAAAATATTGACAGGATTTCCTTGGAACCTTTGGGCATATAGCTGGTCATGGTTTAACGAAGCTATTCAAGTCTTAAATCCAATCGGATTATTTGCATTTAACCTATTAGCTATAACCATATTCTGCTCAGCCTCTGTTCTTTTTATAAAAAAATTAAAATATAAAAGTTTAATATTAGGAATATTTTTAATAGGTTTTTTCAGCAATTACTTGTATGGGAATTATAAGTTAAACTTTGACAAAACGGAAACTCAGAAAAATCTTAACGAGAATAAATTCGTTAATGTCAAAATAATATCCCCAAACTTCGATTTAAAATATAATTTATCTGAACAAGAAACATATGATCGAATAAAAAAACTTATAAGATATAGCAACGTTGATAAAAATAAAAAAACATTGTTTATTTGGCCCGAAGGGGCTTTATCAGGTAAATATTTTTTTGAATTAGAAAAGTATAGTAATTTGTTTAAAGAAAGTTTTTCATCAAAACATTTAATAATCTTTGGAATTAATACTTTAAGTAAAAAAGAAAATAAATATTATAATAGTTTTATAATTACTGATCATAATTTGAATAAACAATTTCAATACAATAAAATAAAATTAGTTCCATTTGGAGAATTTTTGCCGTTTCCAAAAATCTTAGAAAAAATAGGGTTAAAAAAAATCACAGAGGGCATTGGATCTTTTAGCAAAGGGAAAGCTAGCAATACTTTCTCATATAACGACTTAAATATTATACCTTTAATTTGTTATGAAATTATTTTTCCAGAACTTATTCAAGGAATAAACTTTAAGAATACTTTATTAGTAAATATTTCAGAAGATGGTTGGTTCGGAGACTCTATTGGCCCAAATCAACATTTTTCAAAGTCAATATTTAGAGCGATTGAAAGCGACTCATTTGTTTTAAGATCTGCAAACAAAGGTATAAGCGCTATTATAAATAATAAAGGACAAATTATAAAAAGCCTTAAAAACAATGAAACTGGTAATATTGAGTATAGGATACCTATTAAAGAAAAAAAAGGCGGAAATAAAAATGATTTGATATTTTTTGTCCTTTTATTTACATATTGTTTTATCTTCTTATTATATAAAAAAAATGACTGAAAAAAATTATTTGTTTACCAGTGAGTCTGTATCAGAAGGCCATCCTGATAAAGTGTGTGATAGAATTTCAGATATGGTAGTTGACAGTTATTTATCAAAAGATCCTTTTGCTAGGGTAGCATGTGAAACTTTAACTACTACAAATAAAGTTGTTTTAGCTGGAGAAATACGCGGACCAAATATTAGCAAGGATGATATTATCAATAAAGTAAGAAATTGTATAAAAGATATTGGTTACGACCAAGAGGGTTTTTCTTGGAAGGAGCAAACAAAAATTGAGTCCCATCTTCACGAACAATCAACTGACATTGCAATGGGAGTCGATTCTAAAGATAACAAGGACGAAGGCGCTGGAGATCAAGGTATAATGTTTGGATATGCTTGCAATGAAACGGATGATTTAATGCCAGCTCCAATATTTTATTCACACAAAATATTAAGATTAATGGCCGAAGACAGAAAATCGGGTAGTTTAGAAGGAATTGAACCTGACTCTAAAAGCCAAGTAACAATGCAATATGAAAATGGCAAACCTAAAAAAGTAACATCTGTTGTTATTTCAACACAACATTCAAATGACTTAAATCAAGAAAAAGTCAAAGAGCTTATTCTTCCTTACATTAATAAATCAATGCCTAAAGAATTATTAAGTGATTTAAAAAATTCAGAAATTTATATTAATCCTACCGGACAATTTATTATTGGTGGTCCTGACGGTGACACAGGTCTTACAGGAAGAAAAATAATTGTTGATACTTATGGTGGAGCCGCTCCTCATGGCGGGGGAGCATTCTCAGGTAAGGACCCAACAAAGGTTGATCGTTCTGCCGCTTATGTCTCAAGATACTTAGCTAAGAATGTTGTTGCATCTGGTTTGACAGATAGATGTTTGATCCAATTATCTTATGCAATTGGAGTTTCTAAACCACTTTCTATTTATGTTAAATTAGGAGATAATGATCAAGGTCTAACGGCTAAAGTTGAAAAAATAATTAAAGATAATTTCGACTTATCTCCCAGAGGAATTAGAGAATTACTTAATTTAAATAAGCCAATTTATGAAATAACATCATCCTACGGGCACTTTGGAAGAAAACCAACAGATAAAGGTGAATTTTCTTGGGAAAAAACAGATAAAACCTCAATTTTTAAAAAGGTGTAATCTTGAAAAATCCTTAATAATTCTTTAATAATAACTAAAATTTAGAAATTTCAAAATGGGCACTAGCCCATTTTTTTTTAGGAGATATTAAATGCTGAATAGAGGATTAGATAAACTTGAATTATTAAGAATTGTTGATGCTGTTGCTAACGAGAAATCCATCGATAAAGATATCGTGATCGGATCAATGGAAAGTGCAATACAAAAAGCAGCCCTAACAAAATTTGGTCAAAACAATAATATTCTTGTTAAAATTGACAGAGAAACAGGAAACATAAGTATACAAAAAGTTCTTGATATTGTTGAGACTGTTGAAGACCCTAGCAAAGAGATAACTCCTAAAGATGCCAATTCCATAAGCAAAGATAAATCAGAGTCTTTAAAGATTGGAGATAAAATTTATGAAGATCTTCCCCAAATAGATTTTGGAAGAATTGCAGCACAAAGTGCAAAACAAGTTATAAATTCAAAAGTTAGAGAAGCTGAAAAAAATAGACAGTACGAAGACTTTATTGATAAACAAGGACTTATATTAAGTGGAATTATAAAAAGATTGGAATATGGAAACGTTATAGTTGATCTTGGAAAAGCCGAGGGAGTAATTAAAAAAGATGAACTTATACCTAGGGAAGTGTTAAAGACTGGTGAAAGAGTAAAAGCATATTGTTATGAAGTTAAAAAAGAATTAAAAGGTCATCAAATATTTTTATCAAGAGCTCATCCTCAGTTTTTAGCAAAGCTTTTTTTCCAAGAAGTGCCAGAAATATATGAGGGAATAATCGAGATAAAGTCGGTTGCTAGGGACCCTGGTAGTAGAGCAAAAATATGTGTTTACTCTAAAGATACATCGATCGATCCTGTTGGAGCATGTGTTGGTATGAGAGGTAGTAGAGTTCAAACAATAGTAAATGAACTTCATGGAGAAAAAATTGATATTATTAAATGGACTGAAGATTTACCAACTCTTATTTCAGAATCTTTATCTCCAGCAGAAATTCAAAAAGTTTTAATTGACCAGTCAAATAAAAAAATTGATGTTATTTTAAGCGAAGAAAATCTTAGTAAAGCTATAGGAAGAAGAGGTCAAAATGTTAGATTAGCATCAAAACTTACAAACTTTGAAATTGATATTTTAACTGATAAAGAAGATTCTGAAAGGCGACAAACAGAATTTAAAGAAAAAACGGAAGCTTTGATTAAAAACCTGGAAGTTGACGAAACGTTGGGACAATTGCTAGTTTCAGAAGGATTTCAAAGTATTGAGGAAATATCCCAAGCCAATCCAGAGGACATTTCAAAAATTGAAGCGATTGATGAAGATACTGCAAAAGAATTAATTACCAGATCAAAAGATAGTTTAATTAAATTAAAAGAAGAAGTTGGAAAAAGATTAAAAGAATTAGGTGTTGAAGAAGAATTAATCAATTTAAAAGGTATGACCCAAGGTATGCTAGTAATCTTAGGTCAAAAAAACATAAAAAAATTATCTGATTTTGCAGACTTATCGACTGATGAATTAGTAGGTGGATTTGATGAAGTAAAGGGTAAGAAAATAAGGCTTCAAGGATACTTAGAAGAGTTTTCTTTAACAAGAGAGGAGGCGGATCAATTGATAATGTCTGCGAGAGACATTGTTTTTAAATAAATTATGGATAAAGAGAGAGATAAAAAAAAAAACATTAACTATTTCGTCAAACTTTAAGAAAAAGATTGACTCTAGTTCACTATTAAAAAATGACAACAAAAAGTCCTATTCTATACCTGGTGAAAAAAAAAATTTTTTTAAATCACCAAAAAATGCAAGAAAAATAAATTCTCCAGATCAAAGTTTTAAAAATCAAGGAAACAAAAATAAAAAATTTACTAGAAAATTTGTAGAACAACAAGCCACGAAAGCTTTTATTAAAAAAGATGACAAACCAACTGGAAAAAGCAAATTAAAGCTTAAAACCCCCATAGATAAAAGAGATTTTAAACTTACTGTTTCAAGAGCACTCAATGTAGAAGAGATTGAAATTAAGCAGCGAAGTCTTGCAGCAGTTAAAAGAGCTAGATTAAAAGAAAAAAAGAGCAGTCCTGAAACAGAAGAAAAAAAGGAATACAAAAAAGTTATTAAAGAGGTAAAAATTCCTGAACAAATTACTATTCAAGAACTGTCCAATAGAATGGCAGAAAAATCAAACGACATAATTAAATTTCTACTTAACATGAAAGTAATAGCAACAATAAATCATACAATTGATAAAGATACAGCTGAATATATAGTTAAAGAATTTGGTCACAAAGCAATTTTAGAAAATTCACAACCTGAAGAAATAAATAAGAACAAATCTATGACTGGAAAAATAGAAAAAAGACCTCCAGTAGTTACTATAATGGGCCATGTCGATCATGGAAAAACCTCACTTTTGGATTCTTTAAGGCAAACAAATGTAGTTTCGAATGAATTTGGCGGCATCACTCAACACATAGGAGCTTATCAAGTAAAGGCGGGTAATAATCAATTAATTACTTTCATAGATACACCTGGACATGCAGCTTTTACAGAAATGAGAGCCAGAGGTTCTAAAATTACAGATATTGTTGTTTTAGTTGTGGCTGCCGATGATGGAATAAAACCACAGACTATCGAGGCAATTAATCACGCTAAAGCTGCAAAAGTTCCTATAATTGTTGCAATAAACAAATCAGACCTGCCAAATAAAAACATAACAAAAATAAAAAATGATCTTATGAGATATGAGCTAGTAGCTGAAGATCTAAGCGGTGATACATTATTTGTTGAAGTATCCGCTATTAAAAAAATCAATTTAGATAAACTAAAAGAAAGTATATTACTTCAATCTGAAATATTAGATTTAAAAGCATCTGTCACAGATAACGCAACTGGCGTAGTAATAGAGTCAAAAATTGATAAAGGGAAGGGACCTGTATCAACAGTTCTAGTTTCTAACGGCAAACTTAAAAAAGGAGACCATTTTGCTTGTGGTAAAACATGGGGGAAAATTAGAGCCATGATAAATCATGATGGAATATCAGTGGATGAAGCATATCCCTCTATGCCTGTAGAAATTTTAGGTATGAATGATACAGCATTCGCTGGCGCTGAATTTTTAGTTACTGAAAATGAAGATAAAGCAAAAGAAATTTCAGAATTTAAAAATGAAAGTTCTTCTAAAAACAAGATTATGATTAATGATAAATCAACGATTTTTGACAAAGGAGAAGAAAAGGAAGAACTAAATGTAATAATTAAATCTGATGTTCACGGATCAAGCGAAGCTCTTAAAATGGCAATAGAAAAAATAATTCATCCAGAGGTAAAAACAAAAATTATTTTATCAGACATTGGAATGATCAATGAGACCGATATTTCCTTAGCTAAAGCATCTAATGCAGTTTTAATTGGTTTTAATGTAAAGGCGAACAGAGAAGCAAAAAAAATATCTGAAGATCAAAAAATAGAGATTAAATATTTTAATATCATTTATGAGGCAATTGAGTATATAGAAAAAAGATTATCTGGTTTATTAGAGCCAGATACCAAAGAAATCCCACTTGGTTCTGCTGAAGTTCAGAAAATATTTAAAGTTTCAAAATTTGGGCAAATTGCTGGTTCAAAAGTTATAGATGGAGAAATACAAAATAAATCTAAAGCAAGAATTGTTCGAGACGGGGCAGTTGTATACGATGGAGAGATAATTAGTATATTTAGAGAAAAAAATGCGGTCAAAGAGGTTAAAAATGGTTTAGAATGTGGGATAAGTTTAAGGGATTTTATAGATTTTAAAGAAAAAGATATTATAGAGTCCTACCAAATTGAGAAGATTGAGAGAACTATATGATTAATGGTGGTTTATCGAACAAAGGATATTCACAAAGACAATTAAGAGTGGGTGAGCTAGTAAAGCAAAGTATTGGGGAAATATTCATTAAAAACGAGACTAAGATATCAGCATTTAATTCAAGATTCATAACAGTAACAGAGGTGAGGATGACCCCGGACTTGAAAACTGCAAGGGTTTATGTGATACCACTAGGTGGAATAGATATGAAAGAAATCGTTGGTGTATTGACTGATAACGCACATCTTGTTAGAAAAGCCTTATCAAAAAAGCT
>MDTG01084038.1_pt1 | contig 12477 bp, 12 predicted proteins | sample 811421 | NCBI WGS metagenome assembly MDTG01 (sample SAMN05326645, study PRJNA326480) | marine metagenome | isolation source: seawater | place: Pacific Ocean: South East | collected 2011 | reverse complement strand
TAACTTCGAGATTCAAGAAAAGGATTAAAAGCATAAAAAAAGAACGTAAAAAACAAAGGTAAAAAAAAAGGTAAAAAGTAAAGGAGCATAGAAAGCATTTCATAATATGGATAGTATCTTTAGATATATATATATCAATACATCAGATGGGTTAAAGTAATTAATAATGAATTAAAAAAATAAACATAAAGTTCCATTTTAAAAATCCTTGTAAATATTCAGATAAGTATTAGTAACAATCGATTCTTTCTTTTTATCTTCTTCTTCTCTTTTTTTTTTTTTTGTCTCCAGAGTGTTTGTAATTTCTGAACACCATTTAGTACAGCTTCATCCATGATAATGAGAACACATCCTTCACTCTCATTTGTAAATGTACATAAAAATCCTCTTCTTGCAATTCCAGTAGATAATCTAGATTGTTTTCGTAAACTAAAAGGTTTAATAGGCTGTATCAGCTTATCGTTTCTAAAAATTACAGCTAGCCATATAAAGACCATTATTATGATTTCCATCCTACTAGGTTTAATTATGAATGTAATATATATATATATATATATTAACAATTCTCGAATCACGATAAGAATTCTCGAAACATGTAAAAGATGGTCTCCTCCTTCCTACCATCATCACCTATCATTTCCTTCCCGCATAAACTGAGTCATACGTATTTCATCTGAGTCAGAAGTACCCCACTAGTGCCATATCTTTAAATTTCGAGGAGGGTAAAATAGGGATGCTTTATCGGGAGGGGCGGGTAGGCTTAGGAGGTGCGAAGATATTTTTTGGGTGTGGTGCGGGAGGGTTGTTAGGAGAGGCGAAGATATTTTTTTGGGAATGGTGCGGGAGGGGCAAAGATATTTTTTGGGAATGGTGCGGGAGGGGCAGGAGGGGCATGAGGGGCAAAGATATTTTTTGGGTGTGGTGCGGGAGGGGGGGGCGAGGAGGGTGAGGTATTTCTGAGTCAGATGCTGGGTTGTGGCGCGGGAGGGGTGGGTGTAAGAGGTTTACGGGCAAGTGTGTGAAGAGGGGAAAGTTGGAAAAATTTCTTTTTTGGGATTGGTTTTTGCATCTTATCTTTAGGGTAGAGTTGGGGGACTTCTTTTATTTTTTAGGTTTGATGATAGTGTTTAAATAGTTTATATGTCTCCTATTTCTTTATTATATATCTTAATTACAAATCAAATACTTTATATCTATAAAATAGTAAAAATGAAGCATACAATGTCTCCTATTTCTTTACCACCACCTGCAATGGTAGAAAACAAACTGTCTCCTCCCTCTCCTCTCTCTTTACCACAACTTGACAAAAGAGGCATAAAGTTGAAGGCAATACAGCAAGAAAATCACATTAAAATTAAGGAGTTACTAAAGGGTAATATCAAACTGGATGCTAAAATTAAAAATTTGGAAAAATGTCGAAAGAAGAAAATGAAAGAGGCAGCTTTGAAGGATGATTTGAAGAATGAAGTTGTGGAGCCTGTTGTTGAGAAGGTTGTTGAGGGAGATGAGGATGAGGGTGAAGAGGAGGTGGCTTGCAAGGAAATAGAAGTCGGAGGAATAAAAAAGTACGAAGAAGAATTCTTAGATTCAACATCAGTGATATCATCTATTTCGAGTCACGAAGAAGAATTCTTAGATTCGAGTCGTTTGGAAATTGAAATTCCAAGCCAGTCGAATTCTCCAGAATTAGGAATGATATTACATAATTTAAGAGGAGATAGCCCTTGTTCCTCCGTTGACATACCATCCTTTTTTTTAGATTCATCAAATGAAGATAGGTTCTCAGATTCAAGAGATGGCTTCGTTGGATTTTCAGAATCAAATAATGGAGATGGAAATGTGGAGCATGGAAATCAGGAAGATGAGGTCTAATTTTTAATGAAGTTAGTACAAAATTTATGAAGTTTTTCATCCATTTCCCATACTAAAATTTTTTCTCCCTCTTTTAATTGATTCTGATTATTTTCATCATCAACCTTTAAATGGACCCTTTCATCGCATAAGAGGATAATATATTGGTTTTGTAGAAGATATTGCCTCAGAAAATAGAGAAATGTTACAAATAATAATATATTTATCATCTTTTTTTTTTTTATATATAGAAAAAAAAAATTTTAATAATTTAATCACGGGTCTATTATAACGAATTGTCCCCAGGTTTCTTCTGTATCATTTGTTGAATCGTAAAGTCGTTTAATAGTTTTAGTATATATTTTTTTTCTTCTTTTTTTTTTTATCATTTGTGTTTGTTTATGGTTTCCGAATCTACCAAAAAGGTTTTTGATAATAGAAAAGAACCAATATAACCAAGGGAAGATATGGAGTGTCATGTTTTTTTTTTTTTTTTTTTATTGATAAAAGATGAATAACGATGACTATTATTTTAATGTCAAAGAAATATTTGATTTACCTCCCCTAGAAGAAATTGAAAAAATAGAAAAAGAGGTAATTGAGATGATAGATACAAAGAAAAAAGCTATAAGAAGATTTAATGATAAATATTTGAAAAAGATATCTACTATTCTTCCATCGAAGAAACGAATTTTACAGAAAGATGTTATAGAATTGAATGATAGTGTGAAAGAAATAGAACAAGATATTAGTGAAGATATGAAGGTAATAAAAAATACAAAGAGACTTGTAGAGGAGAAAGATATATCTAAAAGAATCGATTTGATACCACGTATAAGTTTCGAGGATGACGAATACCTAGAGCAATTACAATATATATTTTCAGATATGGGTTTATCCGATGATACTAGATATGACCAGGCTTATAAGAACACATGCAATGCGTCTTATGAAGTGCGACCTCACCAGAGAATTATTTATACTCTAGCATCCCCATCGATTAAGAATAATTTCCTGGTTTATCATGATATGGGTACCGGAAAAACGTGCGCATTGGTTCAGAGTATTTTATCTTTGGCGTTATATTATTATCAGAAAAGTTTCAAGAATGAAGATGGACCCCCTCCTGGTATATTGTTATTAAACCAAGATGATAAACAGAGGGAGTTATATATCAACGAAATTATAAAAGGGTGTTATTACTTTGGTATAACTCCGACAGATAAGAAATCGGTACCTAATTCAAACAATACGTATATGAAGATGGACGTAGATGAACAGAATTCTTTTTTCTGCGAAGGGGAAATGAATGGTGAATATATAAAATTCCACAAGACGCCTTATGAGTCAGGTGATGATACATATCCATCAGAGAATCCGAATCTTCTGGAGGAAGGGGAAACAAGGATGGATAAGAATGGTGTGGTGTATCGAGTGAAAGCGTTGAGAAACTCGAAAATTTGGAAGAAGCAAAGTTCAATTTTTCTTTTTGTAAAAATTTCAAAGATGACAAAAAAAATATATGCTACACCGAAGATAATCGATGATATTTTTGACCGAGATAATGGGTATATTCCGAAACGAGGAGCTATTTTAATTGATGAAGCGCACAATTTTATCAACCCGAAAAATATGAACACGTTGAAAAATATAAATAGCAATGAATCCTCAGCGTATTTTAATTATCGAAAAGCTATTTTTGATTGTGATATCAAGAAAATTTTTTTTACCGGTACGCCATCGAATGATTTTTCGATAAATGGAACGCAAGATATTTTCAATCTTATAAATTTTTTAGCGCCACAAAAATTTGAAAATTCGTATACTGTCTTGAATGGGAAGAAAATCGAAAAAAAAAATTGGTTTAAATTCAATGATTTTTTTGATGAAGAGAAAAATATCCGAACGCCTAAAAGGCGAGAGCTGATTGCAAAAATGAAATCGATAGTAAGTTATTTTACCTATCGTTTTGATTATTCAATTTATCCGGAGATGAGAGTCAATCTTTTTATTGATAGAGTGAAAAAATCATTTACAAATGATAAAAATTTGAGTATGAAGTATAATAGTATGACAGGTGATTTTGAAAATTTTGAAGAGTCGGATGGAGAACCAGCAGTTGTTTATGTGAATACGGAAATGACAAAAAGCATGTCGAAAGTAAAATTTCCGTTTCAGACGACGAAAAAAAATCCAACGATTCCGAAACATGAAGCGATTTGTAAGTTAGTTGTTATGAATCCTAATCGAAAGCATTTTTTCTTTATGGATATGAATACGGCTCCACAATCTGGGGTGTACAATTTTGCGACTCAAATCTTTCCAAAATTGGTTGATAAATATTATAATGCAACCACGAAAAGAAATAAAATTTTGATAAAATTTGGATTATTTTGGAAAATTGATTTCAAGAATGGAGGTGAAAATGCTTTTGTGAATGCGCTGTCGCAATACATCAAATATATCAAGTCGAAGGTTTCAAAAATAAATCCAAAAATGGAATGTGAATTTTATTGTGTTTTGGAATCGAATGAAAGAATTATCAAGATGGATAAAGAAAGTCGTTTCACGTTACCACCAACATATAAATTTACGTTTGATTCATTTCAAATTTTTTTGGAAAAAAATCCAGAATTGCAAAATAATGATAAATTTATGATTGTTGAAAATCGAAGAACCATGAATCATCCGTTAAAAATGTTTAAAATAATTTATAATCATATTGAAAATAAACAAGGTCATATTGTCAAATATGTCTTTGGTATGAATGATTCAAGAGAAGGATTGGATTTATTCACAACGTCTTTTGTACATTTTTTAAAACCACCTGAAAGTATTTCTGTGTTTCAGCAAGCATCTGCTCGTGCTGCTCGATTTTGTTCTTTTGCGAGATATTATCCCAAAAAAGAAATTCCTCATACTTATACGCCAATTATATATTTTGATACGTATGTGGAAAGCAATCCTTCATCTGATACCGAGACATTTTGGATGAAACAATATAATGATAAAGAAAAAATTAAAAATGGAGAACAATCACCGACCGAAAAAGTTCTAGAGCTTTTCCAAAAAAATAGTATTGACTGTAATTTACATAGTCAAAGAACAAAAACCGAGTGTCAGAGTAAAATCGTTTTCAAAAATTTGGGAAAAACATGTGTCTCCCCATACAATGGAAGTATCATCAATTTTAAAATTTTCCCTTCCTTCCGAAGTTGTTACACCCGAAATTTGATTCCTATTTCTACCAAATTTACAGAATGGCATTATGCGTTATTTCTTCTTTTCCAAAAACATGATGTAACACCAAAAAGTTTGGAAGGGCGTTTTAATCACCTGGCAGAGGTAGCTTCGGATTTGATTAACAAATATTACAAGGTTAACAAAATCACTTTGAATGGTATGATTTCATCGATACAATACATTTATTATATTTTTCTCAAGAATAAAAATACTGAAAATTTAAAATATTTTAAAGCTATTCAATATATTCTGAATATTCAATTCAATCGTTTAACGAATTCTGAAAAACAACAATTTGAGCAAAATCAATCTACACGAGACTTTGTCGATATTCTTTTTGAGAAAGGTAGGAAATTACAAATTATTGAAAATTCCAAGGAAATTCCCAAAAAATTAAAAAAAGATTTGAATGAAATCTCCATTCTTCTATTATCAAAAAAATATAATCTTATCCTTGAAAATGCAAATATCAAGAAAATACAAACAAGTAAAACAAGAAGTGGTAAAACTTTTAAAGGATTGGGAAATTTACGTAATCGAAAATAATAAATCTATTTTTTTTTTTTAAACGATGTATCAATTTTGAAATAATATCCACCGTTGAGAAAATTATTTTGCTCCGCCACTTTTTTGAAAAATTTTACATTTTTTAAAATTTTGTTGGAGGAAACTTTCGAGGAAATTACCATTTCCATGCAAAATATGATTTGATGTTTTTCCTCTTTTGATAAATTATCAAGCAAGACTGAAATTTGTTTCCTTGCAATTTGTAATTTCGAAAAAGAGAGGATAATCACCAACTTGCTGTCTTCTCCACGAAATTCTAATAATTGTCGAATCTTTTGTAATAATTTTTTGTTGCTAGAGCGTCCTCGACAAAATAGACCAATTGGATTTTTGATGGATTTCAGATATTCCAAATTTTGTTTTCCGATATGAATATCTTCCAATAAAATCAAATGACGAGATGTATCCACTTCGATTTCATGAAAAGTATCCATTCGTTTCATACTTCCTTGATATAAAATATTTTCTGTAAAAAAAAATAAATTTGATTTATCTTCTTGACTTTCTTTGTTTTTACGAAGTGTTTCTCGCCTTTGATACTCTTTCAAATCTTTTTTGGTAAACATTTTTGTTTCACCATTGCGATAATTTCCATTCAAGAATGCTCGAAAAATATTAAATGACTGAGCTTCGATGGTATATCTATCTTGATACTTTGGTAAACGTTTCATGTTCATATTCAAAAGTCTAATATTTTTCTTATCATGAAGAAATTCTTGAATCAATCCAATTTCGTAAGAATGTTCATATATTTTTTTTAGATTTTTCACATAATAATTATCAAGATTATAATCCAAAAATGTAACAATGGACGCATTATTCGAAACTTTCATTAATTTTTTGTTTAAATCTAGACACTCGTCCGCAATAATTAATGGACATCTTTTCATATTCGACGGTAAATAACATTCAATGTTTTTACATAAAATATGAAAAGTTAGATACAACAACAAGATTACTTTTGTTTTTTTCATTTTTTATTAATTAAAATTTTTCGATTTACTGGAGGGAAATTTGAAAAATAATTAAAGATTCGGAAACTTTCACGATTAAGTTCTATTACTTTCCGATTTGATTTATCAACTTTTTCCAATTTCAAAAAATAATCATTTTTGTTTAAAAGAACATTATATAAATTTATATATAATAATTTACAAGTAGAAAATAACTGTATCAGAAATATAATTTTAAATTTCAACGTCAAACTCGTATTTTTGAAAAAATCCAATTCTTGTGGACCATATTCTACACTTTCATCCACAAATTTAATATTATATGTAACATAAATATTATATAGAATATATATAATGATTAAAATCTGGAAAATATCAAAATAATATCTCTCTTCTGTGAATACTCCCAATTTTTTGTAATTTTCAAGTTGTAGAATGCTTTTTAATTTTTTTCTGTGAATGTAGACATTGAATGCTGTATCCAAAAAAAACAAGATGAAATTCCCCATCGTCAAGATATATAAAATATTTTTCGAAATTATTATCGAATTATATTTTACGATATATTGTTTTTGTTCAAAATTTTCCATTTATATAAAAAAAAAAAATATATATATAATTTATATTAATGCTGTTTTGTTAGGTTGGTTTGCATATGTGTTGTTTCTTGGCGCATATGAAATATTAGTATTGTTATCTCTGGATGCAATAATATTAGTAGTTGGAGCGGAAGGAATAGATTGGTAGTATTGCCTATAGTATGCTTGTACAAGTGCATCTACTTCTTTCTTTCTTCTTTCTTCCTCTTGGTTTTTGTTTTTATCAACAAAATATTGGTCTTCCTTTTTTTTCGCAATTCTTTCCATAATATCATCCGTCAAATATTCAATTTTTTTCTCAATTTCTTCGCGTGTTTCTTTTTCTTTTTTCAGAAAAATAGCAATCTTTATTTTAATATCCATAACATCATTGGTATACCTCTTCTCATCTTCCTGCAAATATCCATACCCATCTACTTTGTTCATTGCATTTCTCATCGTCTCTTTCAATGCATTTGGTAGAAAAGTTTTAAATTGAATATCCATACCCAGTAAAGAATTCGAAAATGTTTCTACGTTTGTTTTGAAGTTTCTTAGGAAATTTTTATTCCGTAAAATTTCGTAATGTTTGTCAAGAATTTTTCCAATAGCATCTTCAAATGAGATGAAATTTTCAGAAAAATTTTCATCATAAATTTTTTTTACATCATTTATAATTTCTTCACTTAATTTTATGTTTTGTGTATTCGTTTTGACGAAATTTAGAAATTTTTTTTCATTTGTTTTGAAACGATAAAAATTAGATTCAGTATTGATTTGAATCTGTTGCTGTTGCTGTTGTTGTTTTATTTTCTCAATGTTTTCATAGGATATATTCTTTTTTTGATTTCTTAATTTAGTTATTACATCGTTTATTTTGATATTCATATATATAATATCTCTTTCAGACGTAATCTTTTCATCGAATTCTGAATCAATATTTTTTGTTAATTCTTGCAAATTTTTGAAATCAAATGTAAATTTGTCAAAGTTTAAAAATTTAAATTCACCTTTCAAATCCAAATTACTCTCTATTGCATTTTCATAAATAAGAAGTAAATTGAATTTCGTTTTCGTCTTATGAAATTCTATAATAATTTCATCTTTGGTTTTCAAATCATCTCCTACCTGATTAAAAAATTTATATATTGCAGAATTTTGAGTCAGAGCAGTAGTCCCTAAAAATTCAAGAATAGCTAGGTCTGTAATATCGTTAATGTTTTGTTTATTATTTTCCATATAGATATCGAAAGCAGCGACTTGTTTTTTCTTGGCGGCTTCTTTTTCTTCTTGTTCCAATTCTTCTTGGTCCAATTCTTCTTGTTCCAATTCTTCTTGTTCCCTTCTTCTCTGTTCTTCTGCTTTTTTCATCTTAGCATCATATGATTCAAATATGGGATTCTTCAATGAAAAAAATAGGTATAGAATAACAAGAACAAAAAAAATCCATGCAATATGCTGTATATTAACACCAACAAGTGGGGTATAAAAAACTCCTTTAAGTATTTGTTTGAAGGTTGATTTATATTCAATAGTGTTGTTGGATGAATAAGTCTTGATGGGATTTGGGTCATTAGTGTTGATGGCAGTTTGTTGCTTTTTTTGTTTTTGTTGATTTTTTTGTTGTTCAATAGTATTGTTTTTGGGTGTAATGCTGGATAAATCAGATTTTATGTTTTGAATCACTTCATCCTCTATATTGAATTGAATCCCTTCTTTTAACATTCTTCTAACAATTTCAATGCTTATTTTCAATTCTGATTTATCTTTTTCATATGTTACATTTTTTTTTCCCGTTTTGTGTTGTTGTTCTAATTTTTTCAATTTTTCCTCTTTATATTGTAAAACTTCTGTCATAATTTCCTGGTCTGTTTTTCTTTTACTGAACAGATTAGCAAACATTTTTTTTTTTCTTTCTTTTATAAAAACAAAAAAAAAAATGGAAATGAGAAATGAAAATGAACTTTTATTGGAAAAAATGAATACATTGGAAAAAAAAATCGATTCTTTATCATCAGAATTGTTCTCTCATATTGAATTTATTAATAAAACATATGAATTAATGAAGTATCCTTTATTATTTTTTTGTGATACAATTGATGAATTGAGACAAATTTCATTTCCATTTTGGAAATCGAAATCGATTCAATCTGAAAAGACCACGATGGATTTATGAAGCATTTCTTTTTGAGATAATTTCGAGAAGAACCACAATTTCTAATTTATCATTTGGAAGTTTAGGAATTATATTTTCTTGTTTTTCAAATTCAATCATTTGACCGTTTGGTAATCGAAAGATGATTTCTAAATTATCATATGGATTAAATTGTAAGGCTTGACACGATTCACAAGGTATTTTCAGAAAGTCCAAAGTTTTATCAACATCTTCATTTATATTAAGAATAAATTTATTTTTGGAAACATTTGGATTATTGCTTTGTATACTATTTTTGTTCATGTTCGACGCTTTTGTTTTACTATCAATGTTTAACAAAAGATAAGGTAGGTCCGAAATTTTAATCGAAGAATTCAGCAAGGACATGTTGGGTATTACGATATTTCGTAAAATAATGGAATAACTCTCACCTTGTTTTATAGAAGGGATATCCAAATTTTGTGCTCCGTCTTTCGAAAAATTCAAGAGAATAAATTGATGAATTCCTTGAAATGCCACATTGTTAGAATCAATACTTTGATTGTCTACAAAATGAATTCTTTCAAGATTTTTGACAAGATTTGTCTTGATTGCCGTATATCCATTTTCCAAGAGATATGTTTTTTGTATTGGAAAAACACCAGATTTTGATTCAAAATCGGTAATGTTTTTCAATTTTTTGGTAGATGTATCATATATTTTGGATGTGAAACTGTTATTTGGTTGTACATATAATTCATCATTTGTAAAAAAATATAGATTCGATAACAGCAAGGGGAAAAAATAGTTGCCATTGATATTGGAGGTAGAACCGATATCTGTTTCCATAGAAGAGAGAAGAAAACATGACAATAAATTGATAATTTTAAAGCTACAAAAAGTGGATGGGAGAATTCCATCCAAGGGATATAATTCATAAGTTGTCGAGGTGTCCAAGAGTTGGGTTCCAATCTTGACTAATTCGATTTCATCCACTGATTCCACAATTCCAGGAGATTTGATATCCACTAGACGGTATTCATGATAAGAAAGGTTGGAATCATAGAGTTCTGTAATTGGTTTGAAAATAATTTTCATATGATTGGTGTATCCAATGCCATTTTGAATAAAATTCAATCGTCCATGTTGAAGTGAATGAAGAGATTCATTCTCTTGTTTCAAAACTTGACCATGTAAAAAAGGCACTGTTACTGAATTGAATAATAAATATTGGTCATTGTAACTCGCCCCGGATGAAAAGGAAGATTCCAAAGTCAATCGATTCCCATCCCTTTCTTTCACGGAACGAAATTCATCCGTTTTTACATTATAGACATGTAAATTTTGATAATAAAGAAAATCATTATTAAGAAAAAAAGAACCATTGCAGGTCAAAAATTCTTCAGAAGTATCCCGGTTGGTCACAAAACACGAAATATCAGAAACTTCCGTCATGACAAAAGGGAAAGGAGAATCCAATTCTATTGTTTTATCCGAAGGAAGGAAAGAAACAATCTTTCGATAAAAAATACTATCTGCAATCTTTATTTCTATGAAAAATCCATTCAAAACATTGACAGAATCAAATGCGTTTTGAAATGTAATTTTATTTGTATTCGGGGTTGATACATGACCAATCAAATCAAAAATAGTATCATCAACAACAATTGTTGAATTCGAGATGGATAAAATTTTAGTCGGAAATTTTATGGAATCATAATTAGTAAAAGAAAAATTATAGATAGGATATTGTTCTGTAACTGGATTTTTTGAATTGAATAACGAATTTTCACTTACAGGAGAATTCGTACTGACAGAAAAATTACATGGATTTGGGTATAAAATTCTATCCCTATATTTAGATGAAATAAGCATATTCGAAATTGATTCTGTCATGGTTTATTTTTACAAACATTTTTTTATTTTTTATATTAATACAATTAAATTTACCGAAAAAATGTTTCACTTACCGGATGATATAATTCGATATATATATGAATTTGATAATACATATCGAAATGTTTTCGATGAATGTCTTCAATGTATTACAATGAATCAAATCTATAAGAGCCGATTAAGAAATTTATATTATGTATATATTGAGGACAAAAATGTCCTGCATATGACAAATGATATTAAAAAACCGTCCTACATATGCAGCAGCTTCAACATTGGAAAATCGGATTTGGATGATTTGTTAAGACGATATCAAATGGAGCGAAAATACAACATCAAACTAGAATATGACATTGAAAATTATATATTTAAGGATACTAACTTTTTTTAATTTACTTAAAAATATCTTTATTATATAAATTAGGTAGGATTGCTCGACATTGGATTTCCAGATATGGTTTTTATGGGATTTTCCCTAGTGTTGAGCATAAAGTAATGAATTGCAAAAAGAAAAAAGAAATATATAATTGTCCCTATTATCAAAGATGTTCTTTCTGATTCAAAATTTTGTAGATTCGAAACAATCGCGAAGACAACAAACACAACCATTGTGAAATTGATAATGAAAAAAATAAAAGATGCCATGATAGCATCATCACTTTCGATTCCTTTTATTTTTTTATCGAGGGAATATCGAAGTTTATTCGTTTCGGCATCTATCAAATTTTCTTCCTGCTCTTTCAAACTTTCAAGATTATTTTTATACATTTCAAGATTATCCAGTAAATCATTATTTTCACCAATCAACTCTTGTGTGTTTTTACGAAGCATATAATAAAAAATAGGTGTCACACATAATAAGGATGAAAATAAAAAAACTTTGGTTTGTTCCATTTCTTTTATATCTACATTTTTTTTTTTTTTAATGAGAAAATATATAAAATAAAAGACTGGTTTGTACGATGATTCCGGAAACAGCATCGTGGAACATGGAACGCAAAGGATGATTATTTTTTTCATCAAGTTTAAATTTTAAATAGAATTATATTTTTTATAAAATTAATTTAATTGTTTTTCAACATATAATAATTTACAATTGAATTTTTTAATATATTATTTATATTAATAAAAAACATAATATTGAATATGAATTGTATTTAAATAAAAAATGATTTTCTTTTTATATTGGGTATTAAAAAAAAAAATAGAAATGTTTGAATTGCAATCCAGAATGATACAACAACAAATAATGAAT
>MDTG01064336.1_pt1 | contig 12477 bp, 12 predicted proteins | sample 811421 | NCBI WGS metagenome assembly MDTG01 (sample SAMN05326645, study PRJNA326480) | marine metagenome | isolation source: seawater | place: Pacific Ocean: South East | collected 2011 | reverse complement strand
GCATTAACTCTTGCACATTCGTAATAAGCAAAAGAAGACTCCTCAGCTATTTGTTTCATTTCTAAACACTTAGATCTATTTCTAGTTAGTAAATGCTCCTTTAACTCTGGTGGGTCGCCTAAATACATCATTAAACCTATTACCTCGTCTTTTTTTTTCAAAATCTGCAAGTTCCTCTAATTGTGCCACTCTATCACCAACACCTATTTCAAAATCCTTAAAAGCAACAAATCCTTTATATGCAACAAAGGCTAAAACCAAATAAAAGACTATCTTTATCTTACTCATTTGACTCTTTAAAAACTAAACATACTCCATTATTACAATATCTTTTTCCAGAAGGTTGTGGTCCGTCATCAAAAATGTGTCCATGATGGGCATTACAATTTTTACAATGATACTCTGTTCTAGCATAACCTAATAAATGGTCTGTTTTTGTCTCAAAAACATTAGGAAAAGATTCATAAAAAGATGGCCACCCAGAACCACTTTCATATTTTGTACTTGAGTCAAATAATTTTATTCCACAATTCGCGCAATGATAATTTCCTTTTCGCTTCTCGTTATTTAATTCACTTGATCCAGGCAGCTCTGTACCATCTTCGAACATTACCAATATTTGTTCTGCAGTGAGGTTTGGATTCTTTTTGTTCATCTAATTATAATAATTTAGCACAAGATTGATGTAAAGAAGCATGTAATTCAACAAGTTTACTAAAATCTTTATTATAGCCTCCTCCTAGAACCCCACATAGAGGAATACCCTTTGAAAAGAAATTTTCTGTAACAAGTTCATCTCTTTCTTTAATTCCATCATCCGAAATTTTTAATTTTCCTAAGCGATCATTAAAATGAATATCTACACCAGCTATATAAAAAACATAATCAAAGTTTTCTTGATTTAATTGACTCAAATAAAATTTAAGTATCTTAATATATTCTTTGTCCTCCATGTCGTCGTGAAGTTCAACATCTAAATCACTGATTGATTTTTTAGCTGGATAATTTGTCTTTGAATGCATGCTAAAAGTAAATACATTTCTATTATCTTTGAAAATTTCAGCACTGCCATTTCCTTGATGCACATCTAAATCAACAATTAATATTCTGCCAGCTAATCCTCGATCAAGTAAATATTGAGCTCCAACAGCTACATCATTAAATACACAGTATCCTGCTCCACTATTAAAGTTGGCGTGATGACTCCCACCAGCAGTATTACAAGCAATTCCATTTTTAATAGCTAGTTTTGAAGCTAATACTGTACCCCCTGTTGCGACCAAAGATCTTTGAATAACACTATCAACTAAAGGAAATCCAATTTTCTTTATTATATCCTGTTCTAGAGTTTTGTTTTTAACTTTTTTTATATAGTTTTCTGAATGTGCTCTCTTTAAAGTCTTGTCAGAACAGGGATAAGGAGTATGAAATTTTCTTACTACATTTTTAGCTACTAAATAACTAGCTAGTTCGCTAAATTTATTAATTGGAAATTTATGGTCATCTCCAATCTTCGCAAAATAATCTTGATGATTTACAACAGATAATTCCATTACTTTTCAATAATACGAATTGGTTTGCCGTTAACGCATGCTTCAAGACACTCAATCATTTGATTATAATACATATTATAATTTTCAGCAGTCACATATCCGATATGGGGCGTTAATAGTGCATTAGGTAAAAATCTTAACTTATTATTTTCTGGCAAAGGTTCATTTTCATAGACATCTAAACCTGCTCCTGCAATCTCATTTGTCGTTAAGGCAACTATCAAATCATCCTCATTTATTATTGGTCCCCTTGAAGTATTAATTATAAAAGCAGTTTTTTTCATTTTATCCATTTCTTTTAAAGTGATACAATTTTTATATCTCTCACCCCCCTGAACATGAATTGATAAAAAATCTGATGCTTTAATTAAATCGTCCTTGCTGCATGGCAAGACGTCTAATTCTTTACATTTGTCTAAATTAAGATTTTCACTCCAGGCCATAATTTGCATTCCAAACGCCTTACCTATTTTAGCCACTTGAGAGCCAACTCTACCAAGTCCTATTAAACCTAAAATTTTTCCTTTTAATTCAGTTCCAATGGTTGTTTGCCAATATCCTTGATACATATTATCGATTTCTTCTCTCAAATTTCTGGCTAATCCCAATATTAAGGCCCAAGTTAGTTCAGGAGTTGGATTAATATTGCTTTCAGTGCCACAAACAATTATTTTTCTCTTTTTTGTTGCTTCTATGTTTATAGATCTATTCCTCAATCCACTTGTTATAATGAACTTTAACTTTTTTAAATTATCAACTAAATTTTCTGTGATTGGTGTTCTTTCTCGCATAATTAGTAAAGCTTCGAAATCTTCTAATTGTTCAATTGCGTCGGCCTCATTAGTAAATGGTTCACTAAAAATTTTAAATTCATATTTTCCAGATAATTTTTCTAAATCTACAAATTGTTCAGAAACATTTTGATAGTCATCTAATATTGCAACTTTAAGCATTTTTAATTTCCTTATTTGATAGAAATAAACCTATTATAATTAAAATTGCACCAATCAAGTGAAAAAACTGAAATTGTTCGTTAAATATTATAATTGCCATTATTGTGCTGAATAATGGAATTAAAGATAAAAAAATACCTGCTCTGTTAGCACCTATAATTGAAACAGCGCCAGCCCAACAATAATAAGAGCCTATACTTGGAAATAAAGCTAAAAAAATTAGTGTGAAGCCAAGATTCTTATCAAACTTAACATATTGTCCTTGAGATAATTCATAAAGAAACTGGGGCAGAACAAAGAGTAATCCAAAGGTACATAATACATGTACTAATGTGAGTAATGGTAAAGTAAATTTTTTTTTTTTCAAAAAAACTGAATAAAGGCCCCAGGTAATTACACCACCAACCATTATCAAATCACCCTTGTTAAAGTTCAAAGTTAATAAGATATTAAAATCAAGCTTTGTGATAATTGACAAAATTCCAAATACTGCCAAAATTAATCCTAAAATTTGAAACTTATTTGTTTTTTCAATTTTGAATATAAAACACAATAAAATTATAATTGCTGGAATAGCAGTATTAAAAAGAGATGCATTAATTACTTGAGTGTGAACTAAAGCTAAATATGTAAATGAATTAAATAATCCTACACTTGTCAAAGCTAAAAAAAGTAATAGAGGCAAGTTTTTTAAAATTACTTTTTTAAATTTCAATATTTCTCTAAAAGTAAATGGTATTAATATTAGCCATACTAACGACCATCTAAGGAATACTAATGACATTGGTGGAATATTTGTTAAAAAAGCAAATTTACCCACCATAAAGTTGCCTGCCCAAAATAATGTTGCACAAACCAACATTATATAGGCTTTAATATTTTGCATTTATCAACTAAATCTTGTTGTGCTATATGGGTGTAAGTTTAAATTAGTATTTTCTTTAGCTATCATTCCTGAAACAATCTTTCCAGATATTGGGCCCAATGTCCATCCCAAATGATGATGTCCAAAACAATAAAACACATTTTTATAATTTTTTGATGGTCCCATCACAGGTAAAAAATCAGGTAAAGTTGGTCTAAAACCTAGCCATTCATCCTCGTGCTCAGGTAAATCACCTAACATATATTTTGCGTTGTTTATTAAATTTTTAATTCTCGATTTTGAAAGAGGATTTTTTAAACCACCAAATTCAACAGTTCCAACAACTCTCAAACCTTGCTCCATTGGTGTGATTCCAAAACCCCTATTTGAAAATATAACTGGTCTACTTAAAAGGTGATCACAATCTTTGAAGTGAATATGATATCCTCGTTCAGTATCAAGAGGTATTTTCTCTCCTAAATTATCAGTCAATTTTTTTGAAAAAGCCCCACACGCTACAACAACTTTATCAAATTTAAATTTCTCTAAATCAGTTTTTATTATTGGAAGGTCATTATCAAATTCAATTTGTTCAACATTAATCTTTTTAAATTTTCCTCCTTTTTTTAAAAAAAGATCAAAAAATTTTAAAAGAATTTTTTTTGGATTTCTAGCATGTCTTGCATATGGATAATAAACACCTCCATGATAAAATTGCTTTATGTTTGGTTCTAAATCATGGATTTCACTTTTGCTTACTAATTGCTGTTTAACTCCGAGTTCATCTCTTACTTTTATTTCTAATTCTCTACTTTTTAAATCTTTTTCGTTCCATATGTACAGTATTCCTTTATTTTCTACTAAATTACCCAAATCAATCTCATCAAATAATTCATCATATGCAGGCAAAGCCAAATCTAAAATTTGGTGCATATTTTTTGCTGTGTGCATCATCTTACTTTTTGTGGAGTTTAAAATGAATTTAAAAAACCATGGTATCATTTTAGGTACATAATTCCATTTCAGAGCCAAAGGCCCAGTAGAGCTTAGTAACATTGCAGGAACGTCAGCAATAACATCTGTTCTATTCAATGAGAGTGATGCATAAGGAGAAAAATGTCCTGCATTTCCATAAGAAGCAGCATGACTTCCTGGTTCATCTCTATCAAAAAGTGTTACGCTAAAACCTTTTTTTTGAAGAAATAAAGCGTTTGAAATTCCTTGAATTCCAGCACCTATAATTCCTACATTTAATGGTTTGTTCATAAATTAAATATATAATTTTAATTTAATTAGACCTCGCGACAAATTATACAGTCTCTAAGCAATATTTTGATTATGATTAATACCTGCACTTAAGACTATTGAAAAACCAATCATTGTTGCTAATAAAGACGAACCACCATAAGACATTATTGGTAAAGGGGATCCAACTATAGGCAAAAGACCTAAGACCATGGACATGTTGGTGGCAACATAAAGAAAAATTGCGAAAGAAAAACCAAAACAAAAAAGCCTAGAAAAAAAGCTTCTAGAGATTAAACCTGCACGAATAATTCTATAAATTATTATTGAATAAAGTATCAACAATAACATTGATCCTACAAATCCAAACTCCTCTGAAAAAAGAGTGAAGATAAAATCAGTATGTTTTTCAGGTAAAAAATCTAAATAGCTTTGGGTGCCTTTTAGAAATCCCTTACCTGTTAGACCACCAGAACCAACAGCGATTTTAGATTGAATAATTTGATATCCTGATCCTAATGGATCTTTTTCAGGATTTATAAATGTTAATATTCTAAGTTTTTGATATGGTTTCAAAAAAGAAATTATAAATGGTAATGAAGTAATAAAAATTAAAAAAGAATAAACGAAGTATTTTATTTTTAATCCAGAAAACCATAAAATTATTAAACCAGAGAAAGAAATTAAAATTGATGTCCCTAGATCTGGTTGAGTAATGACTAAAATTGTAGGTATAATTATAATTGTAAGAGAAATCAGTATTGAAGAAAACGCATTAGTATTACTTGATCTAATTCTATGAAAAAATTTTGCTAGGCATAAAATAACTGCTATTTTCATTAATTCTGAAGGCTGAAGATTTAAAAAATATAGATCTATCCATCTTTTTGAACCTGATGCCTTTACTCCATAAAGAGAGACCCAAACAAGTAATCCTAAAATAATTAAATAAAATAAATAGCTTCCTGCATGCCAATATTTTATGTTGATAAATGATAAAATAATCATCATAGGAAAGAAAATTAAAAATTTTACAAAGTGACTCTTTGTATGAAACAATATTTCGCCACCATCAGTCGAATACATTGTAAAAATGCTTATCACTCCAAGAATAAATATACTCATTAATAATATAAAATCGTAATTTTTTATTTTCTGAAAAAGAGTTAAGCTGTGTGAAAATTTACTTTGTAACATTCTATATATCCAAATACTTTTTTTTCTTAAAAGTTTCTCTTAATTTGTGTCTATCAATGACAAGTTTAAAAAGTTTTTTTGCCATAGGAGCTGCTGTGGAACTTCCTGATCCACCATGTTCAACAATTATACTCATAGCATATCTCGGATTTTTATAGGGCCCATAAGCCACATATAGAGCATGATCTCTTTCCTCATAAGGAATTTCAAAAGTTTTTAAATCTAACTCACGATCTCTTTCAGTAATTTTTTTTACTTGTGCTGTTCCAGTTTTTCCTGCAAATTGATATTTTACGTCAGCAATTCTAGATTTATATGACGTCCCTCTTACTTCGTTAGTTGAAGCAAACATTGCATCTTGAATAATTTTGATGTTTTTAGAATTTTTATACAATGGTGTAAATTTATCGATTGGACCTACATTACTCTCATCATCAGCAACAATTTTTGGGTAAATCTTATGGCCTCCATTACCTATATGAGCAGTCATTAAGCATAGTTGTATAGGTGTTGTTTGAATATAGCCTTGACCAATTCCGGTGATTACTGTTTCTCCTAACAACCATCCCTGTCCTAAAGCGTTTTTTTTCCACTGGGTATTTGGGATTAACCCTTTTTTTTCAATGCTAAATAGACCTCCAAAAACTTCTTTTCCGAGTCCAAATTTCTTTGCCGTTTCACTTAATTTATCTACACCTAATTTACGAGCTATCTCATAAAAATATATATCACAAGATTGTTTCATTGCATTTCTTAAATTCATTAATCCATGTCCCTCTTTTTTCCAACAATGATAGGTTTGTCCATACAATTCTAATGGATTCTTATGTCCTCTACAATTAATTGCAAAATTAGTATTAATAATTCCATTCTCTAAAGCCGATAAAGCTACAATGGGTTTTATTGTTGATCCTGGAGAATAGTTTCCTTGTAAAGTCTTGTTTACTAAAGGTTTCATAGGATCATTGCGAATTAATTGCCAATCATCATTACTAATACCAAATACAAATAAATTTGGATCAAAAGATGGAGATGAATGCATTGCTATTATATCTCCCGTGTAGATATCCATAACACATATAGATCCAGCCTGGTCTTTAAGTAACTCATTTGCTAATTTTTGTACTTCAGTATCAATTGTTAAACGTAGAGTTTTTCCTTTTTCTCCTTTTTGATATTCTAATTGACTTATTTTTCTACCATATGCGTTAACTTCAAATCTTTGAATGTCATTATCTCCAAGCAAAGTATTTTCAAATGCTTTTTCTAAACCTGTTTTCCCAATTCTAATTCCAGGAACAAATTTTTCTTTTATATTTTCGTTATTTAGTATGTCTTTTTCGTTTGCTTGACTAACATAACCAAGTATGTGTGTATAATTTTCGTTAAATGGATAAATCCTTGAGATTGATAAAACAGTTTTTACACCTACTAAATCATGCAAATAATTATTTACTTTAGAAAACTGTTCCCAAGTCAAGTTGTCAGAGACAACAATAGTTTCCCAGGATTTAATTTCTCTTTTCTTTTTAAGAATTTTTTGGAATTCTTTTTCAGTTAGACCCAGAATATTCTTTAGTCTAAGAGCTATATATCTAAAATCCTCTACTTCCTCAGGTATTACGTGTAATTGATATACTTCATTATTCCCAGCAATAATATTTCCATAATAATCTTTAAACTCACCTCTTACAGGATGCAGTTTCCACTCTCTAATTCTATTTTTATCTGATAATGTTAAATATTTATTGCTTTGTTTTACTTGTAGAGAAAATAATCTAGCTGTTAAACCTAAAAAAACTATAGCCTTAGCAGCTGTAATTATAAATAATCTTCTATTAATAAGATTAATTTTTTGAACATTATCACTTACGTCAAACATCAGACTTTCCAAAAAACTTTTTATGATAAATATTAAAAATCATATAAAATAAAAAAAATATTAAAAAAGTTGCAAAATTATTTGTTAATAAAAATCTATAATCAATATCTTTAGAAAAGAAATAAGATAACACTATATACGAAATTGAATTAACACATGAAATTGTTATTAGAAAAAATATCCAATCTTTAGTTATATTTGGTCTCAAGGTTATACTTCTAAAATATGATGTGGCAACACAAATTAGCATATAGGAAAAACTGCTTAAACCTATAGGGGCGCCTGTAACAACATCGTTTATAACACCAGCTAAAAAAATATAACCATATCCAAAATATTCAATTTTTTTCAAAGTCCAAAAAAATATTAATATGAATGCAAAATTGAAGGATAAAAATGGTATTCCAAAATAATTAGCGTCAAATTCATTAAAAACTGCGATAAATAAAATCGTTAATGGTAATAATTGAAAAATTTTTTTTAAAGAGCTGCTCTCTCTCAAATAACTCATTTTTATAATCTTCCTTTTTTCATCACACAATCTTTGTATTCTGGAGATCCAGGTTTAAATCCTTTTTTTAAAAATGCTTTTTTTCGACATTTTTCTCCATACTTAAGATTTAGTCTTAAAAACATTAGTTCATCGTTGTCGATATTATGTGATTTTATTCTTTTATTTTGTGTCTCAATTATTTTTTGTTGATTAATTAAATCAACTTGGTTACTTGACAACTGGTCTTTTAAATTTTCATTTTCTAACTTAATTTTATTTGTAATTTGATCATTCATCTCTTTTTCTTGTAATAAAAGCTCAATTTTACTTCTTAGAGCAGGTCCTTCTAGTAAAATACTATTTTGAGATGCTGAAGTTTCGCTCTCAATTTCAGTAATTTTATCAAATGCAGTTACAGATACATATTGTAACTGAGAAAAATCACTAAAAAATTCAATAGTTATATCTTCATCAATTTTTGGGTCAAAATTTTTTATTTTTCCAATCGGAACTCCACTTTTAATTAATCCTCCAGTACCCGATGTATAAACCAGCGAGTCATTTGTGATTTTATCAAAATGTATTTTTTTTAAAAAATTTACTTTTGCTTGATTTTGTCCAGTACCCGTAGCTATTGCCAAGAGGTTTCCTGGGGAAATTGTGATGGGTATATTTGAGTTAATATCAGACATTAATAAAACTCGTGAAGTTCCAAAGTTTACCTCAATAACCTTGCCAACTAAGTATTGTTGATCAAGAACGACCATTCCTGTCTTTATTCCATCTCGTGAGCCTTTATTTATAACGAATGATCTAAGATACTGGCTTTTATTATCTATTATAATTTTAGAATATATTACTTCTGTTGAGACCAAATAATCATCCAATTGTTCTCTTAATTTCTGATTTTCAAACTCTAATATATCTAAAGAAATTTTTTTTGATTTAAATTCTTTAAGCTCATTCTCAATTTCTTGTGAACTTTCATAAAGCGCATAATGTCTTTTTAATTTGCTATTTAAATTCTTTAGTATTTTTTCTGGTGCAGATAATACAAATGAACCTCTATATATAAATTCATTTATTCCCGACCTTGTAATTTTAGTAACTTTAGCATCTAGACTGCTCAAAAATAATATTATTATTGATAAGATTATTAAAGATAATAGGGAAAATTTTTGTTTAGTTTGTTTTTTTAAAAAAGCAGATCTTATTGCAATTACAAAATCATCTCGACTTACATTCATTTTTCCTAGTATTCAGAAAGCATTGTAGAAAATGTTTCTTCTTGTTCCAACGCTTTACCAGTTCCTATAGCAACGCACGATAAAGGATCATCAGCTATATGAACAGGTAATCCAGTTTCTTTAGAAAATCTTTTATCAATGTTTTTAAGCAACGATCCTCCTCCAGTTAGAGTTAATCCCATATCCACTAAGTCTGCAGATAATTCTGGTGGAGTACTCTCTAATGCATCTTTAATTCCATTGACCATATCTCTTAAGATTCCATTTAAGGCTTCTGCTGTATCTTCTTCTGTTATATTAACCTCTTTTGGAGTTCCAGATCTTAAATCCCTTCCTTTAACAGCGTAGGTATTATTATTTGAAGGAATAGCAGTACCAATTTCTTTTTTAATTTTTTCTGCTGTACTGTCTCCAATCATCAAATTATACTCTTTTCTCATATAATTAACCATTGCTCCATCCATTGCATCTCCAGCAACTCTTAATGATTTTGAATATACTAATCCTCCTAAAGACATAACCGCAATTTCGCTTGTACCCCCGCCTATATCAACAACCATTGATCCTGTTGCCTCAGAAATTGGAAGCCCTGCTCCAATTGCTGCAGCGATTGGTTCCTCAATTAGTTGAACTCGTCTCGCCCCTGCCGCAAGTGCGCTATCTTGTATAGCTTTTCTCTCAACAGGTGTTGAGCCAGTAGGTACGCATATTAATATTCTTGGGTTTGCAAAACTACTTCCTTTATGTACTTTTTTAATAAAATGTTTGATCATTTCTTCTGTAACTATAAAATCTGCAATTACCCCGTCTCTTAAAGGTCTAATAGCTTGAATATTTCCAGGAGTTCTTCCAAGCATGGTTTTGGCCTCATCTCCTACAGCTAATACATTTTTTTTACCAGCATTATCTACTATTGCTACCACTGATGGTTCATTTAAAACAACTCCTTGACCTTTAACAACAACCAATGTGTTTGCAGTTCCAAGATCAATTGCCATATCTTGGCTCCATACATTTTTTAATCTATCAAACATTCCCATCTAAACACCTCCTCTAATTTTTGTTTGCTCAATATGTTTGTAAAGCGATTTTTTCTCTCTTTTTATTAGCATCTTATTTAATGCATTTAGGTATGCATTTGCTGATGCTACTAAGGTATCCGTATCTGCAGACTGACCCACTGTCGTTCTATCATTCTCCTCGATCTTAACGCTAACTGTTGCTTGAGCGTCAGTTCCTTCAGTAACAGCATGAACTTGATAAAGAGATAATTTTACATCATGAGGATAGAGATCTTTGATACACTTAAAGATCGCGTCAACAGGTCCATCACCATTTTGTGAGGTAGTTTTAATATCACCAAAAACATCTAGTGTCATCTCAGCTCTTTGCGGTTCCCCAGTCCCTGCAAAAACTTTGAGTGATTTAAGATTTATTGCATTAATTTTGTTATCAATTATCAAACTATCATCAACCAATGCAACAATGTCCTCATCATAAATATGTTTTTTTTTGTCAGCTAAAATTTTAAATTTACCAAACGCAGCCTGAACAACATCATCTGTTACATTTGAATAACCCAAATCATTCAATTTATCCTTAAATGCATGTCTGCCTGAATGCTTACCCATTACTAAAGAAGTTTTTTTTACACCAACGCTTTCTGGTGTCATTATTTCATATGTTTCTCTATTTTTTAACATTCCGTCTTGATGAATTCCAGATTCATGCGCAAAAGCATTTTTTCCAACAATTGCTTTATTAAATTGGACCGGAAAACCAGTTGCATTAGAAACTATCTTTGATGCTTTACTTATTAATTCTGTCTTAATACCTGTTTCATATGGCAATAAATCTTCTCTTGTTTTAATTGCCATAACGATCTCTTCAAGCGCTGCATTTCCTGCTCGTTCCCCAATTCCATTTATTGTGCATTCAATTTGTCTTACTCCAGCTGACAACCCCGATAAAGCATTTGCAACAGCAAGCCCTAAATCATTATGACAATGTGCTGAAAGAATTGCTTTATCTATATTAGGCACATTATTTTTTATTAACTCGATTTTTTTTGCAAATTCCTCAGGAATAGAATAACCAACTGTATCAGGAATATTTATTGTTGTAGCACCACATTTAATTGCAAGTTCAATCGTTTTGTACATAAAATCCATATCTGTTCTTGTTCCATCTTCACAAGACCATTCCACATCATCAGTAAATTTTTTAGCATAAGTAACACTTTCTTTTATTGCGCCTAAAACCTGGTCATTATTCATATTTAATTTATGTTTCATATGAACAGGACTAGTTGAGATAAACGTATGAATTCTAAAATGTTTTGCAAATTTTAATGATTCATTACAAGCATCAATATCTTTCTTTGTTGCTCTTGCTAGACCGCACGGAATTGAGTTTTTAACACTTTTACTAATTGCACTAACTGCCTCAAAGTCGCCTGGTGAAGATATTGGAAAACCCGCTTCTATAATATCAATGCCCATTTCATCAAAAACCCTAGATATTTGAATTTTTTCTTCAACACTCATAGAAGCCCCTGGTGATTGTTCACCATCTCTCATAGTTGTATCGAAAATAAAAACTCTATCTTTATCTGGCATAATTTTTCTAAACAAAATATACAACCTATCGTTTAGATTGCAAAATAAAATAATAAATTCAGCCCAATATGGATCTAAAACTTACTTCTTATCACTATCAACCAATTTCTTCTTGCTAATCCAAGGCATCATTGCTCTTAAATTTGCGCCAACTTTTTCAACTGGATGTTCTGCTAATTTAGCTCGAGTTGCTAAAAAGTTTTTTTGACCGTTTTTACATTCATCCATCCACTCTTTAGTGAATTTTCCTGACTGAATATCATTTAAAACTTCCTTCATTCTTTTCTTTGTTTCCTCTTTATTTATTATTCTAGGTCCTGACTGATATTCTCCATATTCAGCAGTATTCGATATAGAATAATTCATATTTGCAATTCCACCTTCATAAATTAAATCAACAATCAATTTAACTTCATGAACGGTT
>MDTG01338653.1_pt1 | contig 12478 bp, 11 predicted proteins | sample 811421 | NCBI WGS metagenome assembly MDTG01 (sample SAMN05326645, study PRJNA326480) | marine metagenome | isolation source: seawater | place: Pacific Ocean: South East | collected 2011 | reverse complement strand
AGTTCTGCAGTTTCCTGCAATTCAGCAATCATCATTTCAACCACCACTCAACTTTTGTTGTAGTTTGAACAGAACTACACGAGCTATCCTAATAAACTGATAAGCATGTTGGTGTTGGGCAAGTCGTTGATTAATATTCGCGCACTTTTATTAACCGTTACTTTTACGAAACAATTTTACTTCTGATTCACGAATTCTGCCCGCGCAGGCTATGCGCAGGCACCGTCCGTTGTTTCCCGGTAACCGTCAGACAAAGGCGTCGGCGGACGGATCGTATTTCGGGCTGGGGCCGTGCACATTGGGCTCAGGCCGGGAGTCGATCAGCATAAAGACGAAGATCACCAGCCATCCGATGTAGGGCACCCAGGTGATCAGATAGAGCCAGCCGGACAAGTCCTGGTCGTGCAGCCGCCGCACCGTCACCGCAATCGACGGGACGATCTGGTAGAGGAACCAGAGGGCCAGAAACAGCGGCACGAAGTCATCGCCGCCATAGAGAATGACACTCAGGACAATGTCCAGGAAGAAGGCCACGACATAGGCCAGCACGTTGAAAAGCGTGTAACCCCAGTACTCCTGCCGCCGGGCCCGCCCGGTAAAGCGGAAATAGTTCTTCGTGATACTGCGGATGAAATAGGTCCACACGCCATCGCCCGGCACAGCCGGCGGCTTGCTGCCATAAGCTGGCGGCGCGGTCCGGGGCTGTGCCTGGGGATATGGCGGCTGGCTGGGTGCAGGAGGTACCGCCGTTACGGGAGGAGGCTCAGGCCGAGGCTCAGGCGGGGGCGCTTCAGCCTGTGGTGCAGGCCCCAGCGCATAGATGTCGCGCGCCTCATCGCCAAGGCCGATAAAGTCCACCTTCTGGCCGCGCGCGAGTGCACTGTCGCCGCGAACCTGGCCTTGCGTGTAGTTATAGCGAACACCGTCGTCGCCGAGGATCAGCCCCGGCCCGTCTGTGCCATCCGGTTTCAGGACCTGCCCGCGCATCTGCTCACCTTCAAATACAGTTTCGCGAAGACTATCGGGAATACTTGGCGGGCTTGTCCAGTCTTTTGAGCCCGCCTCAGAAAGTCAGTTCGTCTTCGCCCAGAGGCTCAAAATACTTGTCGACCATCTCCGCCGGCACATCTTCGATTGTTGCCGGGGACCATGACGGCGCATTGTCCTTGTCGATGATGACGGCCCGCACGCCTTCCTGGAAGTCGTGGCTCTGCACCTTCCGCCAGCCGATACGGTATTCCATCTTCATGTTCTCGCGGAAGCTGGTCAGGCGTCCGCCTTCGCGTAGCTGGCGCAAGGCCACCTTGATCGTCTCCGGCGATTTGGCGCGTAGCGTCTTCACCTGGGCCAGCGCCCACTCGCTGCCGTCGGCTTCCAGGGCAGCGACAATCTCTTCGGCCGTATCGAAGGCGAAGCATTTATCGATCACCGCCCGGTGGGTCTCGAAGCTGCCGGCGGGAATGGAATGTGTCAGGGAACGCAGGATCTCGTTCAGCATCTCCGCTGCGCCGACGGAGAAATCCGCTGCAGCGATCTGCTTCATCAGGTTCGGCACGAGTTCCGACGGCAGGAAATGCGTCGCCACGCGGGCGGCCGCCACGTCCACGCCTTTCAGCCGGTCGCCGGTGAGCGCCAGCCAGGTGCCGAGTTCCCCGGCGAGGCGCGGCAGGAACCAGCCCCCGCCGACATCCGGAAACAGGCCGATGCCGGTCTCCGGCATGGCAAACAGCGTCCGCTCCGTGGCAATCCGGTAGGATCCGTGCACCGACAGGCCGACGCCGCCGCCCATGGTCACGCCGTCCATGACCGCGAGGACGGGCTTGGGAAACTCGTCCAGCGCGACGTTCATCCGGTATTCGGTGGCGAAGAAGGCCCGGGCTTCGCTGGCATCGCCTGCCCCGCTCTCGGCCAGCATGCGAATGTCGCCGCCGGCGCAGAAACCGCGCGTGCCTTCCTGGTGGTCGATCACCACAAGGTTCACCGCCTCGTCGCCGGCCCAGTCCTGCAGCGCGCCCAGGATGGCGGCGCACATGGGCGTGTTCAGCGCGTGGAGCGCAGATGGCCGGGTCAGCGTGATATGGCCAACGCCGCCCTCGATGCGGATGGAAACGTCTTCAGTCATCAAATGCCCTCACTCAACCCTGAAATTTTACAAATAAATCACGCGGGCTGTTAACCCGATTCTGGCATCTAGGCGGGGTTTCGCTCAGAGGGGGAGTCTGGCGAATGTATGCGTTTGAGGTGGAAGCCCTCGATCGCAGGGAGGTCCGTTGCCAGGTTGAGGCAGCCGGGCGTCTCCGCATCGGGTGGCGTAAATGGGTGACTTGCGAGATCCGCGATATCTCGTGCGGCGGTGCGCGCATCGCTGTGGCCGAAGGTGTGGACCTTCCGGAACAGTTCGTGCTGACCAGCTGCCTGTTCGAGGGCGAACGCATCTGCCTGCGCCGCTGGGAGTTTGGCAGCGAGACCGGCGTCGAGTTTCTCTGACCGGCCTCGCCATTTGCCATCAATTCAGCGCACAGCCTTCCAGCGTGATCCGGTGCATGATGCGCCGTTGCCCGTGATAATCGTTGAACGCCCAATGCCAGGTAGAGCGATTGTCCCAGAAGGCGACCGAGCCCGGCTGCCACTGGAAGCGATAGGCATTCTCCTGCTTCATGGCGTGGGCGTAGAGACGCGAGAGCAGCTCTTTTGAGGCCTCATCACTCTTGCCGGCGATCTTCACCGTAAAGGCCGGGTTCACATAAAGCGCCTTCTTGCCGCTGAGCGGATGGGTGATGACCACGGGATGCGTCACATCGGCCAGCACATCGGCGGCCGCCGCATTGCCGATCCGGTTCCCGCCGGCATCGGTCGTGTTGTAGTACGTCGCGCCGCCGGAGCCGAAGATATGCTTGGCGGAGTGAACGGCGCGCAGGCCTTCGATCTCTTTCTTCGTGGCATCGTCCAGCGTTTCATAGGCGCGGTACATCGAGGCAAACATCGTATCGCCGCCGCTTTCCGGTAGCTCCCGCGCAACGAGGATCGAGCCCATGGCCGGTTCCTCGTCATAGGAATGGTCCGTGTGCCAACCGCCGCCGATATTGTCCTTCTGGTCCTTTTCCTTCGCGACCATGGCGATCTGAGGATAGTCCGGATGGGCAGCGAAGAAGCGGTTCACATTGATCGGCGCCCAGCGTTCGGCGAAGGCGATATGGTCGTCTTCGGTCAACTCCTGATCACGGAAGAAGATGACGCCATGCTCGGCATAGGCCTGCCGGATCGCGTCGAACTCGGCCTCCGACAAATTCTTCAGGTCAATTCCCGTGATTTCCGCACCCACGCCGGGCAAGGCTTCGATCTGCATGGCTTCCTCCCAATGTGCCGTCTTCCGGCATCTTTGGTGCCACTATACCGCCAGCGAACGGTATGGAAAACGGATTCCTTGGCGGAACGGAATCATACCGCCGGTATGGCCCGTTCGATTAGGCGGGTCTGGTCGACATCCGGCGAGATATCGCCATAGAGGAGGCCATTGCGGTCGCTGCTGAGGCGCTGGGCGCAGAAGGCCTCGAACACAAAGTCCGGTGCCATTTCGTGAAGCGCGGCGCCCTGCAGCGCCAGGGCCGCATCCCGGGCAAAGCCGCGGGCGGTGCCTTCATGCAGATTGCCCGGCGTCAGGTATTCCGCAAGGCGGCCAACATGCGCATCATAGGCATGATGTCGGCCGAGCGGCTTTTTCAGCTCTGCCTGCACGGCTTCCAGACTGTCCGGCTCCCGTGAGAGGGCGCGCAGAACGTCCAGCGCGATGACATTGCCGGAACCTTCCCAGATCGCGTTCAGCGGAGACTGGCGGTAAAGGCGCGGCATCGGGCCTTCTTCCACATAGCCCGCCCCGCCATGGCATTCGAGTGCCTCATAGACAAAGCCCGGCTGGCGCTTGCACACCCAATATTTCGCGAGCGGCGTGGCGAGGCGCATGAAGGCCGCCTCCTGTTCGTCCGTCGCTGCCCGGTCGAGGCTGGCGCCGACGCGCAGGGCGATGGCCGTGGCGGCTTCGCTTTCGATCACAAGGTCTGCCAGCACTACGCGCATAGCGGGCTGGTCGATCAGGGCCTTCTGGAAGGCCCGGCGCTGGGACGTATGCCACAACGCCTGCACCAGTGCGGCGCGGATGCCGCCGGTCGAACCGAGGATGCAGTCATATCGGGTGTGCTGGACCATATCGATAATGGTCCGCACGCCCCGTCCCGCCTCGCCCAGCCGCTCTGCCCAGGCGCCATGATACTCAATCTCTGATGAGGCATTGGACTTGTCGCCCATCTTGTCCTTCAGGCGCATGACGTGGATGCCGTTGCGCGTACCGTCCGGCTTCCAGCGCGGCACGAGGAAACAGGTGAGCCCTTCCTCCGTATACGCAAGGGTAAGGAAAGCGTCAGACATCGGGGCGGAACAGAACCATTTGTGCCCGGTGAGAATATACGCGCCCTGCCCATCCGGCACAGCGCGGGTCGTGTTGGCGCGCACATCGCTGCCACCCTGTTTCTCCGTCATCGCCATGCCGATGGTGACGCCGGTCTTCTGGTCTGCTGGAATGAAACGCGGGTCATAGGACGCGGCCTGCACGCGCGGCACCCATTTGGCGGCAATCTCCGGATCGGCCTGCAGTGCGGGGACGCAGGCATAGGTCATCGACATCGGGCAGGTCACACCCGCATCCGCCTGGTTCATCAGGATCATCATCGCGCCATGCAGCACATGGCCCGCCTCACCCGCATTCCAGGCCGAAGCAGACAGCCCGCTATCCAGCCCCAGCGACATGAGGTTGTGATAGGCCGGGTGGAAATCCACCTCGTCCAGCCGGTGCCCGAACCGGTCGAAGCTTTTCAGTTTCGGCAAATTCTCCTGCGCCTGCCGCGACCAGTCCTGCGTCTCGAACGCGCCGCAGCGCTTGCCGAATTCCGACAGCTTCGCCGCGTGGACGCCGCCGCCCGCCTTCTCCACCGCACCTTTCAGCGCCTTGTCGGAGGCAAACAGATCCACATCGCCGAAAACTTTCGGCTGGTTGGAGACGGTGTGCGTCTCAAGTTCTGACTGGGGTGCGTAATGTGGCATGGCGAGGCCCTCCGCCTGTGGTGTGGCCCCTACCATAGGTCGCCGCCCGCACCCCCGGAAGGGGGCGGGGCGTCACATTCCTATTGTGCGAACGCGAGATCGTCGAACCAGCCTTCCTCGCCCGCCCCGGCGCCGATGGGGCTGCCGGGGGGTACGTCGACCTCGGTCACGCCGGGCGTGGCGGCGGGGGCCGGACGGTCCAGATGCGCCGCGATCTTGCGCTGCAGGTCTTCGCGGGCGGCGGCATCGACCGGATCTGTCCGCCGGGTCGGCTTCAGGCGCTGGGTCATTCCTTTCAGGAAGGCATCGGCCCGCATCGTGACGCCCGGCGACGCAGCCGGGTCACTCGCGAGCGTGATCAACGAGGAGACAAAGCGCGCCTGCTGGCGGCGGCGGATCTCGGCCTGGCGCGGCGTCGGCGCGGGCGTAAAGACTTCCCGCTCCAGACCGGCGAGCATTTCCTCGAATGACAGCGCGCCCGGGTCACGCCGGCTGGTTTCCACAAGCCGTGCGGCGCGGGCCGGGTGCAGCAGCGCATCAATGGTTGTCTGCGAGGCCGTATCAGCGGCGGTGAGCAGATCGAACATCGGGCCGGTGTCACCGGGGAAATATTCCGCCCCGCCCGTATTGTAGGAGAAGGCCGCGAGCGGCGGGGTCAGCTGGTTGAGCACGCCATCCGGCAGGTCCAGAGACGTCGGCTCCAGCGTGACGAGCAGCGCCGCAAGAGCCGCCCGCTGGCGCTGCGGCGCAACGACATGCGCCATGCCGCCGCCATCGCCCCGGCGGGAATAATAGAACTCATACCCGCCGACAGACTTTGCCGCCGCGGCCACCTGATAGCGGTGATAGAGATAGACCGGCACCAGTGTCTGGCGCAGACGCGACGTGTCCGCGCCCGGCTCGATCACGTCGAGACCGAAACGGTCGAGCGCAATCTTCCGTACACGCAATGTGTTGTAGAGTTCGGCGATCGCATCCTCGCCATTGTCCCAGACGCTGCCATAGGGATGGGCCGTGCCTGTGCCGCGCGCTTCGGGATCATCCACGAAGCGCAGCCCGCTGCCATAGGCGGCGCGCAGCAGCTTGTCGCCTTCCGCATCTTCATCGGCGCCTTCCGGATATTGGGCGTAGAGCCAGGTTGCGGCGACCTTGTCCCACTCACCGATACCGACGTCGTAGGCCTCGGAAAAATCGAGCTGTCCGTTCTCGCTGACCTTCACCCAAGGCGCGGGATAATCCATCACCGAGGCGCGGTCATTGGTGGAGGCGGCGAAATTGTGCGCAAAGCCCAGCGTGTGGCCGACTTCATGCGCGGCGAGCTGGCGGATACGGGACAGCGCCACCTGTACCGGATCGTCTGCGTCGCCCGTGCCCGTCTTCGATGCGCCGGCAAGGCCTTCGAAAATCATCCGGTCCTGCCGCACTCGCTGGCTGCCGAGGATAACGTTGGCTTTCAGCATCTCACCCGTGCGCGGATCGTAAACGCCGCCGCCATAGGACCAGCCGCGCGTCTGGCGGTGCACCCACTGGATCACATTGTAGCGGATATCCAGCGGATGGGCGCCTTCGGGCAGGACTTCCACGCGATAGGAATCCGGGAAGCCTGCTGCTGCAAACGCATCGGCCCACCAGGATGCACCTTCGATGAGCGCGTCGCGGATCTCGGGCGGCGCGCCGGAGTCGACGTAGAAGACAAGCGGCTCCTTCGCCGGGCTGGAGGCGGCGGTGGGGTCCTGCTTTTCCAGCCGGAACCGGCGGGCGTAGGACTTGCGCACCTGGCCTTCAAGCGGTGCGGAGAAGTCATAATAAGGCACATCAATCGTGCCACTGCGTATATCGAAGGCACGCGGGGTGTAGCCATCGTCCGGCAGGCGCACCAGCGACACATGCTGGACCAGCGTGATCGCGCGGCCATCGGCGGCGGTCGCCAGAACTTCGGCTTTCGGCTCCTCACTGGTCAGCGTGAGAAAGGCATCGAACTCGACATTGTCGGGAAAGGCGAGTGCGGCGGAGGCGTCTGGCATGGACCGGTCTTCCGCGAGAGAGAAGCTGCCGCCCTTCGGATTGTTCTTGAGCGCGGCTTTCACATCTAGCGCATCACGCGTGAGATAGCCGGAAATATCGACCAGAAGCTCTCCGCGCGGGCTTTCTGCAATGACGTCTCCAGACCAGAGGAAGGAACTGGCGAAAGACTGGCGCACGGCCTTCTTCTCAAGCGGATTGTCGGCGCTGGCGACATAGCTCCAGTTTTCCTGCTCGGCGATCAGCTTCCTGCCAACGCGGCGGAACGCGATCAGCGAGCCGCCATCGAACAGGCCCCGGTCCAGCCCGATGGGATTGGAGCCGAGCCCGGCGGTCAGCCCGGTCGCCTGGATGGCACGCAGCGAGATGCCGTCCTCATCCGGCTTCGGGAAGGCCGCCAGGATACGTCCGCCCTTCGCATCAGCATAATAAGGCAGGAAGCCATCAGCGCGCGTCAGCCCGCTGGTCGCCTCGCCCCACGTCTTCGGATCGTCCGCCGCAGCCGCCCCCGCCCAGACCAGTGCCAGAACCGAAAACAGGAAAGCCGCCAACCCGCGCATACCGAAACTCCATTTGCCGGAAACTGGCCGCACGGTGCCGCATAAGGCAAATGGGTTCAATGCCTGGGGGCAAGGGTTTCATCGATGCCGCAAAGAAAACCGGACTTGCACCGGTTTCCGGCCTCCGGACGATCAGCTGCGCAGAAAAGCGTTGGACTTTTTATTGATATTCGATATTACGCCGATCCCGCCCGTTCCCCCCGGGCAACCCAATCCGGATACATGATGCAACAAGATTCGCCTCCCTCCCGCCCCATCCTCAAGCCCCTGATCATCCTGTGGGCGCTCACGCTGGCGGCACAACTGGCAGGGCTGGCCCATGGGGTTGCGCAGGCAGGCCACAGCGTGGCGCCGGTGATCCTGCCGAGCGCGGTGGTCCTGTCGCTCGTGACGCTTCCGCTCGCATGGCTGGGCCTCGTCCTCGGACAGCGGACCGGCCTCGGGGCGCCCTTGCTGACAGACCTGTTGGACAATGTACCTGGTGCAGGGTCGCGCTTGCTTAGACGCGCGTTGCTGGCGTGTCTTCTCGGCCTGCTGCTCGGCGCTGCCATGGTGGGCCTGAAGCTTGCGTTGCTGCCCTATTCTCCACCGGAAATGCCGGGGCTGGGTTTTCGTGGTCCGGTCGGCGGCCTGCTGGTTTCGATCGCGGCGGCGGTCGGCGAAGAAGTCTGGTTCAGGCTGGGGCTGATGACGCTTCTTGTCTGGGCTGCCTCCAGCCTGCGTCGCCAGGACCGTCCCAATCCTTTGCTCATCTGGGGCATCATCCTCCTGACAGCAGTAGCCTTCGGCATGGCCCACCTGCCCCAGCTCGCTTCCTTTGATGCCGCGACGCCGTTTTCGATCTGGGGAACGATCCTTGGAAACTGCGCGGTCGGCAGTCTCTATGGCTGGCTGTATTGGCGGTATGGGCTGCTGGCTGCCATGGTCGGCCACTTCTCAGTAGATGTCGTCATTCACGTCTTGCCCGCATTTTTCCGCTAGCCGGTGACAGCCCGAACAGCCGCCCCAACTGGCGGCGAGAAGCAATCGGGCCTATCACTACGAGTCGGTTTTTCCAGCGGAATGAACGGCTTATGGCAGACAAAGATAAAATCGGCCTGCGTGAGGCCGTCTCTATCGGCATTGGCGGCATGGTGGGCGGGGGCATCTTTGCGGTGCTTGGCCTTGCGGCGGATCTCGCCCAGGGTGGTACGCCGGTCGCCTTCCTGTTTGCCGGGCTGATCGCGCTCGTTACCTCCTATTCCTACGTCCACCTGTCGCGCACCTATCCGGACCGGGGCGGCACGGTGCGCTTCATCAATGAAGGCTTCGGGCGCGGCGTGTTCAGCGGCGGCGTGAACAACCTGCTCTGGGTCAGCTATATCATCATGCTGGCACTCTATGCCTCCGCGTTCGGATCATATGCGCCAAACCTGATGCCGATCACCGGCGACAAGGCGCTCGACCCGCACATCTATGCCAGCGCCATCATCCTGATCGCCACGGCGATCAATTATTACAGCATCAAGGTCGTCGGCGCGATTGAGTCCTATGCCGTCATCATCAAGCTGCTGATCCTGCTCGGCTTTGTCGGAATCGGCGCGTTCGGCCTGATCGGGAACGAAAATCTGGGCCAGCTCAATGTGGCGCACTGGGAGTCTCCGCTGACGCTGGTCACCGCCGGCATGATCATCTTCGTGGCTTATGAGGGGTTCGAGCTGATCGCTAATGCGGCGCCGGACATCAAGTCACCCGAGAAGAACATTCCGCGCGCCTATTATATCTCGGTCGGCTTCGTGATCGTGCTCTATCTCGCCATCGCGGTGATCACCGTCGGCTCCCTGCCCTTCGGCCAGATCAAGGATGCGCAAGATTATGTGCTGGCGGAAGCAGCAAAGCCCATGCTGGGCCAGATCGGCTTCACCATCATCACAGTGGCCGCGCTGATCTCCACCTTCTCGGCCATAAATGCCTCCCTCTATGGCGGCAGCCGGGTCAGCTATGAGATTGCCGAAGACGATGAACTCTCCAGCGAGTTCACGCACCAGTTCTGGAACCAGCCGATCGGCCTGATGTTCACAGCCGTCGCCACGCTCGTCCTAGTCAATACGCTGGAACTGGAAAGCATCTCGACGACAGGCAGTATCGGCTTCCTGTTGATCTTTGCCGTGGTCAACATGGTTGCCGTCCGCAAGGCATCGGAGGTGAAGGGATCGAGATGGATCGCAGGCCTCGGCGCAGCACTGTGCCTTGCTGCGCTTGCGGCCCTGCTGGTCCATACGGCCCAGACCAATCTGCTGAACCTGCTGATCGCCTGCGGAATCATCGCAGCCTGTTTCCTGGGTGAATTCCTTTACAAGCGCCTTGGACACAAGCCGGGCTGACGCGCTCAGCCGTTACAGGTCTGCGTGTTTTTCTGGATGCCGATCTGACTGACCTTGCCAGTGTCATTGTCGACTTCGAAATAGACGTCATTGTAATCGTAGACGGTGATGTCACCGCGCGTGACGACGCATCTCGGCGTGCCGTAAACGCCGCGCGCGAAAATCTGTTCACTGCCTTTCGCGACGCCTGCCGGTGTACGGAAACGTTCATCGCGCGCGATGATCCAGTAGACCTTGTCGTCAGCCCCGACGGTCAGGCCGTCATAATTGTAGCTGGTCGCCTCCGTCCCCGCGATGGGGATCGTTTTGCGCGGCGTTCCTTTCACGGCGAAGAGTTCCGCCAGCGACATGCCAAGCTCGACATTGCCGACCCGTTCACCGGGAATGATCATGTCATCGTTGAGATTGGGCGGCGCAGTGGCGCACGCGCCGAACGCGAGGATGGACAGGGTTGCGAGAGTTGCGCGGACAACCGTCATGACGGATCCCTCATGGCTTGTGTGGACACTGCACTGACGGTCAGATCAGCACATCCCCAGCCACCTTGAGGAAACTACGGCATAAATCGTGGCCAGCGCCACTCAGGCAGGCCACAATTTTTTGTAATGTTCAGCTGGCCTTATCCGGCCACCTTAATCCTTCAGCATGTCCCGGCTGATGATCACGCGCATGATCTCGTTCGTGCCTTCGAGGATCTGGTGCACTCTCAGGTCACGGACGATGCGCTCCACGCCGTAATCGGCGAGATAGCCATAGCCGCCATGGATCTGCAGCGCTTCGTTCGCGACCTTGAACGCCGTATCGGTCACGAAGCGCTTCGCCATGGCGCACCAGCGGGTGGCGGACGGGTCCTTGCGGTCGAGCCGGCCTGCGGCTTCGTACAGCATCACGCGCGCGGCCTGCAGTTCGGTCTCCATGTCGGCCAGCTTGAACTGGGTGGCCTGGAAGTCCGCAATTGCCTTGCCGAACTGGGACCGTTCCTTTGCATAGGCGAGCGCCTTGTCGAGCGCGAGCTGCGCCCCGCCCAGCGCGGAGGCTGCGATGTTCAAACGCCCGCCATCGAGGCCCGCCATGGCGAATTTGAAGCCGTGGCCCTCCTCGCCCACGCGGTTCGCTGCCGGGACGCGTACACCGTCGAGCATAACCTGCCGGGTCGGCTGGCTCTTCCAGCCCATCTTGCGCTCATTCGCGCCGAAGCTGAGCCCCGGCGCATCCTTCGGGATGATGAAGGTCGACACGCCCTTCGCGCCATCATCTGAGGTGCGTGCCATCAGGACGTAGACATCAGACGTTCCCGCGCCAGAGATGAATTGCTTCGTGCCGGTAATGACGTAGTCGTCGCCCTCGCGGACGGCCCGGGTCTTGAGGCTTGCGGCGTCAGATCCGGCGCCCGGCTCGGTCAGGCAGTAGGAGGCGATCAGCTCCATGCTGGTCAAGCGCGGCAGCCATGCCTGGCGCTGCTCGTCACTGCCGAATGTGTCGATCATCCAGCTCGCCATATTGTGGATGGAGATGAAGGCCGCCGTGGACACATCGCCATAGGCCAGCTGCTCAAAGATCAGCGCTGCGTCGGTGCGCGTCAGGCCCGCGCCGCCGACATCTTCCTTCACGTATATGCTGGCGAAGCCGAGCTCTGCTGCCTTGCGGATGACGTCCACCGGAAAGTGGCTGGTCTGGTCCCATTCCTCGGAGTGGGGCAGCAATTCCTCTTCCGCGAACTTCCGCGCCATATCGCGAATCATCAATTGTTCGTCGGAAAACAACGTGCTCATGGGTTCCACCTTTGGACTATCTCAAGTATGGGTTCGGGAATTCCCCGTGTCACCGGTAATGTCAATGCAACAGATCCGATCAGAATATGTCATCGCCCCGGCATCGCCGGGAGACATCGAGCGTCTGATCGAAGTCGATCTGGCAGCTGGCCAGCTGTTCGCGCCAACCGGGCTTTTGTCCGACGATGCGCTGGACGATCATGTGCCGGAAGCCGTGATGCTGCAGGCGATTGAGGCTGGCGACCTTCTGAAAACCAGCGCGCCGGACGGCACACCCGTCGGCTTCGCCCTCGTCTCGCCGAGGGGCGGTACGCTGTATCTCGACCAGATCAGCATGCACCCCGATTGTGGCGGCAAAGGCCTCGGAACCGACATGATGCGGCATGTGCTCCAATTGGCCAAGCAGCGCCGCCTGAAGCAGGTGACCCTTTCCACTTTCCGGGACGTGCCATGGAATGGGCCGTTCTACCGCAAGCTCGGATTCCGGGAGATTCCACGGAAAGACTTGGCGGCATGGATGCTGGACCTGGAACGCATCCAGGCCGAAAGCCTCGATGTCTCACAGCGCTGTTTCATGGTGCGTAAAATTGGCTGGTTGTAAGCGCCCGTTTTTGGGCGCAGGTGAAGTGTCATGACACAGTTTCCCCAATCCTTTCCGAACACCCGT
>MDTG01444679.1_pt1 | contig 12479 bp, 9 predicted proteins | sample 811421 | NCBI WGS metagenome assembly MDTG01 (sample SAMN05326645, study PRJNA326480) | marine metagenome | isolation source: seawater | place: Pacific Ocean: South East | collected 2011 | reverse complement strand
TTAGCAAATCCCATAATTCCGACTCTGCCTTTTCCATCCCATGTTTTATCTGGAGTCCTACCAGCAACATTACCCCAAGTTCCCCCTGAAATTAGAACTTCATCACTATTGAACTCTGAAGTATCGTATTTTGTATCATCCCCAAGCAATCGTTTCTTAGTCCAGCCGCCATTTATGTCCTCATCGAAATCGAGAGGATTACTTTGTGCAACCATTTTCCACTCTTTGTATTTATCATCAAATTGTTTCAGAGTCAATTTATTTCCTGTTTTCTTTGAATCGAGAACCCAATCCTTCAGCCAATTCTTGACTTCTTCAGTTGATATTCCCTCATAGAAAATGTTGCGAACTTCTGCTTCAAGGCGTTTGGTTTCAGAATCATCATCATCCTTTCTATCGAACAAGCCTTCCATCAAGAGGTCAAGCCCTCTGTCCGAAGGTAAATCATCACCCAACCATTCTCTCCCTTTTTTGTATTCTGTTTCCCAACCGTTAAGATCGGTAAATTGGTTGCCAATTCCTTTCGATTCTATGAAATCAAGAACATCTTGTGGTATATCTTCTCCGTTAGCAGAATACAAACCTCTCTCACTTAACCTTGCTAAATCATCACCATTCAATGTTAGTTTAGATGTGAAGTTTTCGAATCCCAAGATTTGTTCTTCAACCGCATTAAGAGTTCTTTCAATCCAATACCTGTTACTATTTTCGTAATCAGGTTCAGAATAATCAGCCATAGGTTTCGTTACTTGGTCAAGTTGATTTCGAAGCCAATTGAAAAGTCCAGAAGTGTTAGATTCTATTTGGTATGATTCCTTCTCAAATCCACCAGGTAATTCAAAGGGCCATTCAGAGAATTGACCATCTTCGAATATGTCTTGATTATCAACAACAATTCCAGAACCAATCACTCCAACCCAATTTTCTGGGTGATTGTATTGTTTCCCCAAGTTTGGAGAACCATACATGCGGATCACTTCTCCTGTATCGAGAATACTTTCTCCTTTCTGATATATTGACTCCAGGTTAAGTTGATTTTCTGATAGTGATGCTTCGAGCATATCCTTTGTATCCTCTCCCCTAATTTCGAATATCCTGGAAGCATTTGGCGAAAGGTCTGGGCTAAGTTTTACTCCACCGACATTGTATTCTTCTCTATCTGGCAAAGATTCCACATCATCAGCTACAATTGATGAATATGAATCACCATTTTTCTGAATAACCAAAAATGAACGTTCATCTATGTCTTCACGATCTATCCAATTTATCTCAACTGCTTCAGGCGGTGGTTCATCTAAAGAGCCAGTTAGCAATTTTTCTGAATATGATTTGGCGGCTTTTTCAGAACCAAAAAACAACTTCTTATCGTTTCCATTTTGGTCACTGTAAAAAACAGACCATTCTAAATCAACGGAATTACGCCATGAATCCACACCATTTTTGGTATAACCGCCTCCATCTCCCATGTTAGCAATTGCACGAACCCTTGTTGGAACATATTCAAGTTCTTTATCCAAACGATTTGCAGTTAATTCGTTTAATTCATCACTCCAGGGTGAAACACCATTTAGATCCACAATCGAGTTTATCTTGCTGATGAATCTGTTTTTATCGGGGCTTTTATCGTTACGAAGCCACCTGTATCCTCTCAATTCATACCACTCATCACCATCATGCTCAATGGTATAATTCCAACCCGAATTGTTTTTTCCCTTATCCAAAGCATCTATTCCTGGTCTAATGTAGCCCCAATCTCCTGTAATTGGAAGTAATGGACTGTTTGAAGGCCACGTCCATAAGGCTTCATCAGAATCCCATTCACCGCCCTTCTTCGATTCCCTTCCTCTAAGCAAACCGATTTCTGGAACTAATTTCACATCTTCTTCTGATGCTTCAAACCGATCAATCCATTTTCCATTCTTGTAATATCCACTATTCCATTTTTGTGTATTGATATTTAGCAAATGTGTTGGTTGGTTTACTATTGGCGAATATGCGACCAATTGTATGTTTTCTAAAGTTGAATGTTCTTTTTCTTCTGCGAATGCTTCAACGTGGTCTTTTTCCTTATTGTAAAAGTCGTTGTAATCAAGTGCAACGAACTCAAATATATCAGAATCAGGATTAGTCACGTCTATGTTTCTGTATCTGTAATTTTGGTGGCTTTGAGAACCCTTGTATGCTTTTCCAGCTAATCTGTTTTCTTCTGAATAAGTCCAAAGACGATTTAACCAGGTGTCTGTTACATCATGTTCTTCACCGTATTCATTTTTAATTTTTATTTTATTAGAAGAATCAGACCAAACATCATCATCATTTTGAAACGTCCTAACACTGTTCAACAAACCCTCGAAATGTATGTTCGCAATTCTCCCTTCAAATGTATCAAGAAACCTCGCATCCTTAACAACCATATCCTCGTCTTTCTTACTCAAAACCAATTTGCCTTTAGATGGTCCATCCTCAACGAATAGTGGACTCATCACATTCTTAGTCATTCTTTTCATCAGCGATTTCCTTGAATTGTTGCTATTCATGGTTAATATCTCTCTCACAACCCAAACATCTGGATCTAATTCATTCCTCGTTATATTCTGATCCCATAGTTTGATTGGTTTCTCTCCAGACCATGATTCAGTTACCTTATCAATCCAATTATTTGGTTTGATAGAATCGTAATTCAAATCTGAAGGAAAATCGGGCGAAGACAATTGCGCTAATCTCCAATCCTTTCTTTTGCTTTTTCCTTTGCCCTTTCTCTCCTGTTGAAGAAGGGCCTGTGCAGTAATGAAGAATGTTCCATCTGATTTGTGGGTTGTATGGAATAGTATTGGAACGTCCGTCTTGTTGAAAGTGCTCGGATTTACTGCTCCCATTGGCGTAATCTCAAGCGAACGCCAACTCTGCATATATCACTCGAAGTTTTTTACACTTTCAAGTATTCCCGCAACGCATCCATTAAAAGCACACTTCATGCCTTGAATGGTCCGACAAGGACGTGATGATTTCCACCTACAGAAACTATGCGAACACTTCTCCTGGAACGCCTGATTTTACTGGCTACTGACTTTGCTTCTTCTGAATCAGATGTGTTGAATCTGCTGATGTAATCAACACCTCCAAACCGCCTAATTACCTTCGCCATACTTTGCGATTCTTTGAACAGGCCATAAAGGGATCTGTTTCAAAACATCAAGGGTCGTTATTGATTCCAGAATGTTCAGCAATGCTATCCATGACTTCACGTTCAGCATTATTCCACCTTTTCAAAGCAGAATCAGTTGGTGTTTTGAACTTGAATGCCAAATCCCTTGCAGTATCTAAGTGCCATTGAAGACCCTTCGAGAACTTAGGCTCTCTGTAAACCACGCTCTTATCCCATTTGTTGCCATTCCTTCTAATTGTTAATCCAGCATTGGCTTCGCTCATAGCACACCATACTGCACTCCATATCCTCTTTCTCATTTCTCTCCTGTTCATACGTTTCTCTCCTATGCGCCCCCTTTGGAACGCTCCGTAGTTCCTACTACCAATCTATCTATCGTATAAGATTTATTTCGACACATATCTGTCGTTTTTTCGCCAAAAATCAGCCCAAAAGCAATACTGCAAGCCAATTTACAAATCCTGGCTTCGACACATGGTAAATCGGCTACTTTTGGTCATAATTTTGAACCGATCATGCACGATTTTGTTGCATTTCAAAGACAATCCACAAACCATGCATGAATCAATTTCATTTTTTGTTGGCTTAATGCCTTCAGGATAGGAGTTGAAGGTGTGAATTACACCAGAACCTAAAGTTAGAAAATGAATCATCAGAACATCTCGATTTTCATTTTATCATCGGTCCAACCATTCTTGAAAAGAAGTTGGAAAAGATGTATAGTCCATATTGTAGCACCCAAGAATACGAAAACTCCTTCTTCGAGCTGACTACCTCTAACAATTACCCACGAACTACCCACAAAAGCCAGAACATCTGTTATTGGATTAGCCAGGTAACTTCTGTTGTTGTCTGCACTTTGCATTTCACTCAATAAGAAATACAGTATTCCTGTGATCGTTCCAAAAAATATGAATCCATTTATTGATAATGCCGTATTTGCATCTTGAATTACGGATTCTTCAATCATTGTTAATCCAGCCCATACAAACAATACGGGAACGATAATCACAAGCACAAGCGTTATTGGGGTCATTTTAGTCATTTTCAAGCCTCCACGTCTTTTCTAATTTCATCGAATATGCCCAACAAAAAACCGCCTATTGATCCAATCGCAATCATTGACCAGACGGTGCTACCGTCACTTATTCCATTGAATATCGAGAGAACAACTGCAAATACCCAGATGGTATAGATTTGAAGGCTTGAATCAAAACCATCACCATCCACTAAAATCACACCAAAAAAATCCAAAAACCCCTCATTAACAAACATTACAGTAAAAAATCCGCTAACAATAACACATGCAAGCAATTCCCACAATTCAAACTCTGAATCACCAGTCAAAAACCAATATGTGATTGAAAATAATGCTGAAGAAAAAAAAGCAACGGTGGTGAAATCTATTACTCTGTTCCAACGAATCATAATCTAAAACCCTCCAAATCATCATGTAATCCATCATTGTCTGCATCATTTACATCTGATGGTGGTGTTGGAGTAACGAACCATCTTGGGTGACTGTATTCCCTGGTCTTGTCTGGATCAAGTGCATTGAAGAAATCCTGTCCAGCACCAGTATTATCTGTTCGAATCATTGATTGTTCATCCCAATCTTGAGAAGTTGCCCCAAGAGCATCTATTACTGCAACCCTATCATCTTCACGCATTGTTCCTAATGATTGAAGTGAACCATCACTCATAGCCATCTGCAAAGCCAAGAACGATGTTCCAAGCATACTGTTCGAAGGTGGTGCGGCAATAATCTGCCCCGTTCTCATATTCATCAAACCAATTCTGCGTTCTGATTGAATCATGAAAATATATGGCGGCAAACTATCGTTGGAGTTCTTTGGATATACAATGAACTCTTTTCCTTTACGCATTCTGCCTCCCTTCAAAGTTAGGCTCAAAGTTCCCATTACGTTTCTTCTCAAACCACTCACTTCAGTTGGCTTTTTTGAATTGAATTGGCGAATCGAACCAGGGAACATTTTCAAGATCTCATCAACATCGGATTTTTCCTGTTTGGTCATTTCCCTTCCTTCTCTCGAACATTTACCGCACGATTTCAGGCGAGTATCGGTCCAATAGGGGGGTGTTCTCCCACATTTACCACACTTTACACCTCGCGTCATAGATTTCTCTGCATTGAATAATCTCGGCTCAAGACGCTGTGTTGGAACGCTTTCAGTTAATCTTCTCCACTCAACGTTGCCCGTATTTTGATTGTCTGCATACCTCTCTCTCATATCCATTCTAATGTTATCGAGTTCTTGTTTTGAGTATCTGACTTTATCAGATACCCATAATGAATATCCATTTGCTAATTTGATAACTCTGGCGTTATATCCAGCATCTCTGTAAACTTGTGCTCTTTCTCTCATCGTTTCTTTTGATTGAAAAGTTCCTTGTTGGTTTAATGGTCTGCCCAAACTCGTTCTCGCCATATCACCGCCAAGCGGCAACAAAGTGTATCTTTGATTACCAAACTTTCGAGTCCTATTGTTTGTATCTGGATAGAAACCACTAATTCTTCTGCGAGCTGAATATCCTCTTTTTCTTTGGCAGTTAGCGCAATTGCACCTTTTACCGTCTTTCATCCCACCAGAACAACCGCAACTACCCATAGCGATCACCTTCTGCGGTAGTCAAATCGTGCGGTGTCTGGATATGTTGGGGTGAATCTCCTTCTCCCACCAGTTGAGCGATTTAATGCGATTTTTGTTTGCCTTTTTGTTCCATACTTGTCTATGTAGTCGTATATTTCTTTTGATATTCGCCTATGAACGTTGGAATCGTTCATCCAAAGGCCCGTTCTGCCTATTTGTGAACGATAAGCATGCACTGTCGGCAGGTTTCCATTTGTTTGAATTGAAAAACCTCTTTGATTGCCCCAGGTCGGTTTTAATCGGATTATTGAGTTACCATTAACATCAACGCCAACGCCAACTATTTTTATGTCTGCATCCAATACAGGTATTTCAGATCTAAATGTTCGGTTTCTCGCCATCAGCGTTTCCTCCGAAGATACAGGTTTCCTCCAGGCGCGCCTCTCCTTGTTCGAGTTCTTTTAATCATAGTTGAACGCCATTTCCTGTCCTTCGGCCTTTCGTAAACAACATATCCGCCCTTTACTGGAACTACTCGCGCCAAGTGAACGCCACCACCTGCCTTTCTCTTTCGAATGTTTTCAGCAACTCTCCTTGCTTTGGCTTTAGTCATTGGAACTGCAACATTTCGTCCAGGTTCATCCCAGCGATCCCATTGCACTTTCTCAATGCTTCTTTTAGCGGCAGGGGTCCTCCATGTAACATTCGCCATGTTTGGTTTGTATGTTGATTGCCTTTTGAAGAAAACCCTTTCGAAAGGCCCATCTGCACTCTTTGAATAGGTATTATCACATGAACAACCGTCATACGTTTGGCCGCATCTTAAACATATTAGGCGTTCTCCAGAATCTATTCCTTCAGAGTAATCTGTTTCATCAACAGCCCAGCCTCTTATTTCACTATCATCAAAATCCCAATCAATTTTACGAACTTCTTCTTCTTGTTGTTCTCTGATTAAATCAGATCCATCAACTTCATCCTTTTCCATATTCCATGACTCAAAGAATCCAGTGGGCATCTCGAAGTATTCATGTGGGATAGCATAGTAATCAAGCAATACGGGTTTACCATCAATAATAGTGAAGTTCCCCATGCCTAAATCCTGTTCCCAAACCCACTCTTCTAAACTGCCCTTTACATCTTCTGTAATGTTTCCAAGCTGATATTGATTATTGATTTCATTTAGGACGTTAGTTCTCCATTCTTTTTCAGCATCCCTGTATTTCAGCCACTTCTGATATATTTCGTTTGAATCTTCATAATTCTGCTCACGTCCTTCTCTTTTACCTGTAGCAACTTGAATGTGGTAATTTAATCTCCCAGAATCAAACATCATCCAATCATCAATGGTATCCACCCTTCTTTGAATAACTGATTGTTGCCCCATGTATTCGTCTGTTAATGCAACCCTGGCTGGAACAATAAAATCAAGCATGAATGGTGTCTTCTCTGCAAAATGAAGTGTAACATGATCCTCCCAGAAACCGCTTGTTCCATGTTCTGTATCTAAATCTCCTTTACGTTCTTTCGCAGGTAACGGTAAATCATCCAGGTAATAGCGGTTAATCTTCAGAACATTATCATCTCCTGGTTGTGCAAAAACCCACCTTTGTTCTCCACGCCCGATGTATTCTAAATCTAAATCTAACTTTTCAGACAATTTATCAATATCAGTAATGATTCCGTCTGGATCTCCAAAAGCCTTCAAATCATCTCCTGTTCCACCAGATACTCTCAAATCATTAGGATTGAGTAATTTGTTGTAAACTGCAACACCATCATTCCATTTCCGTTCTTGTCTTTTCCAAAGCCCTTCTGCTTTATCTGATTGCATAGGTGATGGAACAATGTAATTACCACGCTTTGCTAATTGTGATGATGCAATATCATACATGTATGTGCCCAATCCTTGATTTTGTGCCCATGTTTCAATTTTAGCATCAAATGGATAATACGCCTCCGCAGAACTATCCACATTTTCCCTTGAAAAAAAACCACTTTCTGTTGGCTGGGGTGTTTTTATGATCTCCAAAGAACCAATCTTAATGCCTTCAGAATCAGTGGCAACCATTTCGAGTTTGCCTTTTCTATGATTGTATTTTGACTTTATTTTTATTTTTTCTCTCACCCCAAAAATAGACGTGCCGTTCAATCTGTAATTACCTTCAGCACGTTTTCCATCTTTGGAAATTGTAGTTTTGCCCCTGCTCAATCGAAATCACCTTCTGCGATTTCCACCAACATATACTCTCCATCCACCAGCACCAGGAATTACCCTTGCATTTCTGCCCATCCTTCTGATGTTAATTGCGCTTGATACCGCCTTTGACTTTGATACTGCATTACTCGAACCTAAGAACTTTTGACCCCTGATTTTACGGTGATATTTACGTTGAGCAGATGATTTTCTTCTGGCGAACTTAGCAGTTGGTATTTTGCCTCTCGAAGCCCAATTAGGAGTTTGTGAACTCGCCCTGCCTGTGGTAGTAAACCATAGCGGTGTAAATCCAGGGCCATATTGTTGTGGGATAGCATTCAAACTAATCAAACGCTTTCTGCTCCACTTCTCTGTTTGGAATCCAGCAGGGTATCCTCTTGACTCTGCGAAATCATCTGTATAATTTATTACCAATACAGATCCACCAGCATTGAACTTGTATTCCCAACTCTTAATCGCATCACTTGGTATTTGACCACCAAGACCCGAATTAACAAATCGAGTAACCCATTGCTTATCGAGTTCGTAACGTTCCTTTGAAACTTGGTTGTCTGCAACAAGATCACCAGAAGATTGAACCAGATTCTCTAATTTCAATCGTTCCTCTGCCTCTTTTTTCAATCGGTCCTCTTGTTGCTTTTCTTCTCTTTTGCGTCTGGCTTCTTTCTGCGCTTCATCAGCCTTCCTTTGTCTTTCTGCACGTTCATTTTCTCTCTCAATGATTTCAAGTGGTGATAATCCACTATCAGCAGAAGTTCTCGTAATGCTTCTGTTAAGTTCTTTCAGTTGCCTCTCCAATCTCTCCCTTTCAGCTCTCGCTTTAACAACGGCACTTTCAGGGTCTTTTTCTTCTTCGGTTTCAAAATCAACATTATCATAAGCACCCTTAGCGGTGTTGCCGAGAACATCAACGTATTGGTCTGGCTTGGCTATATTGTAAGTCACCTTTTCTCCCTTTGCATTGATTACTGTGAACCCTCGCATCCGACCTCTTTTGAATGATTCTGGATTAACAAATGTATTGTTAGCAATCAAACGTTGGAACTCAACCTTGCTCAAAACCTCTCCGTCCTTATTGTAAAGATATGCTTCAATTTCCTTGTCTAATCGGGCAAAACCCTTCCATTTCTTAGGGGGAAAGTTTCTTTCTGTATATGGGCGATTAAATGCCGACCAATTTTTACGATCCAATGTTAGATTCAGTTCATCCCTCTGATATGCATTCCACAATGGCCCTTGCCTTGCGAAATCACGCTTCAATAATTCAAGCATATCATCTCTAACTTCAGCCTCGAACATATTTTCGTATTCAGGAAAAACACTTGCGGCCTTTGTTCTCGATGAATTGAAAACTCTCCTAACAAGGCTCTCATCCTCATCTCGAATAAGACCATCCCAAACAAGAGCACCACCAGCCAGAGCACCAACACCAATCCATGCGGCATTATCCTCAAGGAATTGTTGTAAATCTGATGTGTTATCATCAATAGTATCTCTCAATTCACCAGCAGTATCTATCTCTGATGCTTCAGTATTGTTTTCAGGCCCAAACTGTTCTGAAGGCAAACCTGGTTGATTCGGCCCTGTTCCTGTAACTGGTCCTGTAACTGTGCCTCCTGGCATTGTTCCCGAACCTGGTGTTCCTGAAGGTGGCGGTTGTGGAGGGTTGATTGGGCCAATAGTTCCTCCTGAGCCATCATCTTCTGGTATCAGTCCACCACCACCAGGTCCAATTGGATCTCCTGGCGTTATTGGTGGTGTGTATCCACCAGACGCACCTCCACCACCAGTTACTCCACCACCAATTGTTCCAATTGTTCCAATTTTATTGCCTGTATTTGGTGCACTTGATTGAAAATTAGGAATCAAATAGGGGTCTTTCTGTATTGAATCTCCCGTTCCTGGAATAATGCTCCATTGCCCTAAATCTGAATTGTATCTTGGTAATCTGACTGTTTGGTGAATCTTAGGTTTACGCAACGTCTTTCTGTATGCTTCAGCCTCTTTTTTTGTCTTGAAACGCCTCATGGGTCTGCCTGTATCTCGGTTCATAACAACCCATTTGTTTGATTCTTCAGACATTTAGAAAATCACCATCCTGTAGTTGGATCTCCGTCAAAGTCGGCTTCAGAAGCAGAATATCCTATTGCACCACCAATGAGGCAACCGCCAGCAAGTGCGACTCCATCAGCAAATGGTAAAGGCCCATCTATCCAACTTATCGCAAGCCATGTTCCGCCAGCCGTAGTTGCACAACCAGCCAAAGCACCTTGACCTCCCGTTAGCAAACCATCATCTTCAGGACCATAATTGCCGAATCCGTATGGTTGTGGAGTTCCATAATCAACATAACCGTCTGGAACTTGGTCACTCCAAATATCTCCGTTACCATCTCCATCAATATCAAGCAATACTGGATCTGCTGGTATCAAACCGAAGAACTGTGTTTGTATCGCTAAGATGCCAACAACAATAGCAATTACCGTCAATGCGAAACCATAACCCTGGAAAACGCCACCATCTTCATCAACATCAGAATCAGTTGAGAAATATACGCCAGCTAAAATTAGAATTGGAACACTAATTACCAAAACTGCACTCGACCATTCGGTAAAACCCCATGAATCGAAGTCAATTCCAAAAGAAAAATCAAATGTTACAGTTGCTATTGCGATCCCAACAACCAGAATCAGTAATCCGATTCCAATTATGGATGCAACAGTTACTACTTCATCATCTGTAAAATCCGAATCGGCCATTAGTCAAAAGCCCCCCACCAATCGAGAATGTAATAGAATGTTGAGCCTGTTCCTGTGACTATCAGAAAGAACCAGATTCCTTGTTCTCTCTGGAAACTCATTTGTGCTGAACTCAAGGTCATAATCAAACCCCCAAGAGCAACGAAAGCCAAACCTACAACAACCAAGAACAATCTTAATCCATCATCGGTTATTTCATCCATCTCATCATCAATCACTGGTTCATCCCAGATTACTTCGAAAGCATCAATTCCAGCAAGCAACAATAGCAAGCCTCCAACTGTTGAAAATAAAACAATTCTTCGTTCACGTTGCTTGTCTGGCAACAGACCTACGGTATCGTCCATGAGCATGGGTTCGACTTGCACCATTTATGAGCAGTTCGCACCTATTATGTTTGAATGCACACTTTTCAACGCTTCTTTCTGTTTCCAATGTAAACTCTAAAGCCGTTTGAAGAAGGAATTACTCTTGCGTTCAACCCCTTATTTCTGATGATATTAGCGACATTTCTTGCATCATTTTTAGTCATTTGACGGTTCGAACCAAGAAACACATTTCGATTTATTGTTCTTGAATATCTTCTTCTATCAAATTGTCTTGAATCTGGTCTTTTGAATAGATCTGTTTGACTTTGACCTGAACCAATCATTGATACTGGTTTCCCACTAATCTTGATTTCATCCTTTCTTTTTTTCATCCCCTTTCTTGTTTGCTGGAATGAAGCCATTCCTCCAGCCAACATATCATTCACTTGATACAAGATGCTAATTAGTGCCGTTCCATCTGCTCTTGATGTGCTATTAGCAAAATCACTTTGAACAAACTCCATCGTATCCACACCGTATAATTCTCCACCAACAAGAACAGGCATTGCGTTCCCACTCCAGCCTCCCTGCATTATCCCCCAATCGTTGAGAAGTTCTTCGACTTCTTCTGGTGTATCGGCCAATTCATTTGCTTTGTTAATCGCATCAGTTATATGACCTTCAGAAATCAGAATTGCCGCAACTTCACCATCATTTCCTTGACCCTCAAGCGACTCTTTCATTTCTTGAATATCGGATATGTATGATTTCTCCAGGTATTCCCTGACTACATCTGAAGATTCTGGGTTTGATTTGAGCCTTGAACTTAGTTCCATCATTATTGAGCGATCCTTTTCACTAAAAGAAGTCCAAATGGTGTCGTTAGGCCAACCGTCTTCATCATCTGGTAATAGTTGTTCAAACATCTCAAATACATCGTTTGGTAGTTCCATATCACTACCATCTGGAAATGTTTTACTTTCAAAAAAATCCTTGAATGCTTCACCCATCGGTTCATCTTCATTGAACATTATTACTGGCCTTATTGCTTGGAACTCTTCATTGTAGTTTTCTTTGAATGGATCTCTTTCAGAATATCCCATATCCACTTCCTGAAGGTATCTATCCATTGGACTGAAGGCATCAGCAGTTTCGATAAAAAAAGTTGCACTGTTAATTGCATCCATTACCTCTTGTAAATACAAACCTTGTTGGCCCAATGAATTATCTCCAATTCGCCTCCATGTTTCTGGATCTGCGGCATTACCTCTCCCATAATTCCCTTGAGTCCATGCAAGACCACCAAGTATTCCATTTTCGTCTTCCATAGCAAATTGATAACTTGCTCTTTCATCCCAGGTATTTCCATTGTCGCTGGTGACGAATACTCTGGCAATCATCCAGGGCAGTATTCTA
>MDTG01421938.1_pt1 | contig 12479 bp, 14 predicted proteins | sample 811421 | NCBI WGS metagenome assembly MDTG01 (sample SAMN05326645, study PRJNA326480) | marine metagenome | isolation source: seawater | place: Pacific Ocean: South East | collected 2011 | reverse complement strand
TGGATCGAGTTTAGAAGCAGAAATTAAACTTACATTGAAAAAGGATAAATTTGAACTTCTCGATAAGTTAGATTTAGCAGATTATTTTATCGTTTCAAAAGCTGAAAAAGAACTATCAAATAAAGATGATATAAGGATTGAAGTGAAAAAAGCTAGAGGACAAAAATGTGAAAGATGTTGGAAAATTTTAGAGGAAAAATGTGAAAGATGTTCGAAAGTTCTCCAGTAAAATAGAAAGTCTATATTTTGATTAATCTTAAAGAAATAATAAACAAAATCACTACAAAAAATAATCTTTACTGTTTGATTCTTATTCTGATAATTTTTTTTTTAGATAGATATACAAAATTACTCATCTTAAATAATTTTACCGAAAATACATATTATTTAAACGATTATATCAATTTAGATTTAGTTTGGAATACGGGCATAGGTTTTGGATTATTTAGTTCAAACTCAGGTTTATTTTATAACATTTTATCATTACTTATTTTAGTAGTAATTTCATGCTTATTTTATTTTTTAATAGTATCTAATAAGTACGATAAAATAATCTATTCAATTATAGTTGGTGGTGCATTGGGAAATTTTTATGATAGAATATTTTTTAGAGCTGTACCAGATTTTATTGATCTACATTACAAAAATTTTCATTGGTTTACTTTTAATTTAGCTGATATATTTATTACCTTAGGAATAATAACATTTTTATTTAAAGAATTTATTAAAAAAAAAAAATAATGAGAAACTTCTTAATTTTAATTTTTTTTATTCTGGTTTCTTGTACATCACTACAAGAAGCTGGTAAAGTTTTACGTAATGAAAAGACCAATACCACAGACGAATTTTTGGTAAAAAAAAGGGAACCTTTAATTATACCTCCAGACTTTAAAAGTTTGCCAGAACCAGGATCCTCTAAAAAAGAAAAAATCACTGAGAAACAAAAACTAAAAATAATTCTTAAGGGCCCAGATGATGTAAATCTTAAAAATCAATCAACAAATGTGGAAGAGTCAATTTTAGATAAAATTCGAAAGTGAAAAAAGATATAGAAAAAAAAAATAATATTCAAAAAAAATTTTTAAATTTTAATTATTTAAAAAATTTTTCAGGTACATTTGAAAAAAAATTTAGAAAAATAAATTTAGATTTTAAAAACCCATCCAAATTGATTAGCCTATTAAACAAAAATTATAACTTTAACTTTAAATTTAAAGATCTAGAAAAATTTAAAAATTTCAAAACCATAGCGGTTATTGGTATGGGTGGCTCAATATTAGGATCGAAAGCAATCTTTTATTTTTTAAGAAAAAAAATAAAAACAAAAGTTCATTTTTTTGATGATATTGACCAAAATAAAATTGAAATTTTTAAACGTAATCATAATTTAAGCAAAGTCTTATTTATAGTTGTTTCAAAATCTGGAGATACTATTGAAACTATTTCAAATCTTATTTTTTTAAAAATTATTAAAAAAAAAGCTAAAAATATTATTTTAATTTCAGAAAAAAATGATAATATTTTGCATTCATTATCTAAGAAGTTGAATATTTTTTACATTGAGCATAAAAAATTTATAGGCGGAAGGTTTTCTGTTTTATCCGAAGTTGGAATAATACCAGCTTATTTTATGGGTATAAATATTGCTAGATTCAGAAAAAACATATCCAAATTTTTGAATGGTAAAGAAAGGAATTTTTTAAAAGAAAGCTCCATAAAACTAGCTTGTTTATTAAAAAATGGGAATTTAAATAATCTAGTTTTTCTAAATTACTCACCAGAACTAGAAAAATTTTTATATTGGTGCCAACAACTAATTGCTGAAAGCTTAGGAAAAAAAGGCAAGGGATTTTTTCCAGTTGTATCCAATGTACCAAAAGATCATCATAGTTTACTACAATTATATCTTGATGGACCAAAAGATAAGATATTTTATATTTTTAGTTCTGGAGAAAAATCAACTAATAAAATTAAATCAAATCATGTCAGTAGAAAAATTAATTTCCTAAATAAAAAAAGTCTTAACAATATAAAAAGTGCCCAGAAACAAGCTTTAAAAAAAACTTTAATAAAAAACAAACTTCCATTTAGAGAGTTTAAAATAAATGAATTAAATGAAAAGACCTTAGGCGAACTGTTCTCCTACTTTATTCTTGAGACAATATTCGTAGCGGAATTAATAAATGTTAACCCTTTTAATCAGCCGGCCGTAGAACAAGTAAAAAAATTTGCAAAAAAAATACTTAATTAAACTTACCAAAGATTATTTTTGATCTACCATAAGTTTTTATAATTAATATATTTAATAATAATTTTAAATTTTCATAAGAATTTTTTTCTCTATGAACAATAATTATATGATTTTTACTGAAAAAGTTATTTTCTCTTATAATCCTTAAATTATCTATATACTCATTATCTTTATAAGGGGGGTCAAAAAAAAAAATATTGAATTTTTCTCTCTTAAATTTTTTGAGGTTTTCATTTATTTCTCCCTCGATTACATGAGCTTTATTTTCAATGGCCAAATTTTGTAAATTTTTTTTTATTGTATTTAAAACTTTTGTATTTTTTTCCATGAAAGTTACTAAATCAGCACCACGTGAAATACACTCTAGACCAAAAGAACCAAAACCAGAATAAAGATCAAGAACTTTTGATTTTTTGATGTCTATATTAATTAAGCTTGAATGCATTAAAATATTGAAAATATTTTCCTTTACAGAGTCTTTTAGAGGTCTTGTAAAACTTGTTTTATAAAATTTAAATTTTTTTCCTTTGAGTTTTCCGCTAATTATTCTCATTTTTTTCTATTTCTCTCCAACCAATATCTTTTCTAAAAAAACCATTTTTCCAATTAAGTTTATTAATTAAATTAATAATCTTATTTCTTACATTTAAAAAGTCTTTGCCTAAAGACGTAAAATTTAAAACTCTTCCTCCATTTGATACTAGTTTTCCTTTTATATATTTCGTTCCAGCATGAAAAATAAAATCATTTTTACTTAATCTCACTTTTTTGATATTTTTTATTCTTTTATTTTTAGTATAAGAATTAGGATACCCTTTTGAGCAAAGAACTATTGTCATACTTTTTTCTTTTCTCCACTTTATTGAAGTATTTTTAATTTTATTTGAAACAGTATTTAAAAAAATTTTTACTAAATCTGATTTAAGTCTTGGTAATATAACTTGACATTCTGGATCGCCCATTCTTACATTATACTCAATTAAATAAGGATCACCATTTTTTATCATTAATCCTACATATAAAAAACCTTTGTAGTGTTTATTTCTTTTTTTTAAAACTTTCAAAGTTGGTTTTACAATTTTTTTAATAATCTTTTTCTCAATATTTTTGTTTATAATTTTTGCAGGGGAATAGGCACCCATCCCACCAGTATTTTGCCCTACATCGTTTTCACCTACTCGTTTATGATCTTGTGCAGTTCCAAAAAATCTAAAATTATTTTTATCGACGATTAAAAAATAGCTTGCCTCTTCACCGTCTAAATATTCTTCAAGGACTAATTTTTTTGATGATTTGAATTTCCCCTTGAAAATTTCCTCCGATATTTTTAAAACTTGAGCTTTTGTTTTACAAATAGTAACACCTTTCCCTGCTGCTAAACCATCAGCTTTAACAACTATTGGCAAATTGCTTTTTCTAATAAAATTACTGACTTGTGTCTTATTATTACAAATTTTAAACTTAGCTGTCGGAATTCGATTAGATTCACATAATTTTTTCATAAAAGCTTTCGATCCTTCTAATTTTGCTGCAAATTTATTAGGTCCAAAAACTTTGATTTTATTTTTAATGAGAAAATCAACCAATCCTCTAACAAGAGGTTCTTCTGGTCCAATAACTACTAATTCAATACTGTAGAATTTTATTATTTTCAAAATATCGCGGAAATTCAAAATATCTAAATCAATATTTTGAGCTATTTCAGCGGTACCTGCGTTTCCAGGGATGCAGAAAATTTTGTTTGTAATCTTTGACTCAAAGATTTTTTGACAAATAGCATGTTCTCTGCCACCACTTCCTATTAATGCGATATTCATTATAGACTGTATATTGTATAAATTATAGATGGTTAAAAAAAAAGCTAAACTTGTTTTTAAACACAACTCTTTCGATATAGTGGAGGAAGGAGACTACGTATCTTGTGCTATTTCGGGAAAAGAAATAATGCTTAAAGATTTAAATTATTGGAACGTAGATCTTCAAGAGGCATATTTTTCCCCGGTAGAGGCGGATGAGAGATATAAAAGTTTAAAGAAATAATTTTTATTTCCATCTATTATGTGTCCAAATCCACTCATTAGGATTTTTTAATATCATCGACTCAAGTATCTGATTTAATTTTTTTGTTAATTCTTCTTTATCATTAAACTCATTAGATCTTATTTGATTAAAAAACTTTATTTTATAATTATAATTACTTGTTCTCTCAATAAAAACAGGAATTATTGACAAATTAAATTTGATAGATAGCTGTGCTGGTAAAGAAGTTGTCAAAGCCGGTTTTCCAAAAAAATCAACTTTTATTCCCTCACTGACTCTTTGGTCAATCATTAAAGCTATACTTTGCCCTTTTTTAATACATTCTATTGACTCTCTTACTCCGTTAATTCCTTTTTTAATTTGATTTTTACAAACATATTTTTTTCTTAAATATTCCATTAATGGATTTATGAAAAAATTATTTAATGGTCTATAAATTGCAGCCAACGGTATTTTATTTTTTGTTATTTCCATTGACATTAATTCAAAATTTGAAAAATGACCTGAAACGAATATAACTGGTTTACCACTTTTAAGAACTTCTTGTAACACATTTTGACCTTCTAAAAAAATATGTGAAGAATTTTTTTTAAAAAAATTTAAAAACACATATTCTATAAAAGTAATACCATAATTTTTCCACATATTTGAAATTATAATTTTTTGTTGTTGTGATGAAATATTTTTGTTAAAAATTCTCAAATTTTTTTCGATAATTTTCTTTGATTTAAAAAAAGGTCCTATTTTCAAAAATAACGCTGAAAAAAGCTTTCTACTTAAATTTTTTCCCAACAAGACTCCAATTAAGAAAAAAAAATATACAAATGTTGCTTCTATAAGATATTTAATTACTTTCATTTAAATTCTCTAATATTTTATTTATGAGTTTTTGCTTATTTTTTACTTCTAACTTAAGTTTTAGATATTCAATCTCTTTAAAATTATATTTTTTAATTCTATAAAAATCTTTTTCAGTCAGTATTAGCTTGCAATTATTATTTTCAGCTTCCTTCAATATATCTAAAATTTCAGACCTTTTGAACTCATAGTGATCAGGAAAAAAGAACTTTTTAGATATTTTTAAATTATTTTTATATAATAAATTAAAAAAATTTTCAGGGTTTCCTATTCCAGCTACAGCGAATAAATTTTTATTTTTAAAATTATTTATATTAATAGGCACATATTGCGTATAAAAAATAGATATGTTTTTATTAATCTCAAAAATTTTATTTTCAAAATCTTGATCTTTTTCTCCATTTATAATTACAATTTGAACATTTTTAAGAGAACTTAAACTTTCTCTTAACGGACCTGACGGAATTATCATTCCATTTCCCAGTTTTTGACCTTGATTAAAGCAAATAATATTAATTTTTTTTAAAATTTTTCGTTCTTGGAAACCATCATCCATTATAACTAAATCGAAACCAGTTTTAATCGCATCATTAATTCCATCAATTCTACTTTTATTTAAAATTAATTCTTTAAATTTGCTCTTTATCATTAAATGCTCGTCATAGTGATTTTTATAATGTTTTCTAACTATTACAGGATTTTTACCCTTATTTTTTAATTCATCCGCTAAAAAAATCGAAAAAGGAGTTTTGCCTGTACCCCCAATATAAATATTTCCTACGCAAATAATTGGAATTTTGAATTTTATAGTTTTGAGAAGTTTTGATTTAATAAAGATAGCAATTATTACGATTAGACTTATCGGGTAAAGAATGAAGGAAATAATGTTTTTAGACTTCCAAAATTTTGGTTTATATATTTTCATTAAATAAAAAGCTATTTATAGAATTCATTGTTTTATCTAGAGTTTTACTCTCTAGATTTTTAATTAAAAATGAAAATTTTTCAGTATCTTTGTGTTCATTTTGAAAATCAGAGTTTAAATTTCTTGCCAATTCATCAAAATTTTTGACCTCAAAACAAACTTTTAGCTTGTTCAAAATTTTATAAATTTCTTTAAAATTATAGGTATAAGGACCGTGATATATTTTGCATCCAAATTTTGCCGCTTCAATTGGATTCTGTCCTCCAACATTTTTTAAACTTTCAATCATCGATTTTCCCATAAAAACGCTCTTAGACAAATGTAAATATTTTGATAAATTGCCATAAGAGTTAATTATAACTATTTCTTTATTCTCTAGAATAGTGTCACTTTTTTTTATTATTTGTGAAGATAATTTTAAATCATCACACAATTTTTTAATATTATTTACTCTATCAATATGTCTTGGAGCAATAACAGTAATAATGTTTTTAAATTTTTCTTTAAGCAGTAAATGTGTTTTTAGACAAAATATTTCTTCACCATTATGAGTACTTACTGCCGACCAAAATTTATATTTTTTTGATAATTTATTTAAAGAATTGTCTTTATAAGTTTTGTCTACACTGCTAATAAATTTTATATTTCCTAGATATTTGATGTTTCTTGCATTTAGTTTTTCTAAATATTCTTTAGTTTCGCTACTTGAAGAAAGACATAAATCAAATGAACTAAAAATATATTTTGCTGTTTTTGGTATTAACATCCATCTTTTAAAAGTTTTGGTAGTTATCCTAGCATTTATAATAGATATTAAAATTTTATTTTTTTTTGCCTCCAAAATTAAATTTGGCCAAATTTCAGAATCTACAAAAAATATCACATTAGGTTTCCATAAATTTAAAAATTTTTTTATTAGAAAATTAGAATCAATAGGGAAAAATCTATGATAAATATTATCAAATTTTTCAGATAAATCCTTAGCTAAATTAGCTGAGCTTAAAGTTACGGTTGTAATTAAAAATTCAAGATTGTTATGATTTTGATTAAGTATTTTTATAATTGGTAAAATACTTTTCAACTCACCAATACTTGCAGCATGAAACCAAATAAGACGGGACTCTTTTTTTCTTTTGACATTAAAACTTTTAGATAAAAGTTTCTCTTTATATCTTATAGGATCTTCTTTTTTAATAATTTTTCTAAAAAAAATTATAATAAAAAAAATTGGGTAAAATATAGTTGTTAGGATCCTATAAAGGATAATCATTGATTTATTTTAATTGTTTTTTATATAATGACTTATACTCTTCACAATTATTTATCAAAAAATTGTGATCTCCCGACTTTTGTATTTGTCCATCTTTTAAAACAAAAATTGTATCTGCTTTATGTATTGTTGAAAGTCTATGTGCGATAACTAAAGTTGTTTTATTTTTTGTTAAATTCAGAATAGCATTTTGGACTATTTCTTCAGAATCTGCATCTAAAGAGGAGGTTGCTTCATCTAACAATATGATAGGAGACTCTTTTAATATTGCTCTAGCAATTGAAATTCTCTGTTTTTGACCCCCTGAAAGTCTAATACCATTTTCACCAATTAAAGTCTCATAAGCATTTGGTAATTTTTTTATGAAATCGTCCGCAGCTGCATATTTGCATGCTTTTTCAATTTGTTCTTGTGTGGCGTTTTCTTTAGCGTATGCGATATTATTTTTAATTGTATCGTCGAATAAAATTACATCTTGGCTTACCATAGACAGATTTTTTCTTAGAGAGCTTAAAGATATATCTTTTATGTTTTGATTATCTATATGTATTGATCCTTCCTGAGGATCATAAAACCTTGGTAATAAATTCATAATTGTACTTTTACCCGCACCGCTATGACCGACAAACGCCGCCATAGTATTGCCTTTAATTTTAAAAGTAATATTCTTTACTGCTTTTTCGTTTGTAGTATCGTATTTAAACCCTACATTGTTAAAATTTATTTCTGAATTTTTTAATTTTAACTTAGGATATGAAAAATTATCTTTTATCTTGATTTCCATATCAATTATTTTACTCACCCTTTTAAAGGCAGCAGCCCCTTGAAAAGCAGCCATGTTTATAGTCGCCAAGGATCTTATAGGTTGATATGCCAGCATCATTGCTGCTAAAAATGAGAAAAAATTATTTACTCCCAATTCACCCGAAGAAATTAGATTTCCCGAGAAGATAATAAATCCAGCGATCATAAATCCAGTTAAGGACTCCATTATTGGAGTAGCTCTAATCATAATACTTCCAATTTTGATATTTTTTTCTACTAAGTCGTCTATAACTTCTTTGGCCTTTTTATTTTCCTGGTCTTCTTTTTGATAAATCCTAATCATTCTTGAACCTTTAAAAATTTCTGTTAAAAATGAAGCGAGATTTCCTGAGGACTCACCTGCTTTTGCTGTAGCTTTACCAATCCTTTTGCCCAATGATTTTGCCAAACCACCAGCAAGAGGCATCATTATTATCGCAAAAAGTGCTAATTTCCAATTTTGATAAAACATTAAAGACACAAGAGCAATTACTGAAAATGTATCTTTCATTAAATTTAAAACACCTGTGCTTACTAGATTTTGAACATGATGAGTATCAAACATGACATTTGATATATACTTTCCAGAGTGCCTATTATCCAAAGTTTGAATATCTGATAATAAAATATTGTTTGCAATTTTTTTTTGAAGTTCTCCAGCAACCTCCTCCCCAACTCTAATAATATTGATTCTTGCAAGATACAAAGATAATCCCTTGCTTGAAAATGCTATTACTATTAGCAATGGAATTGACCATGCAAACATTTCATTTTTTTCTATAAAAATTTTTTTAACTGCAGGGTCTAGCAACCAAGCTATTCCTGCTGTGCTGCCAGCAACGATTATAGATAATATCAATGCAAAAAAAATTTTTTTCAAATGTTTTTTCACATACTCTTTAAATAATCTCTTTAATATAATTTTTAGTTCATCAAATTTCATTTTTAATAATTAATAGTAATTAAACTTAAAAATAACAATAAACCAGATAAGTTGTTTAACTTAAACATTTTTAAACATATTTCAGATTTATTAACATTGAATTTGAAAACTTGATAAAACAAGGTAAATACGAATGCAATTAAGAATAACGATGAAAAATTAAATCCAATAAAATTTGCAAATAAATAAAACATCAATAGAGAAGTTAGTAAATATGACAAAATTAAAAATAATTTAATGTTCTCTTTAAACTTTATCGAAGTGGATTTCAGGCCTATTATTTCATCATCAGACATATCTTGAGTTCCATAAATAGTGTCATAGCCCAATGTCCAAAATATGGCTGATATATACATGATGATTACATTGATAGAAACTTCATTACCCATCGCAGTCCAGGCCATAATCATTCCCCAATTAAAGGTAAGACCTAAAAAAAGTTGAGGCCAATAGGTAATTCTTTTCATAAATGGATAAGAAAATGCCAACACCATTGAACTCATTCCAAGTATAATTGTTATTAAGTTAAATTGTATTAATACAAGAAATGCTAAAGCACACAATATAAAGACGTAAGTCATCGACATTTTAACTGAAATTTTTCCTGAGGCAATTGGTCTATTTTTTGTTCTCTCAACTCTCTTATCGAAGTCTTTATCTACTATGTCATTAAATATACATCCTGCACTTCTCATAAGAACTGAACCAATAAAAAAAAGAATTAAATAATAAATGAATGTGCTTATATTTTGATTAAAGTAATAAGCATAAGCCAGCCCCCAAGAACATGGCCAGAATAAAAGCATAAAACCAATAGGTTTGTTTAATCTGGTTAAATCTATGAAAATTTTTAAATGGTTCATCAAATACTACTTGTAAATATCAAACACTATCTTCATAATCAATTTGATTCGATATGGATATTGATTACACAGTAGCTGCACTAATGTTTCCTGCTATTCCTCTGATGATGACGATGTATAGTAATCGTTTTCATACATTAAGCGCACTTATTAGAAAATTACACGATCAATATACATTCGAAAAAAAAGTGCCACCTGAATGGGAAAACCAACTTCACGTGCTTAATAAAAGGACTAATTACTTAAAATTTGTTATGGGTTTTTCGGCGTTCGGTTTTTTGTTTAACATGTTGACTGTTTTACTTCTATATTTAGACCTTGTTTTTTACGCTAGATTAAGTTTTGCGTTTTGTTGCATCTGTATGATCTTTTCAATTTTTTTGTTTTTACAAGAAATAAGACTATCAAATGAAGCTTTAAAGTTTCATTTAAGCGATATGGACTCAATGAAAAAAGATTTATAATTAACTCTTATCCAAAAGATTTTTTTTAAAAAGAGAAATTCCTTCTTTAATTTTATGATTGTATGACTCTTTAAAAGTTTCAAGTTGCCAACCTTTCATTCTTGAAACAATTAATTTTAAATTTTCAGATTTCCACTCATTGGTTGTGCTATCATCCTTCCATAATTTTTTTTCTTCATTGGTTCTAGCGCATCCGTAACAGAAGCCTGTTACAGGGTCAGTTTTACAGATACTAATACATGGTGAAATAATTTTGCTGGACATTAAGGGACGAGAATAGCTGGGCCAAGCAATTTTCTCGACTCTAAATCAGCATGAGCTTGTTTAGCATCAGAAAGTTTATATTTTTTTGCAATTCTAATTTTAATTTTACCAAACTTTACTTTTTCAAAAATTGAGTCAGCTCCAGCTTGAAGCTCTTTTCTATTTGTAAAGTATTGAGCTATAGAAGGTCTTGTGAGGTATAAACCCTTCGGCTGAATGTCTTTAGGCACATTTACTGGGTCTAATGGTCCAGATGCGTTACCAAAGCTAACCAACATCCCTCTAACCTTAAGGCACATAAGAGACTTTTGAAACGTATCTTTTCCTACACCATCAAACACAGCAGTTACTCCCTCATTTTTAGTTATCCTCATCACTTCTTTTGAAAAATCATGTTTAGAATAATTAATAACATCGCAATATCCATTTTCTTCTGCAACCTTTATTTTTTCATCCGATCCAACTGTTCCAATTACATTTGCACCAATACTGTTAGCCCATTGGGCAAAGATTTGTCCTACACCTCCAGCGGCCGCATGAAATAATACTGTTTCACCCGCCTTAAGTTTATAAGTTTTTGTTAATAAATAATTTGTGGTTAAACCTTTTGTCATTAAAGTTGCAGCTAATTCGTGAGAGATGCCATCAGGAACTTTCACTGCAACTTTAGCAGGTATAATTCTTTGTTGAGCATAAGCTCCTAAAGGAATTGAAGCGTAAGCGATATTATCACCTTTATTTAATTCTGTTACATTAGATCCAACTTCATCTATTTTTCCAGCAGCTTCTAAACCAATTCCACTTGGTAACTTGATAGGGTATAAACCTGACCTATGGTAAGTGTCGATATAGTTTAATCCAATCGCATGATTGGTTACTTTAATTTCATCTGGTCCCGGAGATCCAACTTTAATATCTTGAAGTTCTAATACTTCAGGTCCTCCGTTTTTTTTAATGATTATAGATTTTGGCATTTTTTAGGGAAACGTACTTTAACTTTTAGTATTTAGCAAATGTTCCGTTATTGTAATCTTGTATAGCTTCAAGTATTTCAGCTTTTGTATTCATTACAAATGGTCCACCTCTAGCGATTGGCTCACCTATAGGTTTTCCTGCTATGAACAGAAACTCAGATTTTTTGCGTGCTGTGACAGTAAGATTAATTCCTCTTTCTAACAAAATTAAGTTTGAGTCGGCTGTTTTATTATGGTTTTTTTTTCCAATTTTTAATTCACCTTTTAGTAAATATATAAAAGAGTTATGTCCTGCGGGAATTTCACAATTAAATTCCTTACCTTCATTTAAAACAATATGAAAGTAAACAGGATCAACGTTGTGATTTTTTTCAGGACCTTCAGCTTTTCCGTATTTACCAGCAATTACTTTTACAATTTTTTCACTGTCTTTATGTTCTCCAAGATCGTTTCCTTTTATATAAAGATACTCAGGCTTATTTTTTTTCATTTTAGCTGGCATATTAATCCAAAGTTGAAAACCTAATAATTTACCTTCCTTCATTGCAGGCATTTCCGAATGGATAATTCCCCTACCAGTTTTCATCCATTGTACATCGCCAGATGTCATAATTCCTTTAGCACCAGTGCTATCTTCATGCTCAAACTCACCGTTCAACATATAAGTAACTGTTTCTATTCCCCTGTGAGGATGGGGAGGAAAACCGGCAACATAGTCGTCTTTATTTTCGGATCCAAATTCATCAAGCATTAAGAAAGGATCAATATAATCTGCTTCCGGAGTTCCAATACTTCTTTTTAATTTTACTCCAGCTCCGTCAGA
>MDTG01415652.1_pt1 | contig 12479 bp, 12 predicted proteins | sample 811421 | NCBI WGS metagenome assembly MDTG01 (sample SAMN05326645, study PRJNA326480) | marine metagenome | isolation source: seawater | place: Pacific Ocean: South East | collected 2011 | reverse complement strand
GGGGGCCGGACCCCGGCCCAGCAGCACCGGCGGCAGCGGCAGCAGCCGCGCCGCCCAGTCGCCCGCGCCCACCGCCGAGACCGCCCGGCCGGTGCGCGGCGAGACGAAATCGAGCGGCTCGTTGATGCCGGTCACCGCGCAGGCAGAGAGGTCGAGCCCGAAGCCCATGGCATCGAGCAGCGCCATCTCCCAGTTCAGGTAGGCGAGCGGCCAGACGTCGGCCTCCCCCATCAGGTCGAGAAGCTGCTCGGTCCGGGTGTAGAGCGCGGCGTGGGTCTCGCGCTCGGGCAGGCAGAACGACAGCAGCGAGACTACCGCGTTGAGCCCCGCGAGCGTCAGCCGGTCGGACATGGCGGTCGCGGCGCGCGAGCGCTGCGGCTCGACCGTCCATGCGCCCATGTGGTCCTCGAGCCGTGCCCGCCACGCCACGTCGAGCTGCGCGCCGGGTTGCAGCGAGGGCGCGATCTTCCGCGAGGCGCCGCCGCGCAGCACGCCCATGTGCCGCCCGTGCCCGGGGGTGAAGATCTCGAGGATGGCCGAGGTTTCGCCATGCCTGCGGGATGAGAGGAGTATGCCGGTGTCGCGCCAGTCCATGCGGCGACTATCGGACGGCTTGCCGGCCGCGGCAAGTTGCGACACGATCACGGACATGACAGCCCGCACGCGCCTCTTCGCCGCTCTCGTCGCGCTTCTGACCCTGGCGGCACTGGGGCTGCAGTTCGTCGTGACGGCGCAGGAGAATCCCACCTACACGCCGCCCGAGACGCTGTGGCGGCTGGCGCGCTACTTCACGATCCTGACCAATGCACTCGTCGCCGGCACCTTCCTGTGGATGGCGGTGCGGGGGCGCATGGCCGGGCCTGCATGGCTTGGCGGGCTGACGCTCTGGATTGCCATCGTCGGCGTGGTCTACCACCTGTTGCTCGCCAAACCGCTCGCCGGGCTCGACGCCATCGCGGATTTCGGGCTGCATACGCTGACCCCGGTGCTGGTGGTGCTGTTCTGGCTGCTCGCGGCACCGAAGCACGGCCTGCGCTTCCGCACCGCGCTGGCGTGGATGCTCTGGCCGCTGGCCTATGTCGGCTACGCGCTGCTGCGCGGCCAACTCGAGGGGATCTACCCGTATTTCTTCGTCGATCCGACCGAGATCGGCTGGATCGGCGTGGCGCGCTGGTCGGGGATCCTCTGCGTCGGGTTCGTGACCGCAGGCAGCATGCAGGTCGGCGTGGCGCGGCTGTTGCGATAGGCGAGGGCGGTCACGGCCAGAGGGAGCTTCCGGGCGGGCAGGTGCCTCAGTCGCGCAGCCCGTCCTCGTCGAGCAGATGGCGACCGTCCCGGTCCTCGACCTCGATCACCCAGAGGTCCGGGTCGAAGCCGCGCTGCTTGGCGATGGAGGCGTCGACTTCGGGTTCGGCACCCGAGGCGAGCTCGGTCCATTTCCGTTCGCCCGACATCAGGTCGAAGCCCCGTGTGAAAGCCTGCGCACGCCCGTCGAGCGTGGCGAGCTTCACCAGCACCGCGCCTGCGGTGTCGTCGCCATGTGCGACGACGTAGGCGGGAATGTTCGCGAAGGAGAGCCGCGCAAGGTAGGCATCGACCCAGAACCGCGTGGTGAGCCGGGCCATGGGCTCAGTTGCCGTCCTTGAAGTCGAGCCCCATCTCGGAATAGCGCTCGGCCTCTTCGAGCCAGTTCTCGCGCACCTTCACCTGCAGGAAGAGATGCACCTTGCGGCCGAGGAATTCCTCGATCTCGGCGCGGGCCGCCTGGCTCACCGCCTTGATCGTCTCGCCGCCCTTGCCGAGCACGATGCCCTTGTGACCGTCGCGGGTGACGTAGATCATCTGGTCGATGCGGGCCGAGCCGTCCTTGCGCTCTTCCCAGTTCTCGGTCTCGACCGTGAGCTGGTAGGGCAGTTCCTGATGCAGTCGCAGGGTCAGCTTCTCGCGCGTCATCTCGGCGGCGATCATCCGCATCGGCAGGTCGGCGATCTGGTCCTCGGGGTAAAGCCAGGGGCTTTCGGGCAGCTCGGCGGCCAGCCACTTGCGCAGGTCCTCGACACCATGGCCCTTCTCGGCAGAGATCATGAAGGTGTCGGCAAAGGCATAGCGCTCGTTCAGCTCGCGGGTGAGCGCCAGCAGTCTCGGCGCCTCGACCCGGTCGATCTTGTTGATCGCAAGCGCGACCTTCTTGCCCTTGGGCAGCTCCTGCAGACCCTCGAGAATCGCCTCGACGCCCTCGGTGATGCCGCGATGGGCCTCGACCAGCAGCACCGTCACGTCGGCATCGGCGGCCCCGCTCCATGCCGCGGCGACCATTGCCCGGTCGAGCCGGCGACGCGGCTTGAACAGGCCCGGCGTGTCGACGAAGACAAGCTGGCTGTCGCCCTCGATGGCGACGCCGCGAATGCGGGCACGGGTGGTCTGCACCTTGTGGGTGACGATCGACACCTTCGCGCCCACCATGCGGTTGGTGAGGGTGGATTTGCCCGCGTTGGGCTCTCCGATGAGGGCGACGAATCCGGCGCGTGTGGTCATGGGGCGGTCCGCTGTTGAATGATCCGACAGCACATAGCGGTTTTTTGAACGAAGGGCCATAGAATGCGCGCGCCGTTGCGTGGACAACTTGGGCCTGCGCGGTGACGCTTCCGTGACACCCTGCTTGCAAACCGAACAGCCGGACGGACAATGCGACCTGCCCTCTCCATCGCCCTTGCTTTCGCTCCGGTCTGGCTGGCCGGCCCGTCGCTCGCGGAAACGCTCTACGTGCCGACCCTCGAGGTATTCCAGACCGACGGCGGCCTCCTGAGGGTGCCGATCGAAGGAGCGGAGAACGGGTTGCCGCTTGCCGCCTGCGAGGAGCGCGTGGCGCGCTGGACCGAGGAGAACGCCGAAAAGGTCGAGGCGGCGGTGGCCGATCTGCAGGCGAAGGGGCAGAGCGGCGCCGTCACCGCCGTCTGCGCGCTCAGGTAGCGGTTGCGCGGCGGTTGCTGCGCAGCAGGGTGAAAATGCCGGTGGCGACGATCAGCGCGCCACCGAGCAGGGTCCAGAGGTCTGGCCGCTCGCCGAAGAACACGAAGGCGAAGAGCAGGGCCACCAGGAGACGCGAATAGCGGAAGGGCGCCACGACCGAGACCTCGCCCGTGCGCATGGCGCGGGTGAGCGCCGTATAGGCCGAGACGCCCACCACTCCGGTCAGCAGCAGCCGGCCAAGCTCGCCCGCGAGCGGCAGGCGCGGCGGCGCGGGGGCGAAGGGCAGGAGCAGCAGGCCCGCCACGATGATCACCGCGAAGCCGAGAACGCCAAGCTGGTTCGTCGATACCGCGGGCGGGCTCGCACGGGTGAAGAGGTCGCGCATGGCGAACCCGATCATGCCCGCCACTGCCAGCAGCGCGTCGGGGCGGAACGCCTCGGGGGTCGGTCGCAGGATCATCAGCACGCCGGCGAAGCCCACGGCCATCGCGATCCAGCGCGCCGGCCCCACGCGCTCCTTCAGCAGTAGCGCCGCGCCGGCGGTGACCACCAGCGGCGCGGCCTGCAGGATCGAGGATGTGACCGACAGCGGCGTGTAGGCCAGCGACAGGGCGAAGAACAGCCGTCCGATGATCTCGAACATCGTGCGCAACATCAGCGAGGGCTGCAGGATCGCCGGATGCAGCACCGGCTCGCCCGCCCGCAGCGTCAGGAGGATGTAGATGGTGGTGCCGGTCAGGCCGAAGATCAGCGTCGCCTCGCCCGGCGGCAGGCCGGGTGCGACGGATTTGAAGAGCGCGTCCTCCACCGCGAAGAGCGTCATGGCGACGACCATGAACAGCGCTCCCAGCGCGTTGGCCGAGACCCGGGGCGCGCTGTCAGTCACCGCTGATCTTGTCGAGCAGCGCCGCCGCCGCCTGCTGCTCGGCCTTGCGTTTCGACCCCGCGGTCGCCTCGGCGGTCGCGCCGTTGTCGAGCCGGGCCTCGATGGTGAAGACCGGCGCGTGATCGGGGCCGGTGCGGGCGGTCTCGACGTATGCGGGGGGCGCCATGCCACGCGCCTGCGCCCATTCCTGAAGCGACGTCTTGGGGTCGCGGGCGTCGTCGTCGACCCGCGCGATGCGCTCGCCCCAGAGCCGCAGGATCATCTCTTTCGCCGCGTCGAAGCCGGCATCGAGGTAGACCGCGGCGATCACCGCTTCCATCGCGTCCCCGAGCAGCGCCAGCTTGCGGCGTCCGCCCGACATCATCTCGGAGCGGCCGAGCTTGAGCGCGGCGCCGACATCGACCTGGCGGGCGACCTCGGCGCAGGTCTCCTTGCGCACCAGCGCATTGTAGCGCGGCGCAAGCTGCCCCTCGCGGGCCTTGCGGTCCTCGGCAAGCAGGGCCTCGGACATGACGAGCCCCAGCACCCGGTCGCCGAGGAACTCGAGCCGCTGGTTGTCCTCGCGGCCCGGCGCCGACATCGACGAATGGGTCAGCGCCTGGCGCAGCAACTCGGGGCGGGTGAAGCGGTGCCCAAGGCGCGCCTCGAGCGCGGATATCTCTGCGGAGCGTCTCATCACTGCAGCTTGTGGAAGAAGCGGTCCGCGCGCCAGGTCCAGAAGTACAGCATCGAGCGGCCGGCCGAGGAGAAGATCACCCAGTTGGCCTTGCCGATGAAGTTCTCGTAGGGGACGAAACCGACGCCGCCCGCGGCATTCGGCACGCGGCTGTCGGACGAGTTGTCGCGGTTGTCGCCCATCATGAAGTAGTTGCCCTCGGGCACGGTGTAGACGCGGGTGTTGTCCGAGCCCTGCATCGCGATGTTGAGGATGTCGTGCACCTTGCCGTTGGGCAGCGTCTCGGACCAGCGCGATTTCTCGCAGGTGCCGCCGGTGCCCACCGGGCCGTTCTCGCAGCGCGGGCGCAGCTGCTGCGGGCCCTGCGGCTCGGCGGTCTCGGTGAAGGTGCCGTTGCGCTCAACCTCGACCGGCTCGTCGTTGATGTAGAGCAGACCGTTCGTCACCTGGATGCGGTCGCCGGGCAGGCCGATGACGCGCTTGATGTAGTCGGTGCCATGCACCGGGTGGCGGAAGACCGCGATGTCGCCGCGCTCGGGCTCGGAGCCGAAGAGCCGCTCGTTGTCGCCGCCGAGCCAGCCGCAGATGTCCTCGGCGTCGATGTCGATGCCGATCTGGGGCAGGCGGATCGAGGGGCAGGAGGCGTAGGAATAGCCGTAGCTCATCTTGTTGACGAACAGGAAGTCGCCGATCAGCAGCGTGTCCTTCATCGAGCCGGACGGGATCCAGAAGGGCTGGAAGAACAGCGTCCGGAAGACCCCCGCGATGAGCAGCGCGTAGACCACCGTCTTGACGGTTTCCATGATGCCGCCCGATTTTTCCTCTTTCGCCATGAACCCTGCCTTTGTGCCACCGTATCGCCCGGGCTTCATGGGCGCGAGACCCCTTGCTGTCAAGGCGATGGCCTGTCGCGCAGCCGCCCGCTTGCCGGGATCGTGAAACACCGGGACCTCGCGATTTCCCGCCGCCGGGCGCTCGAATGCGTCGCGGGGCGCGCTATGTCGCGCCGCAGGGCGCCGGTTTCGGCGTCATCCCGCGGCAGGATCGCGGAAATTCCGGGCCCGCGCGTTGTGACGCGGGCGAGGCGTTGCCATAAACGGGACAACGCAGAGGCGACTGACAGGAGGACACGCGTGACAGATCCGACCGCGACGGAAGCGACCGACCTTTTCATCATCGGTGGTGGCATCAACGGCTGCGGCATCGCGCGCGACGCGACGGGGCGGGGCTACTCGGTGGCCCTGGCCGAGATGGGCGACCTGGCCTCGGCCACGTCCTCGGCCTCGACGAAGCTGTTTCACGGTGGCCTGAGATACCTCGAGTACTTCGAGTTCCGGCTGGTGCGCGAGGCGCTCATCGAACGCGAGACGCTGCTGCGGGCGATGCCGCATATCTCGTGGCCCATGCGTTTCGTGCTGCCCTACCACCCGTCGATGCGCTTCGAGAGCGACACGCCGACCTCGAAGCTGCTGACCAGGGTGATGCCGTGGATGAAGGGGCGCCGCCCGAAGTGGCTGATCCGGCTGGGGCTGTTCATGTATGACAACCTTGGCGGTCGCCAGATCCTGCCCGGCACGTCCTCGGTGGACCTGCGCGGCGGCCCCGAGGGCGCGCCGCTCGACGACCGGTTCGAGCAGGCCTACGAGTATTCCGACTGCTGGGTGCAGGATTCGCGGCTGGTGGTGCTCAACGCCCGCGATGCCGAGGCCCGCGGCGCCCGCATCATGACGCGCACCAAGGTCCTGTCGGCGGAGCGCGAAACCAACCTCTGGCGCATCGAGGTCGAGGACACCGAGACCGGCGAACGCACGGTGCACCGCGCGCGCATGCTGGTGAACGCCGGCGGGCCGTGGGTGGGCGACATCATCCACCAGAAGGTGCACCTGAACGTGAAGGAGGGGGTCCGCCTCGTGCGCGGCTCGCACATCGTGGTCAAGCGGCTCTATGATCACGACAAGTGCTATTTCTTCCAGGGCACCGACGGGCGGATCATCTTCTCGATTCCCTACGAGGAGGATTTCACCCTCATCGGCACCACCGACGCCGAGCACCACGACCCCGACGCGCGGCCCGAGTGCACGCCCGAGGAAAAGCAGTATTTGATCGACTTCGCGAACCGCTACTTCAAGCGCAACATCACGCCGTCCGACGTGGTCTGGACCTACTCGGGCGTGCGGCCGCTCTACGATGACGGCGCGAGCAGCGCCACGGCCGCGACGCGGGATTACACGCTGAAGGTCGAGGGCGCGGGCGGTGCGCCGATGCTGAACGTCTTCGGCGGCAAGATCACCACCTATCGCCGGCTGGCCGAAAGCGCGCTTGCCAAGATCAACGACGCGCTCGGCCGTTCGGGCGAGGCATGGACCGCGGGCGTGCCGCTGCCCGGCGGCGCGTTCCCCGTCGACGGCGCCCCGGCGCTGGCGGAGAAGCTGCGCGAGGCGCATCCCTTCCTGTCCGAACGCTGGGCGCGGCGGCTGGTGCGCACCTACGGCACCGACGCCGAGGAGATCCTCGGCGACGCCACCACCGCCGAGGCGCTCGGCCCGGACTTCGGCGGCACGCTGACCGGCGCCGAGGTGAACTGGCTGATGACGCGCGAATATGCCCGCACGGCGCCCGACGTGCTCTGGCGCCGCACCAAGCTGGGGCTTCAGCTCGAAGAGCCGCAGGTGGCCGCCCTCGAGGACTACATGGCCGCCCGCCGTCGCGACGCGGCCCCAGCGCCCGCCAGCTGAGCACCACGTGACCGGGCATCGCCCCGGACCAGGCGCGGGCCGGCCCAGGGGACGGCGGCCCGCCATGAACGACCCCACGGGAGGAGAGACATGAGCTACATTCTCGCGATCGACCAGGGCACCACGTCCAGCCGGGCGATCCTGTTCGACAAGGATCTGAAGATCGATTCCGTCGCGCAGGAGGAATTCACCCAGCATTACCCCGACTCGGGCTGGGTCGAGCACGATTGCATGGACCTCTGGACCACGACCGCCGCGACCTGCCGGGGCGTGATGGAAAAGGCGGGCGTGCGCGCCGCCGATATCGCGGGCATCGGCATCACCAACCAGCGCGAAACCACGCTGGTCTGGGACCGCAAGACCGGAAAGCCGATCCACAACGCCATCGTCTGGCAGGACCGGCGCACCTCGGAGTTCTGCAAGAAGCTCAAGGCCGAGGGCCACGAGGAGACGGTCACCCGCAAGACCGGGCTGCTGCTCGATCCCTATTTCTCGGCCACCAAGGTCGCCTGGATCCTCGACAACGTCGAGGGCGCCCGCGCCCGGGCCGAGGCCGGAGAGCTGGCCTTCGGCACCGTTGACAGCTGGCTGATCTGGAACATGACGGCGGGCCACGTGCATGTGACCGACGCCACCAACGCCGCGCGGACGATGCTCTACGACATCCGGCACGGGCGCTGGTCCTCGACCATGTGCGAAATGCTGGGCATTCCGATGTCGATGCTGCCCGAGGTCAAGGACTGCGCCGCCGACTTCGGCATGGCCCGGTCCGACCTGTTCGGGGCCGAGATCCCGATCCTCGGGGTGGCGGGCGACCAGCAGGCGGCGACCATCGGGCAGGCGTGCTTCCGTCCGGGGATGCTGAAATCGACCTACGGCACCGGTTGCTTCGCGCTGCTGAACACCGGCGAAGAGCTGGTGACCTCGCAGAACCGGCTGCTCTCGACCATCGCCTACCAGCTCGACGGCAAGCGGACCTATGCGCTCGAAGGGTCGATCTTCATCGCCGGCGCGGTGATCCAGTGGCTGCGCGACGGGCTGAAGATCATCCGGTCGGCCAGCGAGAGTCAGCCCATGGCCGAAGCCGCCGACCCGACGCAGTCGCTGGTGCTTGTGCCCGCCTTCACCGGCCTCGGGGCGCCCTACTGGAACGCCGAGTGCCGGGGCGCGGTGTTCGGCCTTACCCGCAACAGCGGCCCCGAGGAATTCGCCCGTGCCGCGCTCGAAAGCGTGGGCTACCAGACCCGCGACCTGCTCGAGGCGATGCACGCGGACTGGTCCGGCGCCGAGGAGGCGGCGCTGAGGGTCGACGGCGGCATGAGCGCCTCGGATTTCGCGATGCAGTTCCTGGCCGACATCACCGGCGCCCCGGTCGACCGGCCGCGCGTGCTCGAGACCACGGCGATGGGCGCGGCGTGGCTCGCCGGCCAGCGGGCGGGGATCTATCCCGACATGGAGGGCTTCGGCGACCTGTGGGAGCTCGAGCGCAAGTTCGATCCGGCGATGGACGACACGAAGCGCGAGGAAAAATACGCCGCCTGGAAGCGGGCGGTCGAGGCCGCTCAGGCCTACTAGGCCGACCCGGCTTGACAATCGCCGCCCGCGGGCGCGAGTTGCGAAGGGCCGTGCCGCGGGGCGCGGCCCGATGCGTTTGAGAGGACAGGTGGAATGCAGACCGAGCATGGCGGCAAGACCGTATTCGGGGCCAGTCTCGGGATCCTGATGCTGGAAACGCGCTTTCCACGCATCCCGGGCGATATTGGCAACGCGCGCACATGGCCGTTCCCGGTGCAGTTTCGCATCGTGCGCAACGCCACCCCCGACAAGGTCGTGCGGCAGGACGCGCGGGTGCTCGTCGATCTCTTCATCGCGGCGGCGCAGGATCTCGTGGCGCATGGCTGCGATGGCATCACCACCAACTGCGGTTTCCTGTCGATCGTGCAGGACCAGATCGCCAGCGCGGTGCCGGTGCCGGTTGCGACCTCGTCGCTGATGCAGGTGCCGATGGTGCAGGCGATGCTGCCCACCGGCAAGCGGGTCGGCATCCTGACGATCTCGCCCGGCACGCTCACCGACGCGCATCTCTCGGCGGCCGGCGTCCCGCTCGACACGCCGGTGATGGGCACTTCGCCCGACGGCGAGTTTACCCGCAAGATCCTCGGCAACGCGTCCGAGATCGACTTCGCCGCCTGCCGCACCGAGATGCTGGCCGCCGGCCGTGCGCTGATCGAGGAGCACCCGGACGTCGGCGCCATCGTGCTCGAATGCACCAACATGACGCCCTACGCCGCCGACCTGCGGCGGGCGACCGGGCTGCCGGTGTTCTCGATCTACACCTTCCTGCAGTGGTTCCAGCAGTCGCTGATGCCCGACCGCTTCGCAGGCGGGGTCGACGACCCGCTGTTTTGAGGCGCGCGGTGGGTTGAAAACCCACCCTAGGCTGGCGCGCCGATCAGCGCTGGCGCTCAGTCGGGTACGTAGAGTTCCGAGTAGGCAAGCCGGACAAGCGCGCGGGTTTCCTCGCTACGGCGTTCGATGTGACCGCGCAGCGCCGCGACGGCGGCCTCGGTGTCGCGCGCCCGGACCGCCTCGGCGATGCGCCGGTGGGCGCCGAGATCCTCGCCGCCGCCGGGCGACAGGCGAAGCTGCCGCAGGTTGACGAGGCGCACGTAGCGAATGCGCTCGTAGACATTGCGCAGCATCCGGCACAGTTCGGCGTTGCCCGACAGCCCCGCGAGCTGCATGTGAAAGGCCTCGTCCATGCGGAGCAGCTCGGGCAGGTCGGTGCAGGCGGCGTACCGCGCTTCGGTGGCGTCGAGATGGTTGCAGAGCGCCGCGATGGCGTCGTCCTCGGCCGTCTCGATCCCGCGCCGCAGCGCCTCGGTCTCAAGCGCTGCGCGAACCTGGTAGAGGTCCTGCACCTGTTCCGGCGACAGCGTGCGGCAGAAGAAGCCCTGTCCGCTGACCACCGTCAGGAAGCCTTCGGCCACCAGCCGGTTCAGCGCCTCGCGCAGCGGCGTGCGGCTGACCGACAGCCGCCGCGTGAGCGCGGTTTCGTTCAGCCGGGCTCCGGGTTTGAAGTCGAAGCCGATCGCCATGTCGCGCAGCGTCTCGTAGGCGCGGTCGGCGCTGCTTTTGCCCTCTGTCATCGTCCCTCCGCCCATTCCCCTCCGGTGCCGGGCTTGCGCCGCGCGGCAAATCGGTGTTCGGTGCTGTATACAGCTTCGAATGCGATTCCGGAAGGAGACACCGATGGCCGCCACCCGCGAGCTCGGAAGCAACGAGATGAGCGGCGCCGAGGCGATGGTGCGCGCGCTCGAGGCCCATGGCGTCACCCATATCTTCGGGCTCTGCGGCGACACCACGCTGCCGTTCTACGACGCGATGCTGCGGCTCGATCACGGCATCACCCACGTGCTCACCCGCGACGAACGCTCGGCCTGCTACATGGCCGACGGCTTCAGCCGCGTGACCGGGCGCGTCGGCGTCTGCGAGGGGCCGTCCGGGGGCGGGGCGACCTACATACTGCCGGGGCTGATCGAGGCGAATGAATCCTCCTACGCGGTGCTCGCCATCACCACCGACATCTCGGTCGCCTCATACGGGAAATACCCGCTGACACAGGTCGACCAGGAGGCGCTGATGCGCCCGCTCACCAAGTGGAATACCGTGATCAGCCGCGCCGACCACATCCCGCGCATGGTGCGGCAGGCCTTCCGCGCCATGACGACCGGGCGCTCGGGTGCGGCGCACCTCGGGCTGCCCTACGACATCCAGTATGACCCGGTGCCCTCCGACGACATCTGGGCCGACCCGAAGCACGGCAGCTACCCGGCCTACCGCGCGGCCCCCGAGCCCGGCGCGGCCGAGGCGGCGGTCGCGGCGATCCTGTCGGCGGAGCGGCCGCTGGTGGTCTGCGGCGGCGGCGTGGTCATCGCCGACGCGATGGACGAGCTTGCGCGCTTTGCCGAGCGGCTCGACCTGGCGGTCGCGACCTCGATCTCGGGGCAGGGGGCGCTGGCCGACACGCATCCGCTGAGCCTCGGGGTGGTCGGCTCGAACGGCGGCACCGACGAGACCTGGGAGATGATGGAGGCCGCCGATCTCGTGGTCTTCATGGGCTGCCGCGCGGGTTCGACCACCACGGCGCGCTGGGAGCAGCCGAAGCCGGGCCAGCGCATCGTGCACATCGACAGCGACCCGATGGTGATCGGCGCCAACTACCCGACCGAGGTCGGCGTCGTCGCGGACCTTCAGCTGGCGCTTGCCGGGATGAACGCGGCGCTCGATGGACAGGACGGTCTGCCGGCCTTCGGCGGCGCGGCGGCGGTGGCCGACATCAAGGCGCGCAAGTTCGCCCGCTTCGATGCGCTCGCCAAGGCAGGCGAGGCGCCGATCCGGCCCGAGCAGGTCATCGACACGCTCAACCGCCTGCTGCCCGATGACGCCACGGTGGTCTCGGACCCGGGCACCTCCTGTCCCTACTGGAGCGCTTACGGCCAGCAGTCCCGGCCCGGGCGCCGCTTCATCACCAACCGCGCCCACGGAGCGCTGGGTTATGCGTTGAGCGCGGCGCTCGGGGCATGGTTCGGGCGGCCCGACGGCAAGGTGGTCGGGCTGATGGGCGACGGCTCCTTCGCCTTTGCCTGCGGCGAGCTCGAGACGGTGGCGCGAGTCGGTGCGCCGGTGACCTACGTGGTGTTCTCGAACGCCTCGTTCGGCTGGATCAAGGCCAGCCAGCGCGACGACTGCGACCGGCGCTACTACAACGTCGACTTCAACCGCACCGACCAGGCCGCGGTGGCGGCGGGCTTCGGCCTGAAGACATGGTCGGTGTCCGACCCCGCCGAGCTGGAGCCGGCGCTGGCCGAAGCACTGGCGCACGACGGGCCGACCCTGGTCGACGTGCGCTGCCAGCCACTCGAGGAAGCCGCCGCCCCGGTGCGGCGCTGGATGGGATAAGACAGATGAGCGACCACAGGATCGAGCAACTCCGGGTGCACCGGATCAACATCCCCGGCAAGGCGGTGCATTCCCACGGCATCGGCGACGTCGCGGGCATCCACACGGTGATTCTCGAGCTGATCACCGATACCGGGCTCACGGGCTGGGGAGAGGCGGCGACCTGGCCCGCCTTCACCGGCACCGCCGAGGCGGCGCTTGCCGCGCTGCATGTCTACCTGCGGCCGCACATCGTCGGCGCCGACCCGGT
>MDTG01150358.1_pt1 | contig 12479 bp, 11 predicted proteins | sample 811421 | NCBI WGS metagenome assembly MDTG01 (sample SAMN05326645, study PRJNA326480) | marine metagenome | isolation source: seawater | place: Pacific Ocean: South East | collected 2011 | reverse complement strand
TCTATAAAAGTTGATTTACCTGAGCCACTTGCTCCAAAAAAAGCAATTTTTTTTCCGCGTTCTAACTTAAAGGAAATATTATTAAGAGCAAACTTTGATGCAGATGAATATTGATGGGCAACATTTATAAATTCAATTGATTGAAAATCTTTATCCCCATAATCAAGATTAGTATTTTTTTGCTCCAGATTAATATCATCTGTTAGATTTAGTTGGTATAAGTTATCCAAACTAGCAGTTCTTGAATTAATCTCATGAGCAAAGTAAAAAATATTCTGAAAGGCTGGAAGAAGTCTCAAGGCAGCAATTCCAAAGACAGAAATAGTTGAGAAAAACATTTCAGGATGAAGTGCTTGAGATTCAAGGTATAAAAGAACTGAAATAAGACTTAACAGGATCAATGAATCAATAATTGATCTCGGCATCTGTGCATATGCGCCATTACTTGCTTTTGCCCTAGCATATGTGATGTTGTGATAAGAAATATTCTTTAAAACATCTATGCGGTTATCATAAAAGAATATTTCTTTTAAAGAACCAAACATATTTTTTACAGATCGAGTCAGTAAGTCTTTTGAGTTTGCGGAAATCGTACTGTTTATTTTTGTTAAAGAGTCAAAGTAAAAGAATAAAAAAATATAAACGGACATCAAAATTCCAGAAAAGATAACTGTAAGAGTCGCATTAAAAAATAATAAAAAAAGTACTATTAGTGACGCAAGAAAAAATTTGCTAAAGAAATGCATTAAAAAATAAATACTGTCTGCAACTTGTTCACTATCAAAAATAATTCTAGACATGCCTTTAGATGTTGAAATTGTATTGATCTCTTCAAGATTCATTGAAAGAAAGCGTGAGGTGACTTTTTCTTTGATTGTGGCACCTAGGATTTGAGAGTAAAAACTTATAAATCTTATGATATAGATTGAAAGAAAAAGTGTAATTACTGAATAAAAAACTACGAAACAACTAAAAATTACTGACGGTGACCAGCCCAATGTTATTGAAAGATCGTTGAATAGTGATAAGTAAGCAGTACTCTCAATTACAGTACTTAAGTTACCAAAATTAACCAAGATAAATGCAATAAGACCTACGCCTGCAACCTCTATAGCAGCAATCATAGCTAGCAAGGCGCTAATTAGAAATAATTTCGTTATTTCTTTTTTTGAGAGAATTGATTTGAGACAGCGATGGATTGAATTCATTTATCTCTTTTTAATTAACATTAGGCATAATACATTGTATCTTGTTAATAAATCATAGTTAATTAATTGGTTCATAAGATTTTTTTTCATCAAATATGAAAGTTTGCTTTGTCATAACATCATTTAGTTTTTTTATTTCACATAGACATGAATTACTTAAAGAGTTAGCACTAAAACATAATGTTTTTTTGATAACCGATTTATCTGGTGTTAGTCCAGCTTCAATTCAAGAAATAGAAGATCAAAACATTGAGTTGATCCACCTCCCTAAACGTAAAAAATTAACTTTTAAACATTTTTTTAAATATTTAAATGGGCTAAGAGATGCGATTCAGAAAATTGATCCAGATTCAGTTTTTTTAGTCACCCTGGAACTTACTCTTTACGGCGCAATTATATCAAGACTATATAACTCAAAATGTAAATGGAATTTTATTATTTCTGGGATTGGACCTTTTTATGATGCACCTAAACTAAGATATAGACTCTTCAAATCAATACTCGCGATAAATATAAAATTTGTAATAGATAAAAATAAATCAACATTTATATTTCAAAACCGAGATAACCTTCAATTATTTATTCAAAATGGTCTAATCAAAAGAATAAATTCAACAATTATATTTGGGAATGGCATCAGCTTTTTAGAAAGCAATTTAACTGATTGTCCTACTATGCCGCCCAGATTTTGTTTTGTTGGGAGGTTGGCAAAATCAAAAGGAATAGTAGAGTTTATAACCGCATCAAAAATGATTAATCAAACCTATCCAGATATAGAATTTCTAGTTGCTGGAGAATTTCAGGTTGGTTCTGAGGATTATTGCTCAGTAGAATTTTACGACTCTATCAAAAAATTACCTCATATTAAATTTCATGGCTATCTCGAGCACAGTCAAGTTTCAAAAATTTATCAAAATGGGGATGTATTTGTTCTTCCATCATATGGTGAAGGGTTACCTAAAGCTGCACTTCAAGCTGCATCTCTTTCGCTACCTCTCATTTTAAGTGATGTTCCAGGATGCAGGGAATGCATTGATAATAATGGAATACTTGTTAAACATAAGAATCCTGAATCATTAAAACAAGCAATGGAAGAATTTATCAATAAACCTCAACTAATAAATACAATGGGGGAAAAATCGTTAGCTATTTGTAGCAGAAAATTTAGCATAGAAAAAATTGTTAAGGATTTTAACAAATTAATTTTAAGATAATTTATATATGAGAGTTTCAATTGCTTTAGCTGCCAGAAATGGAGAAAAATATATATATGAACAGCTTCAAAGTATAAATGAGCAGCTATATCTTCCACATGAGTTAATCATTTCAGATGATTGCTCAACAGACAATACTTTAGAAATAGTTGATAATTTTGTAAAAGATGAAGCAAAATTTCCAGTTATTGTATTGAAAAATGCCTATCAGCTAGGTGTTAATAAAAACTTTGAAAGAGCCCTCTCTGAATGCACGGGAGACTATATATTTATCAGCGATCAAGATGATAGATGGCTCAGTACAAAAATTTTAGAAGTGATGAATTCCTTCAAAAAAAACCAATTAATAAAAGTAATCATAAATGATCAAATTATTGCAAATGAAGATTTAAGCAAAAACTTTGGATCAAAAATCAAGAATATTAAAAAATTACTTTTAGATGTTGATAGGAATTTTTGCACTGGATCATGTACAGCCATTAAAAAAGATTGGCTAGATTTCTGTTTACCAATCCAAGGGCAATATGATGTTTGGATCAACAGATTGAGTCAAGCATATGGGGTTCGAAAAATCATTGAAATGCCTCTGCAAATTTTTAGACGGCATGAAAATAATGCGTCAGATTGGATTGCAAGTTCACCAAAAAAAATTACATTACTTGATGCTATTTCAATTCATAGAAGTAATGCAAGGTCTCTCAATTGGAATCAAGAATTAGAGTTATTAAAAAATATTGAAAAAAAATTTAATCAATCAGATCAGTTATTTGATAAAGCGCAAATTAAAAATCAAAGAAACCGTTTCGAATTACTTTTAAACTATACACAAGATAGGATGAAGCTTATTGATCAACCCTTTTATAAGAAGGTTATTAAAATATTAATCTTTGTATTTTATAAAAAATACTACCATTATTTAGGCTGGCGAAGACTTGTGAAAGATATAATCATATAAAAAAATAGGTTATTTTTTATTTTTAGTTTGATTTGAATGCTGAAAGTTCACCCATTCACTCAATGGCTGTCTGATAGTTTTAAGCTGATTAATTGGATGATTTAAGTCTTCATACCCTATTGCGACACCACAAAATAAAAGATAATTTTCATCTATATCAAAAAAGTCTTTAATCATACCAGATCTCAAAGACCAAGCCTCTTGGGCGCAGGTCCCAAGACCCTCTTCATAAGCAAGCAGCATAAAGCTCTGAAGAAACATCCCCAAATCTGACCATTGAGGTGGTCCCATTTGTCGATCTATTAAACAAAATAAGGCAGTTGGTGCTCCAAAAAAAGAGAAGTTCTTCATGACTTGCTTTATTCTAGCCTCTTTATCATCCCTAGCTATATCAATCAATGAATACATCTGCTCCCCAACTAGCTTTCTAGAGCTATTATAGGGTTCTTTAAGGTTTTCGGGATATATCGAATAATCAGATGTGTGTTCTTTGGTATAGTTCTCTTGAAAGTGAAGAAATTCTTTTATCTCCTCATCATTTAAAGTAAGAATCTTCCATGGTTGTAAATTGCCTCCACTCGGAGCGCGAGAAGCCTTTTCTAATAAAGAGTGAATTAGCCATTCATCCACCAACTGATCAGTAAAAGCACGAACTGATTTTCTTCCTAATAATGCTTTAGTTACGTCCATATATCTAAATTAACATACTCATGAAATTATTTTCATCTCACTAAGCATATTTGTATTTATATCCTTAACATTAAATTTTTTTTCACAGTAAGTCCTAGACTCTGCACCCATAGAGAATCGCAAATCTTTATCCATCAAATTAATCATTGCGTTAGCAGCTAATTTAAAGTCATACTTAGGCACCAGAAATCCATTCACCCCCTCAATTACCGTCTCCTTGCATCCAGGGGTCATAGTTGTAATTATAGGGCGGCCCATTGCCATAGCTTCCAAAACCACTCGGGGGGTTCCCTCTTTGTAGGACAAAAGAACAAAGACATTGGACTGTTTAATAGTAGCATGAGGATCGTTAGCGTAGCCAAAATACTCAATACCATATTTCTCAAACCAAGATTCTTGTATTTCATCTTCGTCAATGGAATCTTTGTGGTGATCAGGATACCCGTATAGCAAAAATCTAGCATTTGAATTTTGTTGTTTTGCTAATTTTGCAGCTTTAGCATACTCAATAAGACCTTTAGATTTAATTAATCTAGCCATACATAAAAAAATAGGATCAGCTGGCAATGGTGAAATTTTAAATTTTTCTAGATTTATACCCGAACCATTTACAAGTCTAGCCTGCTTAATTGTAACTATCTTATTCGTTAAAAAGAGTTTTTTGTCATCTGGGTTCTGAAAAAATATTACCTTATTAAATTTAAGAGATATTTTTAATACTTGCACTCCTACAAACTTTATAAGTTTTTCTTTTTTATTATTATCATCGAATAAGTGTCCTGTTCCTGTTATCAGGGAGTATATATTTTTAAATTGAGAAAGCCTTGCAGCAATTGACCCTCCAACAATTGCCTTGTGCGTATATGAGAGAATTAAGTCTGGTTTAATTGAGATAAAAAGTTTTCTTAATTCAAAAATAGAATAAATTAAATTTGGTAAACTAAATCCTTTACGATGTAATTTAATTGAAATAAAGTGAATATCCATCTCATCTAGCAATGGCCTAAGATCCTCTCTGATATCTGGAGCAAGTACAAAAACTTCGTAGGAATTTTTTTGAAACTCTTTAAGAAGGTCTAACCTAAACCAAGCCACCGTATCTCCACTACCGCTAAGTAAGATCATTTTCTTTTTTTGCGAATCTATCACTGTATAGTTTTTTTATATGATTTGTGAATAATAATTGAGGAAAGAATTCCACCCAGCAGATACCCAGGAGCTTTCACCAAATCAAGTATGATTCCTAATATGCCAACCAAAATCCAATTCAAAGGAAATAGAAACGTGAATTTAATTTTGTTTTTTAGTGGGAAATAAATACCTCGATAGATAAACGAAGCAAGAGCTACGCACAAAATAAAAATTTTAGTAATATGTGGGATATACCAAACTGAATCTTCCACCCACTTAGCAACAGCAGCATTCCAATTAAAAACTGAATAGGCAATAGTAAAGAAAATCATAAACTTACAAGTATTTACTAAAAAAGTGTTTCTAGGAAATCTTCGTAAAAAAGCTATATTTATAATCAAAGTTATTGTGCAAATTAGCAGAAAGCATATAAAAAATACTTTAGTAATATGTGGGATAAAAAAGGTGCTATCCCATCCGACGATATAGTTCCATTTTGGAACAATAATTAAACTCAACATTAGAGCTAAGCCTAAATATACGCTTTTTACAGAATGCTGAATATCTACAATAGAGCCATAAATTTGATAAATGAAAAACTTCCTCAAGGTTGGTAAGATGGTTTTTGGTAAACTTGAATATTTCAAATAGTATTCTGATGGAAAAAAGTATTTAAAATTAGATTTAATCTTAATTTTCCAAGCAACATCTCCTCCAGACCTTACACCTTCCATGATTTCATGCCCATCTAAAAAATCAATTTTTTTTATGATTGATCCTGGGGCAGTTTCGTGACCTTTCTTGCCATATGTTGAGGCTCGTAAAATTTTTTGAAATTTTGTACTTGCAAAGTATTTAGTATTTCCAAATACAACATCGCATTTATGTACACAAAGAAAATTCCAATAATCTTTTAACCATGATTGTTTGGGAATAGTGGTTGCATCTAGAAATGCTATCCACTCAAAGGATGCTTTTTTCACTCCAGCATTAGTTGCTTCATATGGAAATGCCCTGCCAGGAGAAAACTTAGGAGAAAATCTCCAAAAAAATTTTAAAGAAGAGATGAGATTTAATAATCTATCAAAACGGTAAGCTCTACCCACTCTAAGGTAAACAATTGGAACCACAGATGCAATTTTAGCAATGCTGTCCTCAATGATATTTGAAGAACTGGAATCAGAAATAACTATCTCTTTTGGTAGCAATGTCTGTTGGTTGATGCTCTTTATTAAATAATGAAGATCTTGATAGTTATCTAGAGTAGGGACAACAATACTGATCTCAGGATTCATGATTTGAGTTTAAATAGATTACTTTTTGTACAATTATTTCTAATGAAATTAATAACTCTTTCATTTTTTTTGAGATGCTGCGATAACAAACTTTGGTCAATAAAGCCTGTTAAACAAATTAAACAAACGGTATGAATTTTCATAGACTTCATATTATCTTAGTATTTATATGGGTTTACTAAAAAAATTTACAAACATTGAAATTGTAGCCTTAATAATGTTTTGATTTTATCAAATAAATTCTTATGAAAAATGGCTTTTACAAGAAAATATTCATGTCTTATCATGATTATTCAGAACAATTTTTCTAATGAATTAATTATATATGAAAGAGTTTTTAAAGAGATGTTTCTTTACAGTCGCAAATAATTCTTTTGCTAGTAATATTTTGAGGACTTGGGCTGTTGGCCCAAAAGTAATTTTTTACCATGGTGTGGAAAAAGATATTAAAAACTCTTTTGTACAATCTTTACACATGCCTCTAAAGAATTTTGAAGAACATATTCTTTTTCTTAAAAAAGAATATGAAATAATATCAATAGATGAGTTAAAAGATTCATTTGCAGCACATCAAAAATTTAATAAAAAGCATATTATTCTTACTTTTGATGACGGATACAAAAATAATCTTGAGATTGTTAGCCCTCTATTAAAATCTTTAGATGTTCCTTTTTCAGTATTCATCAGCACACATCACATTAGTTCCGGAGAAAGATTCCCTACATTTTTATTGAGGGCTTTTTTAACTGAGACAAAAACTTCTTCGATAAAATTAAATAGTATATGTAAAACTTTTTCTATTGATTCAGAAGAAAAAATATTAGTAGCAAATAAAGAGATATCATATCTTCTTAAAAGCTCTCCTCAGGAAAAGGTAAAAGCAATAGTGCAGGATATTAAAAATCAATTCTCAGAAGATAGATGGTCTGAAATATATAAAAAATATTCTAGTGATGAACCTATGAATTGGGATAACATTTTAGAGCTAAAAAAATCTGGTGTAATAATTGGTTCACATTGTCATGATCACTTTATTAGTAACGCTAATCAAAAATTAATAGATATAAATCATCAGCTCATACACAGTCAAAATCTTATCAGCAACAATTTTAGTTCATGCGACTATCTCTGTTTTCCTAATGGGCTTCCTGAAGACATCTCTTATGATGCATATTCAAAAAGCAAAGGAATATATAAACTAAGTTTTACTACTATACCTGGTGAAGTTACCAACAACTCAGATAAAAATTACTTACCGAGAATTGCTGCAACAGCTAATTTAGACCATTTTAAATATAGAGTTAATGGTGGTTTTATGAATAATAGATCTTACCGCAAAGAATATAAAAATTTTTTAACTAATATAGAAATTTAGATCCTTAATAGGTAAAAAAGCCAATCTTTGTTTTAAGACCTAATTTACCCTCCTTTATCATATCCAGAAGTATCTTTTTTGGCTTAAATTTTTTGTCTTTTGTCTCTTCATATAAGTTTTCAAACATTTTAAAAACTATATCATTGCCAATAAGGTCAGCAAGCGCAAATGGTCCAACTAACGAGTTTGTAGCTAGCTTAAAAGCATCATCAATTTCTTTGGGAATAGCTACTTCACATTCTAGTATTGATAATGCCTCATTAATCTGAGCTAATAATATCCTATTTACAATATAACCAGGATAATCTTTCAAAACTAGAACTTTCCTTCCTAAATCCTCCAGAAGACAAATGATCGGTTTGATTTTTTCTTTATGCTCTTCATTCATGTAAGCCAACTCAACTAGTTGAGTTCTCATGACCGGATTAAAAAAGTGCATGCCAAAGACCTGGTCTGGGAATTTATATGTTGTTGAAATTTTACTGATACTTATAGAGGATGTATTTGAAAAAAAGAGTGAGCTGCTTCTTGCGTAATTATTTATAAAAGAAATTGCTTTTTTCTTAATATTAAAATCCTCAACAATGGATTCAATTATGAAATCTGCATATTTAATTGAAGAATATGAATCGGTAATATTAATTTTTTTAAAAAGAGAAACATGATATTTTTTCTTCAGTTTATCTGAGGACGATTTTATATAATTACTAATCAAAATCTCTTTTTTATCAAGATTAGAGTTTGCAATAATTAAATCAATAGTTTGAATCTTTGATGATTGAGAGAGCAGCAAAGCGATGTCTTTACCCATTTTACCAGAGCCAAGAATCGATACCCTCACAAGCTTTTCTTTTTTGAGAACATTAAACTTGTATGTGACATGCCGACGCCAAAACCACACAAAATCATTAACTCTTTGTCGGCATATTTATGTAAATTTTCTTTCATCAAGTTGGGGATTGATGTTGAAACTAAATTTCCATAATGTTCATAATTTTCTGGGATAATTGCCGATGAGGGAAGTTTCTTTTTAAGAGATTCGATAACGATTTTGCCTGCTTGATGAGCAAAAAGAATAAATTCTTTATCTTCAGGACATATAGAAATTAGATTCTTTGCAACTGTATTCAGTGAAAATAATAAAACTTGAGGGCCATTCATAGAAATTTCTGAGATATTATTTTTTAATTGGCGCTCAAGAAATGTTTGACTATCTAACTGAGAGTTAGTAATTTTATTTTGTAAATACCATCCATTTCCAATATCTTTAGTCAATAATGTAGCTGAGGCTCCATCGCTAAAAATAGTTTTTATAGATATATTATTTTCGTTAATAAATTTTTGATATGTATCTGAAGTAATGATTAATATTTTTTTTGAAAAATTAGCACTAAAAAAAGAATAGCTCAACTGTATAGCATCGACAAAACCTGAACATCCATGGTTTATTCCAAAGCACTGAACATTTTCAGATAGTCCAAGGATAGAGTGGATTCGATTAGAAATATTTGGGAAATCTATTGATTGTGTATTTGATACACTAATAATTAAATCAACATCTTTTAGACTTTCTTTATCAAATTTCTTAACTGCTTCCTCAGCAAGTGTTTCAGCTGTTTCGCTGCTGTTAGCAATATATCTTTTCTTTATACCTGTTTTGTCTTCAATTTCCTCTGCTGACCAACCAACACTTTTTGATATATCTTTATTGAACTGAACTATGGAGCCTAAAGCTGTTTCTATCTGTGTGAATGTGATCAAAGCTTTATTTCAGTTTACTAGAAATAAAATTATCTAGATCCCCGATGGTGATAAAAGATTCCATTTCCTCTGGGTCTATCTCAACAATAGAGTTATCTGATAAATATGTAATAAGATTGATAGCTGTTAAAGAATCAAAACCATATTCATCAATTCCATCATCTATGTCTATCTCAATATCTTGCTTCAGGTCTAATATTTCTCTAATTATTTTTTCATTTTTCATTTTTCATTTTTCAATTTTCAATTTTCAATTTTTAATTTTTAATTTTTAATTTTTAATTTTTAATTTTTAATTTTTAATCGTAGAATTTAAAAGAATTATAAGCAACTTTGCTTTAAATTGTTATTTATGCAAATTACCCAAGATATCAAATTATTAAATTTCAAAAGGTCCATTGTTAAAGGGAATAATCACCTTGTAGCATAGAAAGATATGTATGCTCTTTTGCTAGCTCATTGTTTGATTTATAGTACCTTCTTTGTGAAAGTGATTTTTTAAAAAATCGCATTTTTTGAAGTGCTCTATCTTGCTGACAATTAAATGAATTGAAAACCACTAACTCAAAATCATTACTTTTAGCAAATATAATTGCGGCGCTAAAAATTTCTCTTGACACTTCGTAGTTTATTTTTGTTCCCCAAAGATCGCTTAAAATTAATTGTTTTGAAGATTCATCAGTTATTTCGGTAAAGATTGCATAAGCAATCAATTTGCCCTTGTCATAACTTCCAAAAAGATGTCTATTTGCGATTCCTCCAGAGAAACAGAGCCAATTTATTACATCAGCATTCCTTACATTGGTATTTTTACTTCGATTTTTTGTCTCTTGCCATAGATCATCGAATTCTTTTCCAGCTTTAAATAATTGAACAGTATTCTGTAATGGACCAGATTTTTTTGAAATACAGTCTTGTAAATAATTGATGCTCCAAAAAAATGGTTTCAGAAAAAATGAAAATTTTTTGCTTAAAGGGAATCTTTTTAAAAAAAATTGAGTGAAATTAAGAAAGTATATATATGTATGATAATGTGATCTTGGTAATGGCTTAAATTTGAAAGCTTTCAATATTTTCTCAACTTTAATTGTAGGCGTTGTATCAAATAAAAATTTTTTGCTGACCTCTTTTAAGATTTGAGAAAACATTCGTAAACTTACCTTCCTATGTTTTTTGTTTACTCTCCATGTTGTAAGACTATATATAATTTCTGTTTTGTAATTAAACTGAAAAAAAGTCGGTATCAAGCCAATGAAACCAATAATATTTTTTTCTTTATCAACTATATATAAGCCCCTTACAAAGTTATCTTTATATACTGGATTTTCATCCCACCAATGTTTCATCCGTCGAAGCCAAAATGCCTCTCCTCTATCTTCATTTTCAAAATTCGCTAAAAATTTAGCTATATTTTTATAGTCATGTTTTGAAACTTTTTGAAGATTTTTCATGATCCTGAGAGTCTTTTAAAGAAAATAATTGAAATTATTTTTACGTAAACTTTTCATACAAACGCTGTATAAAATTAGGTTGAGATTTCATTCCATTTTTTTCAAAGTACGAAGTTCCTGTTCGTTTTCGATCAGAGGTACCGCATGGTTTTTTTGACAAATAGTAATAAGCAGCTATAGAGTCTCTTCGCTTGTTCAGGGGATGTTTCACTGGATTTGGTTGCCCATGATAAGACTCATCATCAGTAATAAAAATCAATGTGCGATTAAAAGCGGGCTCAAGGGATACATGAGAAGATAATTTGCCCTGTTTATCTTTGCTGGCCAATTCTATTTGGCCACCATATTCTTTTCTCCAATCTTTGTTAAGGTATATCAAAATATTTATTCTGCGATAAAGTTGCAATTTTTCATGCCAATTAAAGTCAGAATGGAGCTTCAAGAATCCATTTTCACCAGTAGAATGTATACCACCACCCTCCAAATATGGATCTGCAATCAGCCCATTTTCTTCAGTAAGGAATTCAACTATTCTTAGAATAAGAGGTTGATTTAGATAAGCTAAAAAATGATAAGTGTTAGCTGGAAACTTTGTCCAGTCATCTTGCCATAATTTATGTCTAGAGCCATAAAACTGTTTTTCGCCAGACCAATCCTTATTAGCCGCTACCTCACTTCTTACTTGCTCTAAAAAATTATCCCTCCACATTCCGTCAATACATATATGCTTGAAAGGGTACGAGTTCTTAAAGTCCTTCTTCAAATCCACAAGATCAATTTCATTTAAATATGGAGAGGAGGAAATAGCTAGATTCATTGCTTCCATCTCTCCCTTGGATATTTCGTTGGATTTCATCTCATGCCTCCATCAGACATAATTATATAGTAAAAGATTTTTTTATAGACACTTATGATGAGGCAATAAGTCTATTTAAGTAATTATTTATTAGAGTTATAACATGAAAGACCAAGTGAAAAAATGCTGCTGGTAGCCCAATACAGACTCAAACAAGACGGTGAATCATAAATCAACATGCAAATAACAAAAGATATTAGCAAGTATGTATTTTGTCCTGAATTTACTTTGGAATATCTATACTTAGAATCAAAAAAATTTATAGTAAAAATTATTATAGGAAGTATATTTACACCAAATAATATTTGATCCGGGTCTGAAAAGTTAAAAATCCCGGCTATTTCTATATTGAATAGGTCATTATTATTTAAAAAAAATAGGTAGGCGCTTATCAAAATGGGTAGAATTATATATAAGGATAGCCCTCTGTAGATATTTTGAATGGGGTGAAAATTATATTCGCTATAAATATTCTCTGTTGCCCTAAAGCGCTCCTCCCCCTTAAGGTTATTAGGAATACCTTCTAACTTTTTTTCTATAAAC
>MDTG01119175.1_pt1 | contig 12479 bp, 11 predicted proteins | sample 811421 | NCBI WGS metagenome assembly MDTG01 (sample SAMN05326645, study PRJNA326480) | marine metagenome | isolation source: seawater | place: Pacific Ocean: South East | collected 2011 | reverse complement strand
TAAATTTGATTTTTTTTTTAATTTTTCTGATTTAAATTTTAAATGTTTAATCATATGTGGGTTTAAAGATGAAAGGTAACCATAGTTTTCTCCATACATGACATTCACATCAAAAGAATTTTCTAATTGTAAGAGTGAGCATCTATTACACATAACCATACTCAAGTCACCGCTAGGAACTACTTGTGATTTTTTTTTGGGGAATATGCCAGTTAAATGTTGATTGCCTAAATTATACAATTTTTTAAGTGAACTGCTAGAACAAGATCTACAATTTTTTATTTTCATATACTAAATAATAGATTATGTGAGAGTAAATTAAAATTAAATTATGAAAAAAATTTTGATTACTGGGGCTCTAGGACAAGATGGGATTATTCTATCAAAAATATTTATAAAAAATAGATACAGTGTTTATGGCTTCATAAAATCAAAACATATAAAAAAAATTAAATCTGTAAAATATATTAATATTAATAATAAAAATTTTGAATTCATTGAGTCTGCTTTAAATAAAATTCAACCTAATATAATTTTACACTTAGGATCACACAATCCTTCATTTAATAAAAATTTTAGTAAATTTGATTATACTTATAATTTAAATCTAACAAAAAAAATTTTTAACTTTGCAAAAAATAATAATATAAAAATTATATTTCCAAGTTCTTCACAAATCTTTAAAAAATCCAAAAAAAAAATTAGAGAAAATTCAAAAATAAATATAACTTCTTATTATACAAAATTTCGTTGGAAAGCATCTAGCTACTTATTAAAATTAAAAAAAAAATATAAACTAAATGCAACGATAATTGTTTTATTTAATCATGATTCTAAGTATAGAAATAAGAGATTTTTATTTCCTAGACTTATGTCATCTATAAAAAAAAAAAAATACAGTTTTCTTAAAAAAATTTATATTGAAAATATCGTAGGAGATTTTTCACATGCTGAGGACATATGTAATGCAATTTTTCTATTGATTAAAAAAAATAAAAACCCTGACAAAATAATACTATGTTCTGGAAAAATTACATATATAAATGATATAATTGATTTTTTTGTTCCTAAATTAAAACATATTATTGCTAAAAAACCTAAGAAAAAAATTTATTTTAAAATAGGAAATAATTTAAAAACAGTTAAATTGCTTAATTGGAAAATAAAAAAGAATTCTCTGTATGCCGCAAAAGAAATTTACAAAATTATTAAATAAAAATATTAAAGTTATTATTCTTGCTGGTGGTTTGGGGACTAGACTCAGTGAAGAAACAAAAAAAAAACCAAAACCGATGGTAAAGGTTGGCAAAGAACCAATTATCTCAAATATAATTAATATTTATTCTCATTACAATTTTAACAATTTTTTAATTGCTGGGGGATACAAGATAGGTTTTATTAAAAAATATTTTAAAAAAAAAAAATTAAAAAATTTGAATATTAAAATTGTTAACACTGGAAAGAAAACGATGACTGGAGGAAGAATTTTTAAACTAAAAAAATATGTTAAAGATCAAAAATTTATGGTGACATATGGTGATGGATTGGCAAATATAAATATAAATAAATTATTAAAATTCCATAATCTCTCAAAAAAAACAGCTACAATGACAGTTGTAAGACCTCCTGCAAGATGGGGTTATGCGACAATAAAAAAAAAATTAATAACCAAGTTTGAAGAAAAGAATCAATTAAGCGAAGGATGGATTAATGGTGGTTTTTTTATTTTTGAAAAAGAATTTTTTAATTACTTTAATAAATTTAAAAATAAAAATAATATAGTGCTTGAAAAAGATATATTTCCTATTATTGCAAAAAAAAAGGATCTTATTGCGTATAAACATACTGGATTTTGGAGATGCATGGATACCTTAAGAGACAAACTTTATCTATCAAAACTAGCTAAAAAAAAACAAATACCATGGATGAAATTATAAAAAGAAAAAAAAGTTACTTTAAATATTTAGCAAAAAAAGAATTTGAAGAAGATGTAAGCTTTATTTTAAAAAATTCAAAAAAAGAATTAAACTTTTTATCAAACAAAAAAGTTTTATTTACAGGTGGAGGTGGTTTTATAGGTTATTATTTTTATTGGTTAATAATCTATTGGAACAAAAATAATAAAAAAAAAAGAATTAATTATACAATTCTTGATAATACAAAAAATAAACCTTATTGGGTAGATACGTCTAAAATAAATTTTATAAAGAAAGATATAACAAAACTAAATAATAATTTTTTTTCAAAGTTTGACATTATAATCCATGGAGCTTCTATAGCTTCTCCAACATATTATAGAAAAGAGCCAATAAAAACTATGAAGGCAAATATTTTAGGCTTATGGAAAATTCTCGAAAGTTTAAAAAATAAAAATAAGAATAAAATTTTGTTTTTTTTTTCAAGTAGCGAAATTTATGGAGATCCTTATAGACAATATATTCCAACAAGAGAAAACTATAATGGCAATGTATCCCCAATTGGTCCAAGAGCTTGTTATGATGAATCGAAGAGATTTGGAGAAACTTTAGTTATCAATTATTCAAAACATTATAAATTTAAATCTGTAATTGTAAGACCTTTCAATAATTATGGCCCTGGAATGAAACTAGATGATAAAAGACTTCTTCCAGACTTAATGAGAAATGTGATTAAAAATAAAAACCTTATTTTATATTCTGACGGAACGCCAACAAGAACGTTTTGTTACATTGCAGATGCTCTAGTTGGTTATTTAAAGGCTATAAAAAATTGTAAATATGGAAATATTTTTAATATAGGAACAAGTAAACCAGAAATTTCAACTAAAAAACTCGCAAATTTATTAGCTAAAGTTTCTAGAAACTTAATAAGATATAAAGGTAAAGTAATTTATAAAAAAAATATTGATAAAAACTATTTAGTAGATAACCCTCAACGTAGATGTCCTGATATGAAGAAAGCAAAAAAAGAATTAAAATTTATTTCAAAAATAAGTTTGGAAAAAGGTTTATATAAACTTTTATTACATTACATAAATTTAAAGCTATGAAAATATCAATTATTGGATGTGGATATGTGGGTATTGTTACGGGTGTATGTTTAGCTGATAACGGACATAAAATATTTTTTTTTGACAAAAATAAAGAAAGAATAAATAATTTAAGATCTGGAAAAAATTTAATATTTGAAAAAAATTTAAAAAAAAAAATTAATTCAGTAAAAAGAAAAAATAATATCTTTTTTTGCAATAATCTAGATGACACAATCAGAAAGAGTGATGCAGCATTTATATGTGTAGGCACACCTCTTAAAAAAAATAATATTGATTTACAATACATTAAGCATGTTACTTCAAGAATATCTGAAAAGCTTAAATTAAAAAAAAATTATTCAATAATTTATAAAAGCACTATTCCTCCCCTTACTGTAGAAAAAATATGTATTCCAATATTAAAAAAAAAATTAGGTAGCAAAATAGATAAAAATTTTAATATTATTTTTAATCCGGAGTTTCTGAGGGAAGGTAATGCCATATATGACTTTGAAAATCCTAAAAGAATAATTGTTGGAATTAGAAATGAAAATTCTAAAATTATTTTAAAAAGAATTTATTCAAAATATAAAAAAAAATCAAAATTAATTTTCGTAAATATAAAAACTGCTGAATTTATAAAATATTTTTCTAATGCATTTTTTAGTCTTTTAATTTCGTACAGTAATGAAATCTCTAATTTATGTTATAAATTGGGTATTGATTATATTGACGTTTTTAATTCTTTTAAACTAGATAACCGTCTTAACTATAATAACAAAGTTCCTGAAGTAATAAATTACATGGTGCCAGGAATTGGTTATGGTGGAAGTTGTTTTCCAAAAGATATTAGGACGTTTATTAAATTTGCTGAAAAAAATAATTTCAATTTATCAATTTTAAAAAATGTCGATAAAATAAACTCTTTACAACCAAAGATGATTTCAGACATTATTTTAAATAAATTTAAAGAAAAAAAAATTAAAAACTGTTTGGTTTTAGGTATAACATTCAAAGAAAATACAGATGATATAAGAAATTCTACATCAATAGATGTAATAAATTTTTTAGCAAAGAGTAGAATAAAAATATTTATTTATGACCCAATTTTTTCAGAAAAACTTTTTATAAATAATAAAAAATTATTTAATAAAAAAATTATATATTTGAGTAAAATTAATTATAAACAAAAATTCAGTTCTATTGTAGTAAATAATATTTCAACAGAATTTAGAAAAATAATTAAATATTATGATAAAAAATATAATAGTTTAATTTTTGACTCTAGACGTGCCTTTAGAAATGAAAAATTTAGAAATTATTTGGGAAGTGGTCTAAATCAATAGTTGAAAAATAATTGATTAAGTGTATTTATAATTAATGTCTTTAAATAAATTTCCGCGTGTTCCATACGCAATGACTATTCATGACCAAGAAGAAATAAATGCTGTAGTTGAGGTACTAAAAACTTCAACTCAAATGGGGCCTAAAACTAAAGAGTTTGAAGAGAAGGTGGCAGAAATTTACGGACATACTTTTGGTATAGGCACTAATTCAGGCTCATCATCATTGTATATTGCTATGGAAGTTCTTAACCTTCCCAAAGGTTCTGAAGTTATAACTCCAGTATTAACTTTTGCTACCACAATAGGATGCATCGTCAAAAGTGGTTGTATACCAGCATTTATAGACAGTGAGTCCTCGCAAAAATTTATTATCGATGTAAACAAAATTGAAAAAATGATTAATAAAAATACTAAGGCAATGTGTATACCAAATTTAATGGGTAATATGCCTAATTGGGAAGAGATAAAAAAAATTGCACATAAATATAATCTAAAAATTCTAGAAGATTCTGCAGATGTTATAGGCGCAAACTATAATAATAAAAAATCAGGATTTTATTCAGATATATGTATTACCAGTTTCTACGGGATGCATATGATAAACTGTGCAGGTAATGGTGGAATGATGTTAACTAGTAATGAAAAATATAAAAACGATGCAAAACTATTAAGATCATGGGGAAGAAGCTCGTCTCTTTTTGTAGAGTCAGAAAAAATTGAAAATAGATTTAATGTTTATTTAGACAATATTCAGTATGATGCAAAATTCATTTTTGAAAAGGTTGGCTATATGCTTGAACCGTCAGAGTTGGGTTCCGCTTTTGGTTTAGTGCAACTTAAAAAATTAGATAATATTCTAAAAAAAAGGAAAAATAATGCTAATAGTCATATAAATTTTTTTAAAAAATATCAAGAGTGGTTAGAATTGCCTGAAATGGGTGAACACGTAAACTCTTACTGGTTTGCCTTTCCTATGATTATAAAAGAAAAAGCCCCTTTTACTAGAACAGATCTACAAATTTTTTTTGAAAAGAGAAATATTCAAACTAGGGTAATTTTTACTGGGAACTCAATAAGACAACCTGCTTTTAAAAATATTAATAAAAAAATTGATCCAGAAGGATATCCGGTTGCAGATAGAGTTATGTCTAGAGGAATTTTAATTGCATGCCATCATGGATTAAATGATTCTATGATTGAGCATATTTACAACTCTTTTGAGGAGTTTATTAAAAAATATTTATAAAAAAAAGTGAAAATTGCAATAATAGGTGGATCGGGAACAATTGGGGAAAATTTATTAAAAAAATTATTAAAAACTGAACATAAAATCATATCTACTTATAGTAATAAACACAACATTAAAAATAATAAAATATTTTGGAAAAAACTTGACATTTATAAAAATAAAAAAAATTTTTATAAATATTTAGAGAGTCCTGATATTGTTGTAAATCTAGCTTGGCCTAACATACCAAACTATAAATTAAAAAAACATTTTAAAACTTATAAATATCAAAAAAGGTTTAACTATAATTTAATTAATAACGGTCTTAAAAATTTAATTGTTTTAGGTACTTGCTACGAATATGGAAAAATTAATAATGAAATTTTTGAAAATACAAAACCAAAACCTATTATACCTTATTCAATTTCAAAATTAAAATTATTAGAAAAATTACAAAACTTCAAAAAAAGAAAAAATTTTAAATTAACGTGGTTAAGACCTTTTTTTGTTTATGGATTAAATAAAAAAAGAAAAACCCTTTTTACGCTTATTAAAGAATTAGAAAAAAACAAAATAAAAAAACTCCAAGTATCTGGTAGCTTAATTAGGGATTTTATATCAATGGATTTTTTAAGCGAAGTAATAATCAAAATTATAAATTTAAATAAAGGCTATGGTGTTGTTAATGTTTCTACTGGAAAAGGAATTTCAGTTAAAGAATTTATAAAAAAAAATTTAAAAAAAAAATCAACTCTAAAAAAAATTGATATGAATGGTATTAATAAAAATGATTTTGAACCTAGTTGTTTTTGGGGTAATAATCTAAAATTAAAAAGAATTTTAAAAAAAAAATGAATCCTTTAGTAAGTATAGGTCTTCCGGTAAAAAATGGATTTGGTAATTTAAAAAAAAATGAAATTAATATTTCAAATTCTTTAAATGCATTAATGAATCAAAATTATAAGAATATTGAAATAATCGTCTCTAACAATTGTTCAACAGATAACACTAAAAAATTTTTGGACGAAATGTCCAATAAAGATAGCAGAATAAAAGTTTATCATTTAACAGAGGAAATTTCATGGGCTGCAAATTTTAGATTTGTCCTTAATAAATCTAATGGAAAATATTTTAGATGGAATGCGGCAGATGACATTGTATCAAATGATTATATTTTAAATAATGTAAAATTTTTGGAAAATAATCAAAATTTTGTTTCATCCTCTTCTAAGTTTTCATATGAAAACGAACCCGGAAAAATTTATTCTTTTAATCTAGAAGGAGATGTTTATTCAAGAATTAAAGGTTTTTTTAAAATAAGACATATTTCTCATAATATCCTTTATAGCCTAACGAAAAGAGAATATATGATGAAAACTATTGATATATCAAAGGATTATTGGGCCGTTGATTGGATGTTTGATTTAGATCTACTCTTTCAAGGAAATTTTAAAACAATTGATGAGGGTTATGTAAAATTTGGAATGAAAGGAATGTCAAGACAATCTAACTTTATAGATAGAAATATTTATTTGAGTAAAAAAATATATTATATTTTCCCATTTTATGAATTAATGAAAAGAATTTTTTTAAAGACTATTTTAAATAATAAAATAAATTTTTTTCAAAAACTCTCTATTTACTTTTCATTAATTAATATTAATATTTACTTTTTAAGACTTCACAGATTAAAAAAAATAAAAAAAATTTTTAATATTTAATTTTTTTAAGAGATTTATATAAATTTAAAGTTTTTCTGGCACACTTTTCCCAAGTATAATTTTTTGATCTATTATATCCTCTAAAAATTAAGCTATTTCTTAAACCTTTATTGGAAATAACCTTAATAATTTGTTTAGTTAGATCAATATTGTTATTTCTTTTAAAGTACAAACAAGAGTTTCCACAAATTTCTCTAAATACTTCGATATCAGATGTTACTACCGGACATTTTAAACTCATCGCTTCAAGATTTGTTATACCAAATCCCTCGTAATTTGAAGTATTTACATAAACATCTGCAAAAAGATATAAATTTCTGAGCAAAAGGTCATCACCTTGCATATTTATAAATTTATCATCAATTTTATATTTATTAATTTCAAAGTTACTAAATTTTCCACCCCCAAAACATACAATTTTATATTTTTTTAATTTCTTTGAGGAACTTATTGATGAAACAAGAGTTTTAAAATTTTTATATTTTTCTCTTGAGCCTACAAATAAAATATATTTATCATTTATTAAATTTTCTTTTTTATATTCTTTATATCTATTCTTTAAATGATCACCCCCTAGATGAATTACTGAAGTCTTTTTCTTTTGTATTTTATAATGATTTATCAAATCTTTTTGGGTTTTTTTTGAAATACATATCAAGTGGTCTGTATTTCTAATTATATCTATTTTATTATTTTTATTTTTTTCATAATAAATATTTTGAAACCTTTCATGAATTAAATCATAAACTGTTAATACTTTAATTTTATTTTTAAAATTGATTAAATTATTATTATTATAATAAGTCTCATGAATAATATCGGGATTATATTTTTGTGAAATAAAATTAAAAAAAAAATAATTTAATTTTTCTATAATCTGCCAGTTAGGAAATTTTTTTATATAAAAGGAACATTTATTTTTTTTTAAATTCTTAAGATATATATTTTTGCTTAATGGTGCCACAACCAGTGTTTTAATATTGTAAGCTAAAAAATTTTCTACGAGATTTACAAAATATCGTGAGACTCCCCCACTTTTCTGTAAAAAAAAAATTGACCCAGAATAAAGAATTTTCATAATAAAAAACTAATTTAAATCTTTAATTTTGACTAATTTATTTTTTTTATCCTTCAAATTAACTACTTCACAATTTTTGATTAACTCAATTTTTTGTTCTTTTCTTAAAAAATTAAGATTTCCATTTTTGTCTCTGCTCTCACTAAAATTTGCATTTGTGCACTCGTTTAGTGATAAAATATTCAAATTTTTAAAATATTTTTCTTTAGAAAAATCTTCGTTTATGAAAAATGCGTTATTCCTCAATCTATTTACGCCTAGAAAATAAAATCCTTTTTCTTTTAATAAATTTATATATGCCATCAATGATGCTCCAAAATATAAGTTTGAATAATGAGCTTTTGTTCTGTCAAAATTTTTAATATTTGGAACTGTAACTTCAAGATTTGGTCCAAAAACGGCATTATACTCTAATATAAAAACTTTTGAAATTTTGGGTTTTAGCTCTTGAATAACCCAATAATCTAATCCATCAATATCAATGCTAAATATATCAATATCAAATTTAGCATGATCGCCTAAAATCGTATTTATATTTTCTTTTGAAATATTTTCTTCAATAATATTTAAATTTCCATGCCAAATATTAACCTTTGTCTCTATTTTATTTTTTAAATCTTTACTTATATCTACTACTAAACCCTCGCTATAATATTTCTCATAAATAAGTCTTGTATTTGCCTCTGAATAATCCCCAACACCTAGTTCAACAAAAGATGGTTTTTTTAAATTTAATTTTTTAATAATAAAGTCAATAATTCCATCTTCTCCAGTTTGAGAAAATATTTTTAACTCTGCATCCTCCAATAAATCATATTCTTCATAAAATTTCCTAGAATTTATTAATAAATAATCTGAAAGTATTTTGAAAATTTTTGATAATGAATAATTTTTGAAATTTTTAATTGAATACAAATATTTCTTTAATAAATTTATAAACATAAATTTTTTAATTAATCTTAGATATCAATTTCCTCTAATAAAAACATTACCGTTACTTACTTCTAAAACTTTGTTACAAAATTTAAGTATATCTTTTTTATGTGTGCAAAAAATAATTATTTTGTTTTTTAATTCATTAAATAAATAATTTAAAACTACTTTTTCATTTTCTAAATCTAATGCGCTGGTAGATTCATCTAAAATTAAGATTTCTGGATCTCTAAAAATAGCTCTAGCTATTCCTATTCTTTGCGCTTGACCTCCAGAAAGTTTGGATCCTCTTTCCCCAATAGAAAGTATATCTTCGATAGGTTGATCGTTTAATATTCTTAAATTTAATGAGTCTAATATTTTAATCATTTTTCTTCTGTCATTTTCATTAAAATTGTTACTGAGAGAAATATTAAAAAAAACTGTATTATCAGCTAAATAGACAGATTGAGATACATAACCTATGCTACTTCTTAAATTTTGAATTAATAATTCATTATTTTTTCCATTAATCTCGATTGATCCACTGTCTGGATGTATCAAAGTTGAAATTAAGTTTAATAAAGTTGTTTTTCCACTTCCAGTCTCACCTATTAGTCCAATTCTATCTCCTTTTTTTATTTCAAAATTTACGTTGTTTAAAACTGTTTTATTTTGTGAATTATATTTAAAGTTTACATCATTAAATTTTATTTCCTCGATATTAAATATCTCGCTAGGAACTTTTTCAAATATTTCTTTTTTTTCTGTAATTTTTTTATTAGATAGCTCTTCTAAAACTTTTATTGCAGGTAAATTAAATTTAATAGTTTGTATTGCTCTGACAAGCCCTATAACTGCAGGCAATAGTTTAATTGATGCAAAGGCAAATACACCAAACAAAACAATTATTTTACCCATACCTATAGAAGAAAACAAAACCAAAAAAATAAAAAAACTAAAAAATATAAATATTCCTAAAAATTCTATCACTGGCGCAATAATAGAGAGTGAAGTATCTCTGTAAATATTAGCATCAGAAAAATTTTTACTATGTTTATATACTTCATTTAAAAAAAATTGTTTTTTTTGATAAAGAATAATTTCTTTTATACTTCCTATGACCTCGTTAAGTTTTTTTATGAAATAAGCATTTTCTTTCTGTCTTATATCTCCCCATTTTTTGAATTTCTCATTTGAAAATTTAATAACTAGGTAAGATAGGAATAATAAAATCAGAATTACATATAAAGAATAAAAATTATAAATTATAAGAAATATGCAAATTGAAATTATAAATACTGTATGTGTAATTGCCAGTATGACCTGGCCTACAATACCAGATGAAAAAAGAGAAGTTTCTGCAGTAAGATTTCTAAGCAATGTAGCTGAATTGATTTCCAAAAAGAAATTGTAATTTTTGTGTAAATATTTTTCTAATAATCTTTGAACAATATTTACGTTTAAATTATTGATAAATCTGGCATTCCATCTGTTATAAAATAAAAAAAATAAAGTTTTTAGAAAATAAATTACCAAGAAAATTGCTACAAAAAATGTAATTAATTCATTATTATTATACCCACTTAAGAAAGGCAATTTTTTATAAAGAATATTTTTGCTTTCTTCATTAACTAAAAAATTTAATATTGGTATAAGCAAACCAATGCTTAATACTTCTAATAATGATTTGTTAATCAAAAGAAATAAAGCAAGAATAAAGTTTTTTTTATCTTTATTGGTTAAAATTTCAAAAATTTTTTTAAAATACAATCTATACATAAGAAATATTTTCTTGAAAAAATTTTGCTAATATTACTTCAGAGATTTTTTCACAGGACAACTTATTTCCATCTGCCATAAGTTTAAAATTTATATAATTGTTATAATTTGTTATAGATTTATTTAATTGTGCGTCTAATTCACTTTTGTTTAAATCATATTTTTCATCTATATTGAAAGACACCAAACCTAAACTTTCAACATATTGACGACTTATATTTTCTAAGTAGTCTCCAAGCAACTTTGATTGAATATTTATTATTTTTTTTTTCAATATTACTGCATTGAGTATTGCACTAGATAGAGTATAAACGATTATATCAGAGTCAATAATCTCCTCGTCTGTACTTTTGTTTGATATTTCAAAAGAATTATAAAATACATGTTTAGATTGATTGCTTGGATGCTTTGAAATTTTAACTGGCATATCATATAGCAATGAAATCTTACTTAAAAAAATGTTAAGTTTTTCATAAAATATATTTTGATTTTTTAAGTCAATTTTTCCTTCTCTAGAAACTCTATCTGGATGATCAAAGTGAGTATCTACATAAATTATTTTTTTTTTTTGAAATTTATGTTTTAATAAGTGATTCATTTTATCAAAATAAATACTGTTTACTGTAACTACTTCATCAAAATAAGACAATTTTAAAAATGGTAAATATTTTTCTATTTTTTTACTCCTTGAATTTTCTATAAATTTTTTAATTTGTAAATTAGACTCAAAAAGTAAACTAATTTTTGGAAAAATATTGATTATTGTCATTAGTCTAAAAAAATAATAAAATCCCTTGATAAAATAATTTTTATACGCTTTAAATAAATATTTAAGCCTTATATCTGCAGTCATTTTGTTTCCGATTTGACTTTGATTCATGATCATAATTAATTTAATGTTATTTTTCTTTAACTGATAGTGGATATTAAAGTAAGTAGGATCTTTTCCCATTATAAATATTGCTATTATTTTTTTCTGTAAGATAAATTCATTAAAGTCGTTATTACTAACAAAATTAATAATATATAGTTTCTCATTAATTTTTTCTTTATATTCAAACTTTTTTTTCTTTGAAAAAATTTTCAGGTTAAATAAATTTAGTATGTAAATGAAATCAAATTTTTTTGATAACTCTCTAATCAATAAAGAATTATTTTTATAGACTTTCTCAGTATTTTCCTCTGCTACAATAAAATATATTGTTTTATATCCCACTAAAAACCTCTCAGATATTGTTTGGGCAATATATTATTGTATTTTTTTATTTTACTAGATTCATTAAAAATCCATCTAGGATTTTTTAAAAATGGTCTAGCAATTGCTACAAAGTCGAAATTTTTATTATTTACGCCTTTTTCAATTAGTTTTAAATCATTTAGCATGCCTGTAGTACAAATCTTT
>MDTG01280576.1_pt1 | contig 12480 bp, 13 predicted proteins | sample 811421 | NCBI WGS metagenome assembly MDTG01 (sample SAMN05326645, study PRJNA326480) | marine metagenome | isolation source: seawater | place: Pacific Ocean: South East | collected 2011 | reverse complement strand
GTGGTCATGAGGACGAATGTAAATGTCCCAAAAGGGACGAGTAAATAAGAGCAGCTAATTAGACTGCCAGACGTGATAATAAAGGAGAAAGATCCTTTCTGTGGCTAATGTGTAGGACAATTTATTAAGAGAATCAGCAATCTGCTCCACCCAGGTCTTAAGATTCTCTTAAGGTCTAGCCGTCGAGGTTGAAAGTTGGTTCTCATCAAATGGCTTTTTGACGGTCATCGACTTGAGGAAAGGGTCCCGTTAGCGGACGCTCGTCATCGAAAGTATGAACTAGAATCTCAGGGTGCAATTGTCTACTGGAGCGAAAGAACTTATTTCTGAGAAACAAGTTCGACAAGACATCTTTTCCAATTTTCTTCAAATAGCCACAACTCCCTTTTAGTCAAACTCATTGCAATATTTTTTTCCATATATGAAGATTCATTTATAAAAACAGGTATATATTGTTCATCTTCATCAAATCTTATGCTTTCACCATTGAATTTACAAAACAAATCATCATCTTTTTTCAGAGGATGCCAGTCTTTCCCTTGCCTTAATGGATGAACAAATCCGTTTATATTACCTTCGTCATCTCTAGGGAAATCGATACTTTTTATATGTCTGTGGATTATCAACTTTTCGGGAAACAGATGGTCAAAATTAGAAATATCTTTAATTTGTTCTAATAAGTTTTCAAGAATCAATTTTGTTTGATAAATAATTCTCGAATTCAATAAGTTTTGTGCTACCGGACCAATTTCTATAACTAGGCCACAAGGCCATGATTCAACTAGAAAACCTGTTTGTTTTTTATCTGACTCATGAAGATAGATTGGCAACCCTAATTTATTTTGAATTAAACCAGCTAAAGCCAAATCAGAATCTCTTCTGCCATAAACAACCAAACAACTTCCCATTGATGCTGTAGTGGTATGAAAGTCTAATGCTATCTGACAAGGATTTTCTCCTTTAATTCCATAAAGTTGGACTAATTGAATAGCTCTCATGCCCTCAAGATTTTGAGAATTAATTTCCGAAAATGATTCTTCTAAAAAACTACGATTCAAATCGTTAAATATATATCTTTTACCAGCTTTCTTTGCCTCAGGATTTCCAATTACTTTATAGGTTTTAATTCCATGTGTATTTATCAATAATGGTAATTTTTCCCATTGTTCGAAAAGCCAAATACCATTGATTTCATTACCATGTGTACCAGCAACTAGAAGCACCTTTAGCTGCATAATGATTAAGCATCTCACGTATAAATAAGCTTAAAAGAAATTTATGGCTACACCACCAATATTTGTAAAAGCGGCTAAGGAGATTTGGAATTTTGAATGGAATATCCTAATGAATGTGCTTGCACCTTCAGACTCAAAAGGTAACTACAAGAGGCCTAAAAACCTACAAAAAGAAATTATCATCCCGAAAAAGAAGGATTTAGAGACCAGAAATCCAGAGCAAATGCCATATTTAATTGTTGGGAAAAGCTGTCCATGGGCTCAAAGAGTATGGATAATGCACGAAATCAAAGGTTTACAAGCAACAATGAATGTACATATCGCACAAGTAAATACTTCGAGCGGTAGATGGATTTTCGAACCCAATCTAAAAGGATGTAAAACTCTTAACGAGCTTTATAAAAAATGTAATAGTTCTCAAACACAAAGATGCACATTACCAATGCTATTTGATCCAGGTAAAGATAGTAAGTCTCAATTTAGATTAATAAATAATGAAAGCGCTGATCTCGTTGAGATCCTCAATCAATGGCCAATAAACACTTATAAATCAGACCTAAATCCAAAAAAATATCAAAAAAAAATAGTTTATTGGCAGGATCTTATTCAAGAAAATATTAATAATGGGGTATACAAGTGTGGATTTTCTAGAAATCAAAAGGCATATGACAAGGCATCCGAAGACTTATTCTCAACTCTAGCTATTATTGAAAAAAGTATTAAGAGCAATGGGCCTTGGCTTTGTGGTGAAGATTTAACAATAGCTGATATAAGGCTCTTCCCTACTTTGATCAGATGGGAGTCTGTTTATGAGTCTCTTTTTAGATGTAGCAAGCAGCCAATTCAATCATTTCCAAATATAATAAAATGGAGAAAAGCATTTTTTAATTTATCTAATATAAAAAAAACATGTGATGCAGATGCCTGGAGAAAAGACTATTTCGGAGCTTTGTTTCCATTAAATCCAAGTGGAATTATTCCAAAAGGTGAAAATATTAGCACAATAGTAAATCAGTAATCATCAAAAAATGAAACAAGAAAATTCTTACCTTGAATCTTCTACTCCCATAAAAGGAATCTATGGAGATTTCATAATAACTTCTAAGGATAAAAGAGAAGTTCTCTTATATCGCTTATCAATTCTTTTCTGCGGTTTATTCTTTTCGATAGGAATATCTCAATGGTTTACGAATGGATCTCATCAGATCTGGATTTGGCTAGTTGGCATGTCAATCAGTATTGGGTTAAGTCTTAAGTGGATACATATATATTTAAGACCTTTACATAAAACACTTAAAATATTTTGGGCCCTTGGTTGTATTGGCCTTGCAGTACTTTTATATCAATTTGGAGTAACAAATATCATCAATGGTCTTAAAGAAAGCCCAAAATTTATATTACTAATAGGTCCACTATTTGCTGCTTTAACGGGGATTGGATTCAAAGAGTTTTTTTGTTTTAGAAGAATTGAAGCAATAGGGATAACAATTTTCATCCCTATTGCTTTAATTGGATATTTAACTGAATTATCTAATGAAAGATTTACTTTCACAATGCTTGTTGTGTCATCCTTGCTTACGCTCATTATGGGAATAAGGAAATTCAACCTACCAGCAGAAGCAGACATTGGAGATAAAAGCGTTTTTGAGTTTTTAGAAAACCAAAGAAAGTTAGAAATATCTGATATTTGAATGAACAGAAAGAAGAAACCCTTTAATTCAAATAAAAAACTTACAAAAGATTACTTTCAGAGTTATCAAGTCAGGGAATGGTGAGGAAATCCAACCAAATTTACAAACCACGTGCAATATCCCTCCATCATAATTATCTTGTATTAGTCAAAAGAACCTGCTCTTACAAGACGCTATGAAAACCATTGACGAGCATATTCAGAAGGATGAATCTGAGATCCAAGCAGCAAAAGCTCAGGGCAATGATTCTAAAGTCCGTCACCTAGAAGATGAACTTCATTCTCTTGAAGAATATAAGGAGCATCATCCTGAAGATAAACATGACCCAAACGCACTAGAACTCTTCTGTGATGCGAACCCAGATGAACCAGAATGCTTGGTTTACGATGATTAAATAAAAAAAGGAATGGCTAAAACCATTCCTTTTTTTACGTCTTAAATTAATAGTCCATATTGAAATCTGAAGGGCTACCAACTAAGGAGCACACAACAGCTTCTTCATTTTTCATTTGACGAATTTCAACTATTGGACGTCCCATTTTCTTTAAAACATTTATTTCTTCACCAGTTTGACAACGTGCAATAATTTTCCCTTTTTCATCAAAACAACTGTAAAAATTCATGTTTTTAAGAACTCTTCTTAGTTATGACCAATATTGAGGTTTAAAACAAGTATGTTTGATTCAGACATAACAATTAATTAATATCCAAGTTCGTTCCAAATGGAACCCAACAATTTATCTAGACCAAATTTCATGACCGCTGAAATAATATGTGGTTCTTTGCCAGTTAATTCCAGAATAATATTTAAAAGTTTTTTAATATCATTCTCATTTAAAAGCTCTTTTTTATTAAGAACTAAAATTCTTGGCCTTGAAATTAAACCATGACCGTAAGAAATCAATTCATCATTAATAATTTTAAAATCATTTAGAGGATCTACAGATGCAGCATCGATTAAATGAACCAAAACCTTTGTTCTTTCGATATGACGTAAGAAGTCATGCCCTAGTCCAATACCTTTTGATGCTCCAGAAATTAAGCCAGGAATATCCGCAAAAACTGTTCCGTCACCTGAAGGTCTTCGAACTACTCCAAGATTTGGGATTAAAGTTGTAAAAGGATAATCGGCGATTTTTGGTCTTGCAGAAGACAGAACAGAAATCAACGTACTTTTTCCTGCATTTGGCAACCCAATAATTCCAACTTCTGCTAATAGTTTTAATTCCAATTGCAACGACCATTCTTCCCCCTCTTTCCCTTCGGTAAATTTTTCTGGCGCTCGATTGCTATTTGATAAATAACGAGCATTTCCAAAACCACCTTTACCGCCAAAAGCAACAACAAGTTGCTGACCTTTTTGAGTTAAGTCACCAAGGATAATATTTGTAGAGAGGTCTCTTACTTCTGTTCCGCAGGGAACTTTAAGAACTTTATTCTGGCCTGACGCTCCGGTACATTTATTTGGTCCCCCTCTAAAACCATTCTCAGCAGAAATCAACTTCTGAAATTTAAAATCTAAAAGTGTTTGTAAATTATCATCTGCTTCTAAGACAACGTTGCCTCCCTGTCCCCCATCTCCACCTGCAGGACCACCGGCTGGAACATACTTTTCTCTTCTAAACGCAGCAATGCCATCACCACCAGAACCTGCTTTAACATCAATAATGGCTTGATCAATAAACTGCATTTAGAAATATTCAACACCTATACATAAATAATAATTCCTTAATCTATGCTGACTAACAATAATTTGTAAAAACATTTTTTATACAATCAAATATCAAAATTATTCAATCATCCATAGAACACTACATCCCGCCCCCCCATCGAATGGCTCAGCATCGGCTACTTTTTTAATATAAGAAAGTGTATTAAACCATTGCCTTAGGCCTTTCTTAAGTTTTCCAGAACCAATTCCATGAATAACCCACAAAGCTCCAGAGCAAGTTCTTAATTTTTCCTCTATTACGCTCTCTGCCTCATGTACTCGTAAACCTCTTACATCAAGAGTATTTTTTTTTGTTCGTATTAATGAAAAATTTTTTCTTACTTTAGAAGTATTTACATTAATAACTGTCTTTAGAGACGCCTTTTGACCATCAAGGCTCTCAATATCACTTAAATCAACCGTACTACGAAAGACTCCACATAAAACCGTTAATTGCATTCCATCATCTGAAAAGGAAATAATTTCACCTGCTTTACCAATGGAAGATAATCGTACTTTTTCTCCAATCTTAGGAATCCAATTGGGTCTATTTTGAATTCCTCTATTTCTACGAGATCCTTTTTCAAGTTGACGTAGTCGTTGGCCCGCAACTCTAGCCGTCTCACCGTTGGCATTTTGATCTCGCAAACGTTTAATCAATTCTCTCACTTCTCTCTGTCCTTCACGTATTGAAGATTCTAAGTTGAATCTTCCTTTTTCATTTACCGTATCAGATCTTTGACGTTGTTTTTGCCAACTATCAAGCAATTCCTCATGTAATAACTCAGTCTTAGCAAGTAAAGAGGCGGCATCTTCGGCTGCTGATTGTTGACGCTCTCGTTGCTCTTCTAATCCTTTTATAACTTGATTGACATTATCAACGCTTTGGGGATTAATAAATTTCTGAGCACTCTTAATTACTTCAGCATCTAAACCAAGTCTTTTTGAAATTTCTATTGCATTACTTCTACCAGGAATTCCCCATTGCAAGCGAAAAGTTGGCTTTATAGTTTCACTATCGAAAGAAACTGAAGCATTTTCAAATCTTGAATCGCTATATTTTAGGGCCTTTAGCTCACCAAAATGAGTTGTCGCAATAGTTAATCTTGCTCTATCAGCCATTATTTTTAAAAGGGCCATAGCTAAAGCGGTTCCTTCGGTTGGATCAGTACCTGCTCCAACCTCATCTAAAAGGACAAGAGTCGTACCAGGAGATGAGGCTATGACATCAAGTATTCGACTTATACGAAGTATATGTCCACTAAATGTTGATAAACTCTGTTGCAATGATTGTTCATCACCAATATCAGCCAGAATATGTTTACACCACGGTAATCTTGGCAAACCTTTACATGGCAAAAGTAAGCCTGCTTTTGCCATTAGAACAGCCAAACCAATGCTTTTCAAAGCAACTGTTTTGCCCCCTGTATTCGGACCTGTAATAGCTACAACTTTTAAACTAGGTGAAACATCAAAGCTTGTTGGCACCACTGTTGTCTTTTTTTCATGAAAATCATTCCAAACTAATAAAGGATGACGAAAATCTTTAATCTCAAAAAGTGTATTTTCTTCTTCCTCAAGAATTGCTGGGACCCCATTAAGCCATTTTGAATAACGAGCTCTCGCTAAGGAGAATTCAATTTGTATGAGTATCTCTCCTAAGTTGGCTATTGCACTTGCATTAATACCAACCTCTTTACTCCAATTAGATAAAAGTTTCCTCTCTTCATCTGAGATTTCAGAGTCTATCTTAGCCAACCGATTTCCTATTGAAATAACAGCTTGTGGCTCAAGATAAATTGTATTACCAGAGGCAGAACTGTCATGGACCATTCCTGTAACCTTGTCAGAGGTGCCGGCCTTAAATGCCAAAACAGGACGTCCATACCTCTCTGATACAAAATTATCTTGAAGTAATCCACTATATTTCCTTAAAATATCTTGAAGAATATCTTTCCTTTTGAGACGTACGGCATTGCCATGTCGTCGTAATTCAGAAAGTTTTGTACTAGCACGATCAGCAATTCGCCCGCCTTCATCTAAACCAAACTCAAGGAGTTTTTGCAAATCTGGCAAAGTTACAATATCTTTAAGTAATTCAGAAAGTCGAGGACGCGTTAATTGATCAAATATTAGTTTTCGTAATTTCCTAGCAGCTCTTAAGGTTTCAGCTACTTTCAATAAATCTTCACCAGTAGCAACCCCACCTTTTGAGCATATCATCAGTATGTTCTCTAAATCATGAACACCTTGAAAAGGCACTCCTCCCTCAAGAGAACTATCAAGTGATCCTATTTCTAATGTTTGGCACAACAGCTCCTGACTTAAAGAAATATTTGAGGGCAAGCTAAAGCTATTACATTTTTTGCGACCTTGTTCAGTCACAGCAAATGTAGATAAATGTCTACAAACAGTAGGCCATTCAAGTAAGTTCAAAGACTCAAAGATGATTTGTGTCTTTTCAGGATTATCATGATCCATTATTAAACCCATTCGTCCACTCTAAATACTATTGATTTGTTGGTATCCCTGTTAGTGGATGATAAAGCATCTCCAACCAATTGCCTTCTGTATCTTTCAAATAAAAAGATGACGTCCCATCACGATGGGCATGTAAAGCACCTACCTTAACACCTTGATTCTTCAGAGAATTATGAACTCTCTCTATCTCATCCTTGTTCGTAAAGTGAAATGCGAAATGTGGACCCGCAGCTTTATAACCCGGGCCAAGCAGGGCAAGTCCATCTTTACTCTCCCCTGCCTCTAAGTAACACCAATCAGTATCATCCCAGACAAGCTTCATACCTAAGCTCATATAAAAATTTTTAGCCCTGTCAACATTGTCGACTCTTATAGCTACATGACCGAGACGATTAACACTGTAAGCATCTATGTTTAAATCAGACTGTTTTTTAACCATTATTTTTGATTTAAAGTACAGGTTTTTATTATTTATGTAAATGACTCTATTGATTTTTTAACCATGCTGCGGCATCACATGCATGATACGTAAGGATCAGATTTGCACCTGCTCTTTTAAAACTCAATAAAGTTTCCAAAACAATCTTTTTTTCATCTATCCAACCTCTTTGAGCAGCAGCTTTGACCATTGAATATTCCCCGCTTACATTGTATGCAGCGATTGGCAGTTCTGACTCTTCTCTTAAACGGTAAATAATATCCAGGTAAGCCAATCCTGGTTTCACCATAAGGATGTCAGATCCCTCTTGTTCATCAAGTTGAGCTTCTGTTATCGCTTCTCTAGAATTGGCTGGATCCATCTGATAAGTGTTTTTATCTTTCGGGATAAGCTTATTAGAAAATGTTCTGGGAGCAGAATCTAAAGCTTCTCTAAAAGGTCCGTAATAGGCAGATGAGTATTTTGCTGTGTAGCTAATAATTCCTACATGCTCAAAGCCTGCATCATCTAAGGCTTCTCTTATTGCTCCTACTCTTCCGTCCATCATGTCACTGGGGCCGATTAAATCTGCGCCAGATTGAGCTTGAACAACAGCTTGCTTGCACAAATAATTAACTGTTTCATCATTCAAAATTATTCCATCATCGCTTACTATCCCATCATGGCCATCGCACGAATAGGGATCTAAAGCTACATCTGTCATAACAGTCATTTCAGGTATCTCTTTTTTTAGTTTTTCGATAGCCCTGGGTATTAAACCTTTTTCGTTAAAGCATTCAGATCCGTCTTCTGTTTTTTGCTCATCTGGAACCTTTGGAAAAAGAACGACACACCTAACACCTAAAGTCCAAGCACGCTTCACTTCATCAACCAATTTATCTAATGGCCACCGAAATGAGCCTGGCATCGCTGATATTTCTTGAATATCTAAACCTTCATGAACAAAAAGAGGATAGATAAAGTCAGCAGCAGAAACACTAGTTTCTCTCACCATCTCTCTTAAAGAGTGTGTTCTACGAAGACGACGGGGCCGGTAAGTGAGATCCATATGGACCAATAGAGATAACTACATTTTACTTCCTCTCAGTGCAAGCCTGCTCGAACCAGCTTGAACGAGGGTTATACAATCGCACACCTCGCAACTTTTCAAGAAGTTCTATCTCATCATCAGACCATTTTTCAGGCAAATTTAATTTTAAAGTAAAAAACAAGTCTCCTTTAGCGTCTAAATATTGAAATCCTTTACCTTCTAACTTAAGGATTTGTTCAGGTAAACTTCTAGAAGGAATTATTAAATTCAAATTGCCTTAGGGTAGCGGAACTGCAATATTTGTTCCGAAAATTAATTCATCCAAAGAAATATGTAGATTGGCATAAATATCTAAACCTTTAACTTTCCAAATAGGATGATATTTCACAATTACCCTAATCAGTAAATCCCCTCTTTTCCATTTCCCTATCTGAATATTAGCTTTATTTCTAATAAGTATTTTTTTCCTATTTGAATTCCTTTTGGGATTTCTATCTCAATACGTTCATCATTTACTAGAAGATTCTTTTTTACTCCATTTAGAGCTTCAAAAAAAGTAACTTCCAAATTAAAAATAGCATCTAAATTTAATAGTTGGTCTTTCTTTTCCGAAGACAGATTTGAATAAACTCCTTGACTAACCTCACCAACTCTTCCAATTAAATTACTCAAAAAGTCATCAAAATTTATATTTTCACGAAAGGTCTTATCGTTAGATTCTCTATAAAAATCTCCCGTGTTATTTTTTTCTATGTTTTCAAACCAATTGCTTAAATATTCCTCATATGACTTATTTTCTCTTAGTCAGAGAGAATCTCATAAGCATCGTTTATTTCTTTGATAGCTGTCTTAGCCCTTTCATCATGTGGATGTAAATCAGGGTGAGATTTTCTAGCTAATTTTCTAAAGCACTTTTGATTTCCTTATTAGTAGCATTTCTACTAACGCCAAGAATTTTGAAATAATCCTTAAAACCGTTTAATGCCATGCTATTAAAGCTTTTTTACTTTTAAAAGTGAATCTTTTTAATGATCTTGCTGAAATCTAGTATTAAAAATATAGGATGCCGAGCGTAATTGAACCTCGAAGAGATAGGCTTATTTAAGTCAAATCAAGTAAGGAGAGTCGATTGGCGTTAATTAATGGCTTTCACCTGAAAAATATTAGAGGTGATGTACTAGGAGGATTAACAGCTGCAGTTGTAGCGTTACCACTCGCTTTAGCGTTTGGTAACGCTGCGCTCGGACCTGGAGGCGCTATTTATGGTCTCTATGGAGCAGTTGTCGTTGGGTTCCTAGCTGCTTTATTTGGAGGGACTCCTGCCCAAGTAAGTGGTCCAACTGGACCAATGAGTGTAACTGTCGCTGGGGTGGTTGCCAGCTTGGCAGCTGTAGGGGTACCTAGAGATTTGTCTGCAGGTGAAATTCTCCCTTTAGTAATGGCTGCGGTAGTCATTGGAGGATTGTTTCAAATCTTATTTGGACTTCTTAGACTTGGCAAATACATAACACTTGTTCCATATTCAGTAGTTTCAGGCTTTATGTCTGGAATTGGCGTAATCATAATCACCCTTCAAATAGGTCCACTACTCGGCATAGCAACAAGAGGAGGAGTCTTAGAGTCTCTTTCTACTTTAATTAGTAATTTTGATCCGAATGGAGCAGCCGTAGCAGTTGCAGTAATGACACTTGCGATTGTTTTTCTGACTCCTCGCAAAATAAGCCAATGGGTACCCTCACCACTTTTAGCTTTATTGATAGTTACACCCCTATCAATTTTTCTTTTTGGTGATAGTTCTATTGATCGAATTGGCGCAATACCCGAAGGTGGACTTTCGCTTAGTCTTCCAGATCCAAGCTTTAATAATTTCTTTCCAATAATACTTAAAGCTGGATTAGTACTTGCTGTTCTTGGTGCCATTGATTCACTTCTCACCTCTCTTGTGGCAGATAATATTTCTCAAACAAGACACAACTCAGATCGAGAACTAATTGGGCAAGGTATTGGAAATGCAATAGCTGGTATTTTCACAGGTCTGCCTGGAGCGGGGGCAACTATGAGAACAGTTATAAATGTCAAATCTGGAGGTTCCACTCCAATATCTGGAATGGTTCATTCAATAGTTTTACTATTGGTCCTTGTTGGAGCAGGTCCACTTGCAGCTCAAATTCCTACTGCTCTACTTGCTGGAATATTAATTAAAGTAGGTCTAGATATCATTGATTGGGGATTTTTACTAAGAGCACATCGACTTTCTCTAAAAACAGCAAGTGTGATGTACGGAGTTCTCCTCATGACGGTTTTTTGGGACTTGATATGGGCTGTACTTGTTGGAGTATTCATAGCAAATATGCTCACTATTGATTCCATTACAGAGACTCAACTTGAGGGAATGGAAGCAGATAACCCACTAGATTCAACATCAAATAACAATGCAGCAAATGCACAACTTCCCTCGGATGAAAAAGCACTTTTAGACCGCTGCGCAGGAGAAGTCATGCTATTTAGATTAAAAGGGCCACTTAGTTTTGGAGCAGCAAAAGGAATCACAGAAAGAATGATGCTAGTTAGGAATTATAAAGTTTTAATCCTTGACATAACAGATGTTCCCAGGCTTGGAGTCACTGCAACTCTTGCCATTGAGGACATGGTTCAAGAAGCGTTAAACAATTCAAGAACAGCATATGTTGCTGGTGCGACTGGGAAAGTTAAGGACAGGCTTGCTAAATTTGGAGTTGATGTTATCGGGACAAGAAAAGAAGCCCTCACAGCTGCTATTGACAACCTAAATGGTTAACAATAAATATTTTTATCTGATTGATTGTTTTCACAACTAACAAGAAATGGGACAGAATCTTTTCATCCAAAATGCTTTAAGTCCACCAATACTTTTTTTCTTTTTGGGTGCAATTGCTTACGCTTTAAAATCTGATTTCGAGATTCCAGCTCCACTTCCTAAATTATTTTCTCTATATCTTCTACTAGCAATAGGCTTCAAAGGTGGAATTGAACTTCAGAAAAGTGGATTTGGTTATCCAGTTCTACCAACTGTGATAGCGGCAATATTAATGTCTTTATTTATTCCTCTAATTTGTTTTTTAATTCTCAAACTCAAATTTGATGTTTTTAATGCAGCAGCAATATCTGCTGCATATGGATCAATAAGTGCAGTGACATTCATAACAGCAGAAAGCTTTCTTGAAAGTCAGAACATCCCCTTTGATGGTTTCATGGTTGCGGCTTTAGCACTAATGGAGTCACCAGCAATAATCATTGGCCTTTTATTAGTAAAATTTGGAGCACCTAAAGATAGACCCATAAAAAGAAAAATGAAATGGGGCTCAATTCTCCACGAATCAATGCTAAATGGTTCAGTTTATTTATTGCTTGGAAGTTTATTAATAGGTTTTTTGACATCAGCCTTTGATCCGTCTGATATAAAAAAAATGGAGCCATTTACCGGAGAACTATTCTATGGCGCTGAGTGTTTCTTTCTACTAGACATGGGTATTGTTGCAGCTCAAAGGCTTGCTCGCCTCAATAAAACCGGTGCCTTTTTAATTATGTTTTCTATATTCATGCCCATTGTAAATGCTGTATTAGGGTCAGTAGTAGCCAGGTTTCTAAATTTAGATCCAGGAAATGCTCTATTATTTGTTGTTTTATGCGCAAGTGCCTCTTATTTAGCTGTTCCAACAGCTATGAGAATGACTGTTCCAGAAGCTAGGCCTAGTTATTACATTTCAACTACTCTTGGTTTAACCTTTCCTTTTAATATCATCATTGGGATACCAGTCTATATGGGCTTAGTTAACACAATGATTCCACAAATTTCATAGATAATTATGATGAAAAGAGTAGATTTAATTTTCAGTGAAAGAGAATTGGATGAT
>MDTG01080071.1_pt1 | contig 12480 bp, 15 predicted proteins | sample 811421 | NCBI WGS metagenome assembly MDTG01 (sample SAMN05326645, study PRJNA326480) | marine metagenome | isolation source: seawater | place: Pacific Ocean: South East | collected 2011 | reverse complement strand
AGAGAATTAAATTAGCTAAAGAATTATCTAAAAGACCTACTGGTAGAACTTTATATATTTTAGACGAACCAACTACTGGATTACATTCACATGATATTAAAAAATTATTAGAAATTCTTCAAGCTTTTGCAAATACAGGTAATACAGTTGTTGTTATTGAACATAATTTAGATGTTATTAAAACAGCTGATCATATTATTGATATGGGCCCCGAAGGAGGTGTAAATGGCGGTGAAATCATTGCTGAAGGCACTCCAGAAAAAGTGTCTCAAGTTGTAAAAAGTTATACAGGAAATTTTATTAAAGAGCTTTTAGGTCCAAATACTATGAAAAAGACTGCCTAAATCCATAATATATGTTATAAAAATACATGGTTTCGATTCTACAATCTTTATCAAGAACAGTTCATTATTCATTAGCTTTAGCAGTTCTATTATTTTTGGGATTACACTTTGCTGGAGATGGATTTTCTTTTGATAGAACTTTTTGGAGTTGGTTAGCAAGATACGTCCATGTAATTGTTGCTATTATGTGGATCGGGTTATTGTGGTATTTTAATTTTGTTCAAATACCGAACATGCCAAAAATTCCAGATGAACAGAAACCAGCTATTGGTAAAGTTATTGCACCAGCTGCACTTTTTTACTTTAGATGGGCTGCTGCATTTACTGTTTTATCGGGATTTATTCTTGCATGGCTAAATGGTTATTTACATCAAGCAATGACACTAGGTATTGATGGTTCTTATGGTAAAAATACCGCAATCGGAATTGGAATGTGGTTAGGTTTAATTATGGCTTATAACGTTTGGTTTGTTATATGGCCAAATCAAAAGAAAGCTCTTGGCATGATTGATTGTTCTCCTGAAATAAAAGCAGCATCAGCTAGAACCGCAATGCTATTTTCAAGAACAAACACTTTATTGTCACTACCAATGTTACTTACAATGGTTGCAGCGCAAAACCTATATTAATTAAGGAACTATTTTTTCCTCTTCCTTTTCAAGTGTTTTATAAGTAACTTTAAAATATTTTAACATCGGTGATGCAACAAAAATAGAGGAGTACGTTCCAATAATTACCCCTAAAATCATTGCAAAAGAAAAACCTGATAAAATTTCTCCTCCAAGAATAAATATTGATAAAAGTGCTAATAATGTTGTTACAGAAGTAATAATTGTTCGTGCTAAAGTATCATTAATTGACAGGTCAGCAATTTCATTTATATTTAATCTATTATATTTATTTAAATTTTCTCTAATACGATCATAAATTACAACTGTGTCATTCATCGAATATCCTACGATTGTCAAAACTGCTGCAATTATTGAAAGATTGATTTCTAATGATAAAACTGAAAAAATACCTAAAGTAATTACTACATCGTGGAATAAAGCAAAAATAGACCCAATACTAAATTGCCATTCAAATCTAATCCAAATGTAGAAAAGCATTGCAGCTAGGGAGAGAGAAATTGCAATTATTCCAGATTGTAATAACTCTGAACTCACTTTAGGGCCAACATTCTCTACTCTTCGAAAATTAATTTCAGAATTTAAGTTATCTGATAAATTTTTTTTTATTTGAGGAATTAATTTATTTCCATCGCTTTCTTTTTGTTCAACTTTTATTAAATAATCTCCTTCTTTTCCAAATTTTTTAACATTCACATCACCTAGATCCATATTTTTAAGTGAAGTTCTAATTTCTGACGCACCTGTATTAGCAGCCCTTAACTCAATTAAAGTTCCACCCTTAAAATCAATGCCGTAGTTTAAACCTTTAAAAATTATAAATAATATACTAACTACAAAAAGAATTAGTGAAAAAATATTTGCTATTTTAAATTTAGATGAAAAATTAAATTTTTTATCCATTATATTTTAATTTCCTTTTTTTTTGTATTTAAGACCACTAAAGATGTTAAGTGACGAGCCAAAAAATAGGCAGTAAATAGTGTCGTTATAATTCCAATACCTAAAGTTATAGCGAAACCTTTTACCGGTCCTGAACCGAATGCAAATAATATAATGGCAGCAATTAAAGTTGTAATATTGGCATCAAGAACAGTAATTTTAGCTTTGGTATATCCTGTATCAAAGGCATGAATTATAGATTTTTCTGTTCTAAGTTCTTCTCTAATTCTTTCAAATATTAATACATTTGCATCTACTGCCATACCTACTGTTAATATAATTCCTGCTATCCCTGGTAACGTTAATGTTGCTTCTAAAATAGTTAAAATTCCAACCAACATTAATAAATTTGCAATTAATGCCGTATTGGCAATTAAACCAAATACTTTGTATTTATAAAGCATAAATAAAATTACTAATATAAATCCTACTATTAACGAGGTTGTGCCAGATTTTATTGAGTCTTCTCCTAAATCAGGACCAACAGTCCTCTCTTCAACTACTAATAAAGGTGTAGGTAAAGCTCCTGATCTAAGGAGTAAGGCAAGGTCTGTTGCTTCTTGAAAAGAAAAATTACCAGAAATCATTCCACTGCCTGAAGTAATTGCCTCGTTAATTGATGGGGCACTTACAATTTCTCCGTCTAAAACTATTGCTAATCTTTTTCCAACATTATCAGTTGTAACTCTACCGAATTTTTGTGCACCCAACCTATCAAGCGTGAATGAAACTGTGGGTTCATTATTTTGATTATTAATATTGGGTTGAGCATCAATTAAATTTTCACCACTCATTATAATTCTTTTACTTACATCTAAATTTTCACCATTCTCCGAAATCAATTTATCAGTTCCAAATTCATTATTTTCACTAACTAATCTAAAATTTAATTGGGCAGTTTTTCCTAGCAAAGTTTTAATTCTATCTGGATCTTTTAATCCAGGAAGCTCAATTAAAATTCTTTTTTCACCTCTTTGTAAAATTGTAGGTTCTTTTGTGCCTACGTCATCGATTCTTCTTCGCACTATTTCAATAGATTGTTTAAGTGCAGAGTTGTTAATAGTCAGTAAACCAAATTTGGAAAATGAAATATTTATACGATCGTTTGATATTTTTTTATAAGTTAATTCAAAAGATCTATAATTATCAATATAAGGATTTACCAAATTATCATTACGAGAATAAAACAATAATTCAAATTTATTTATATTATCTATATTAATAGTTAATGATTTATTGTTAATTTTAAAATTAGAATAACTTATATTATTTTCTTTAAGTAATTTTTTTATAGGAATTACTTTATCTTGAATTTTTTCTTGTATTAATGTGTCTGAATTTATTTCCAATAAAAGATATGATCCGCCTTGAAGATCAAGACCTAAATTAATTTTTTTATCAATAATTATATTATCATTTTTTTGAAAATTTAAAAAAGCAAAAGTAGCAATTAGGAAAAAAATAAAATAAATTATAAGAGCATTTATTTTAGAAAAATTTAACACAAAAAAGAACTATTTTTTAATTTCTTCTTTTTTTAGTAAACTAGTAATTGTTGATCTAATGATCTGCACTTTAGTATTATCGCTGATTAAAACTTCAATACGATCGTCTTCCATAACACGTTCTACGGTGCCGATTATACCACCAGATGTAATTACTTCATCTCCTCTCTTTAAACCTTCAACCATAATTTTATGATCTTTAACTCTTTTCTGCTGAGGTCTGATTAAAAAAAAGTAGAAAATTACAAAAATTAATATTAATGGTATAAATTGTGAAATTCCTTGTCCGCTCATGAAAACACAATTATAGGAAAAGAGTTATATAAACAAGTAAATTTTAATTAAATTTTATCTAAATTATTCATGTATTTTTTTAATACATTAGGAATATTTACTGATCCATCTTGATTTTGATTGTTTTCAAGTAAAGAAATCATAAGTCTTCCAACTGCTAAGCCAGAACCATTTAATGTACCAACATATTCATTTCCATTATCACTTTTATATTTAGCACCCATTCTTCTAGCTTGAAATGAGCCACATGATGAGCAACTTGAAATTTCTCTATATTTATTTTCAGAAGGTATCCACGCCTCAATATCATAAGTTTTTTCTGCGCTAAAACCCATATCACCAGAAGAAAGTAAAATTACTTGATAAGGAATTTCAAGTTTTTCTAAAATATTTTCTGCACAACCCAACATTCGATCAAGTTCAATAATGCAATTGTTTGGTTCAACGATACTAACTAATTCAACTTTGTAGAATTGGTGTTGTCTAATCATCCCCTTAGTATCTTTACCATAACTTCCTGCTTCTTTTCTAAAACAAGGCGTTGAAGCAACAAATCTTTGTGGTAATAGTTTTTTTTCAATAATAGATTTCCTAACTAAATTAGTCAAAACTACTTCAGCTGTAGGAATTAAAAATTTTCTTTGATCTGATTTATCAAATTTAATTTCAAATTGATCTTCTTCAAATTTAGGTAGTTGGCCTGTTCCAAACATAACATCTTCGTTTACAATTAAAGGCGGCGAAATTTCCATATATTTAAATTGATTAACGTGAGTATCTAACATAAAATTTATTAGAGCTCTTTCTAAAAGAGCAAATTTATCTTTTAAAACAACAAATCTCGATCCAGATAATTTAATAGAGGTATCAAAATCAATTTTATTTTGTTTGGAGCCAATTTCAATATGAGATTTTACCTTAAAATCAAAATTTTTTATTTTTCCTACTTTTTTAATTAGTTTATTTGATTTTTCATCCTTGCCAACTGGGACATCTTTTAAAGCAATATTAGGAAGTGAAAAAATTATTTTATCTAATTTTTTTTGACTTTCGTTTTGTTTTTCTACAAGTAAAGAAATTTCTCTAGATATTTCTTTAGATTTTGTAAAATTAGATTGTTCCTTAGATTTAGATAAGTTTTTCTTTTCTTGTTCAAGCGACTCTTTATTAAGAATTAATTTTCTATTAAGCTCATCAAGTTTATTAAATTGATCTAAATCAAAATCTGTATTTCTCTCATTTAGTTTTTGTTTATAAATTACTAAATTTTTTCTTAAGTCTTTTATATTATGCATCTTTTAAATTTTCTTTAGTTTTTTTTTTTTCTGTTAATCTAACAGTTATTATAGACAACTCATAAAGTAATAACAAAGGGATTGCTAATCCTACTTGTGTGATTGGATCTGGAGGTGTTAAAATTGCTGCAACCGTAAAGATTATTACTATGACATATCTTCTTGTTTTTTTTAAATAATTTGAATTAACTATCCCTACCCTTGCTAATAAATTTAATAAAATAGGTAACTGAAAACTAATTCCAAATGCAAAAATTAATCTCATTATTAATGAGAGATATTCATTAACCTTTGCTTCAAGCTGTATAGGTAAACTAGAACTTGAACCCATTGACTCAAATGATAAAAAAAATTTTATTGCTAACGGCATAACCAAATAATAAACCAAAAGTCCACCCAGCAAGAAAAGAATTGGAGTTGATATTAAATACGGCAATAATGCCTTCTTCTCATTTCTGTACAAACCCGGAGCAATAAACTTGTATAATTGAATTAGCAATACTGGACTACCAAAAAAAATTGAAGCAAAAAAAGCAACTTTTAAATATGTGATAAAAGTTTCATGTAAAGCTGTAAAAATTAATCGTCTAGAAATTTGATCATTTTTTACTGCATCTGCATAAGGATCAACTAAGAAAGAATAAATTTGTTCAGCAAAAGTGTAAGATACGACGAATATTATGAAAATAAATAATATTGATTTAATTAATCTTGATCTTAATTCAATAAAATGACTGGTAAATGAATTGTTCTCACTCATCTTTTTTTTGATTTTCTTTTTTTAATTCATTTTGATTTTTTATATCAGCCTCAATATCAATATCTTTTGTTGCAGAATTTACTTCCCTTTGAAAACTGCTAATGGTGTTTTTTAATTTGTTAAAATATGATCCAATTTTCTTTAATGCTACTGGAAATTCTTTTGGTCCCAAAACTAAAATAGCAATTATAACTATTGCTAATATCTCTAACCAACCAATTTGAGGCATATTAGATTATTTTTTTTCAGACTTTGAGTTATCTGAATTATTGTTGGAATTATCATTGGTAGAATTATCATCAGACATTCCTTTTTTAAAACTTTTAATGCCTTTAGCTAGGTCACCCATAATACTAGAAATTTTTCCTTTACCAAAAAGAATTACAACCAAAATCGCTATTACAATTATCCCTGTCCAACCAATGTTACCCATAATTGTTCTTATATACGATAATTTAACTTAAATTAATACGTTTATTTTTCATCATCAGGAGCTTTTTTTATAGCTTCATCTATATCTTTGTAGATATTGTTTTGTTTTTCATCGATTGACTGCTCTTTAAAAAATTTACCCGTTCCAAAAATTGATTTATCAATCGAAGAAGTGTCAATTAAACCTGCAGAGCCAAGCTCATCAATTGTAGGTAGATCAGATAATTTTTGAATATTAAAATGACTTAAAAAATTTTCTGTAGTTGAGTATTGTATTGGTTTTCCAGGAATATCTTTTCTACCATCAGGTTTAACCCAATTTAATGCAAACAAAATTTCTAAAGTATTTGATGCAAACGCCACACCTCTAATTTCTTCAATTTCAGATCTGGTTACTGGTTGATGATAAACGATGATTGCTAAAGTTTCTATTGTTGCCTTTGATAATTTTTTTTGAGTAGATTTTTGCAATGACATCAAGCCAGATAAATCCTCTGATGTTCTAAAAGACCATTTATTTTTAATACATACTAAATTAATACCTCTGTTCTTATATGCTTTCTTAATGTTTTCTAAAATTTTTTTTATATTCTCGTCGGTATTAGCTCTTTTTTCAATTGTTTCTATATCAATAGGTTCTGATGCCGCAAACAAAATAGCTTCAATTTGTCTTGCTAATTTTGATGGGGTAGTGGGAAAATCTAATATATTATTTTTCTTTTTAATCATTTCAAGATTTTTTTATCATTAATTTTTCAAATAATTTTTTTTGATTTATTTTGATGATACCTTCTTTAACTAATTCTAAACTAGCAGCAAAAATTCCAGCAATACCAGTTTTTTTCATTTCATTTTTAAAATAAAATTTAGGTATCAAATCTTGTACATTTTTCCATTCAATAAGTTTATCTAAATTATTTTTTATCTGTTTAATACCCTCCTCTGTAGTAAAAACTGGTAATTTAGGAATAGTGATATTTTTAAAAGTTTTTTGCATTTGTATGTTCGCATAAGTTTTCAATAACTCATAAAGAGTGACTTCATATACAGGAGTATTGATAGATCTAATTCCACCTTTAATTCCTCTCGTAAAAATATGTATGCCAAGTCTCTTTTTTTGTAACATTTGATCTGATAAAATTCTAATTAATTCTAATTTTTTCAATTGCAACTTTAATTTTTCAGCAACTTCTAATGCTTGAAAATTATCATTTTCATCCTCTGGTAATAATAATTTAGACTTTAGATAAGCAAGCCATGTCGCCATTAGTAGAAATTCTGAAGCTGTTTCTAAATTTAAATTTTCATTATTTTTGATAAAATCTAAAAATTGATCAGCTAATTTGGTTATTGAAATTTCTGCTAAATTAACTTTTTGTGTTTTAGCTAAATCCAGAAGAACTTCAAGAGGGCCACTATAGTTTGGAATATTTATAGATATCTCATTATTTTTATTTGATTCCATGAATAATTTTACCTTAAAATTTTATAAATTTCTGATGTTTTTTTATATGTAAAATTATCAATAAAAGGAACTGATTTAATCAATTTAAAATTATCATTTATATTACCGGCGCAGTACAATACTAAATTGCAACCAGCATCTAAGGATTTTTTTGCATTAGTTACTAAATCATATTTTAAGGCTTTCATAGATATATCATCAGACATTAAAATTCCTTTAAAACCAATTTTATTTCTTATTATATTTTTAATAATTATTTTAGAAAAAGTTGCTGGATTTATAGGATCAATTTTTTGATAAAGAATATGGGCAGTCATTGCTAATTTAGCTGAACTATTTTTAAAAGGAAAAAAATCTTTATTTTTTAAATCTCTATAACTTAATTTTACTTTAGGCATTTTGTAGTGACTATCTGAACTTGTGCATCCGTGACCTGGGATATGTTTAATGACAGAAATTACTTTATTTAAATGACATTGATTAACTGTAATTTGACCAAAATGTTTTACAATTTTTTTTTTGCTAGAGAAACTTCTATTTCCTATGACTTTATTAGTATTATTTCTCAATATATCAATAACAGGTATAGTATTAATATTTATTCCAATTTTTTTTAAGATATTACAAAGCGAGTTTAAATATTCTTTGTACATTTGAATACTTAAATTTTTGTTAATCAAATACAAATTTCCAAAATATTGAGCCGAAACATTATGATTAGCTATATTTCTTAATCTTGATACAGCTGAACCCTCTTCGTCAATTAAAATTGGAAAATTTATGTCATTGACTGATAATTTTATACTATTAATTAAAGACTTTATTTGTTTTATTGATTTAATATTTCTTTTAAACAAGATAAGTCCCCAAGGATTTTCTTTTGAAAGCAATTTTCTTTCTTTGTTAGTTAAGACAAGGCCTTTTATACTTACGACAATAGCTTTTCGTTTCATTTAGATTTTAATAAATTCCAAAAACTTCTTGGTTTGTTTTTAATTGATTCTTTCAAGATTGAATTATTAAATTCAATTACATTATTTGTATCATTCATTAACGAGCCAAGATTTGATGTTTTTTTATTAATAATACTATCAATATTATCACGGTTAAATTCTTTTGTTATCAAATTCTTATTTGAGGAATAATATTTGTACGTGTAGGCTAAAAAAATTAATATTGTTATTAAGAAGAATATATTCAAAATTTTATACATTACATTTTTTCTGGTAGTGAAACGCCCAATATTTTCATGCCATTTTGAATAACCGTAGATAATAGATTGACTATAATTAATATTTCCAATCTTTTAATTTTATCATTTTCTATAAATTTATACTTTTTATCTTCATTACCCATGCTCCAATATGCGTGAAATAAAGTTGATAAATCGTACAAATAAAAAGGAATTTTATGAATTTCAAATTTTTTTGATGCTGATTCTATAATTTTAGGCCATTCAAAAATTTTTCTAATAATTTTTTCTTCATGAATATTTAATTCAAAGTTTTGTGTATTTAATATAGTTTTGTTATTTAATTTTATATTTAAGGTTCTATACAATGAACTAATTCTTGCAAAAGCGTACTGAACATAAAAAACTGGATTATCCTTTGTTTTTTCTTTTATTTTATCAAAATCAAATTCTAATTCTACGTCATTACTTCGATAGAGCATCATGAATCTAATAGAATCTTTATCTACTTCATTGAGTAAATCTTGAGCTGAAATAAAGTCACCTGCCCTTTTAGACATTTTAAAAGGTTCACCATTTTTATAAAGTTTTACTAATTGACAAACTTTGCAGTCAAGTTTTGTATTATTTCCAGATAAGGCTGAAACAGCAGCTGTAATTCTTTTTATATAACCAGTATGATCAGCTCCAAGAATATTAATCAAATATTTGAAATTTCTGTTTACTTTATCCATGTGGTAAGCAACATCATTAGCGAAATAGGTCCATAAACCATCATTTTTTTGAAGAGCTCTATTATTATCATCTCCAAATAAAGTTGATTTAAAAATTAATCTTTTTATTTTTTTCCAATTGTCATTTATCTCACTTTTTGGAGGTTGAAGATAGCCTTCTTCCACATATTTTTTATCTATAAGTTTTTGTACCGCTTTATTTACTAAATTTTTATTTACAATATCTGTTTCAGAGCAAAAATTATCATGTGTAATACCAAGTTGTTTTAAATCATTTCTTATTAAATTCATTGATGATTCTAGAGATTTAATTTTTAATGATTCAAAATGCTCATCTAAATTTTTATAATCAATATTTTGGTCTTTCTTTATTATTTTAGACGCAATATCTTTTATGTACAAACCAGGATAAAGATTTTTTTTTTTGGGGAATTCTATTTTATATTTAATTTCTTGTATTCTAAAGAAGACAGACTCGACAAAATTATCAATTTGATTGCCGTAATCGTTAATATAATATTCTTTCGTAACTTTATTTCCATTAAATTTTAATAAATTGCTTAAAACATCTCCATAAATAGCCCCTCGACAATGTCCAACGTGCATTGGTCCTGTCGGATTAGCTGAAACAAATTCAACATTATAAGTATTGTTGCTTTTATTAGATCCATAAGTTTTATTATTTTCAAGAATTGAATTAATAATTTTTACCAACGCAGTCTTAGAAAGTTTAATATTTAAAAAACCGGGACCAGCGACTTCAATATTAGAAAAATTACTAATTTTTTCTAAAAGAATTTTCTTAAGTTTTTCTGCTAAATCTTTAGGATTTACTTTATTTGTCTTTCCAAGAACCATTGCTATATTACATGATAAATCAAAATTAAATTGATCAGGAGGGACTTCTAAATTTATGCTTTTTAAATTATCTATTTTTTCTAATTTTAAATATTTTTTATTATTTAATACTAAATATTGAATTTCTTTTAAGTAGTATTCAAAAATATTCATTTTATTTGATTATATAGATTTATTGCATATCTATCAGTCATACCAGCAATATAATCACATATAATTCTCTCTATTTTTAAGTTGTTATATTTTTTTATATTAATATATTTTTTTGGACAGCTTTTAATTTTTGTGAATAATTTAATAATTATTTTTTTTCCAGAATTTGTTTTAAAATTTACTTTGTTATGAAAGTACATTTTTTTTTTCAAAAAACTTTTAATACTTGCATCAAAATTTCTCATACGATTAGAAAAGCTTACTAAAATTTCTTTACTTTTATAAACATCATTTAAATTATTTATGTGGTGTTTTGTTATGTTTTTTTTTGTTGTTGTAATAACATCTCTTACCATCACATTGATAATTTCTCTTATAATCTGCCTAATTGCCAGATCAATTGAATTCTTCTTAATTTTTTTAGTGTGTTCATTAATTATCTGACTGAGAATAGGTATATTTTTAAGATCATTTAATTTAAAAAGATTTGCCTTTAAACCATCCTCGAGATCATGGCTATTGTAAGCTATATCATCTGAAATAGATGCTATTTGAGCCTCAAGAGATGAATTAGATAAAAAACTTATTTTATTTTTAAAAAAATTTTTCCCTAATATTCTATTCAATTTTGTTAAATCTTTTACTGGACCATTATGTTTGATTAAACCATCTAAAGTTTCAATGGAAAGATTAAGGCCCTTAAAATCGTAATATCTGTTTTCTAAAATAGTTATAATTCTAAGAGTTTGTATATTATGATCAAATCCACCATATTTATTCATACAAAAATTTAGAGCTTCTTCACCAGCATGGCCGAATGGCGTGTGTCCTAAATCATGCGCTAAACTTAAAGTTTCGGACAAATCTTCATTTAAATTAAAAAATTTAGAAAGCGTTCTTGCGATTTGTGACACTTCTAAGGAGTGTGTAATTCTAGTTCTAAAATGATCCCCTGTGGTATTAACAAACACTTGAGTTTTATGTTTCAACCTTCTAAATGCTGTTGAATGAATTATTCTATCTCTATCTCTTTGAAAGTCATTTCTTAATTTATTTTTTTTTTCTTTAAAATATCTTCCTTTTGAGTCTAAAGGCACTGCTAAATTAGATAATTTGGTCATTGTTTTTTTTTGCATGCTTACAATTATGATTATATACTAAATTAATAAATTTATGGAAAAGATTTTAAATTTCACTGATCAAGCCTTAAATCAAATAAATTTGATAACAAAAGGAGATAAAAAAAAATTTTTTAGAATCACTGTTCAAGGCGGGGGTTGTTCTGGCTTTAAATATAATTTTGGTTTTGATACAGAATTATGTAATGATGATGTAATATTTGGGAAAACAATTATTGATAAATCATCACTTGATATAATTTCTGGATCTGTGGTTGATTTTAAAAAAGAGATGATTGGAGAGTCATTCGTTATAGACAATCCTAAAGCCACTGCTTCGTGCGGTTGTGGACTTTCTTTCTCAGTTTAATGAAAATTATTTCTTGGAACGTCAACTCTGTAAGAGCAAGAATAGAAAATATTAAAAATTATATTAAATACTCTGCTCCTGATGTACTATTGCTGCAGGAGATTAAAACACAAAACGAAAATTTTCCAAACGATGAATTTGAGAATTTAGGTTACACATCATATGTATTCGGTCAAAAAAGTTACAATGGTGTTGCTATTATTTCTAAACATCAATTAGATAATACTAATAATAACTTTATTAAAGATGATCTAAATCAATCACGCATAATCACTGCAGAGTTAAAATTTAATAAAAAAAAGATAGAGCTAATAAATATTTATGTTCCTAATGGAAATCCTGTTGATACAGAAAAATACGAATATAAAAAAAGTTGGTTAAAAAAATTT
>MDTG01401265.1_pt1 | contig 12481 bp, 7 predicted proteins | sample 811421 | NCBI WGS metagenome assembly MDTG01 (sample SAMN05326645, study PRJNA326480) | marine metagenome | isolation source: seawater | place: Pacific Ocean: South East | collected 2011 | reverse complement strand
TTTAAGTACGACTCATTAAAGGGAGAGAGAGAGAGAACGAACGAACAAAAACGAACGAACGAACGAACGAGGAGGAGGAGGAGGAGAAAAGATGACGTCGCCTTGGCGGTGCGCGGGGTCGTTTTCAGCGCCGCCAAAACAACAGTTCCTTTGGGGCGGTCGCGTCAAGAGCGCTTTAAAAGCGCGAGAAGAAGAAGAGAGCGGGACGTATACAAACAACAAAGCGTTCGAGGCGTTGCGAGAAGTTCTGAAGTTACAACGCCACGAACAACAACGCGACGTCGTTGGCACGGATGGGGACGGAAAGAACGATGGGACCACGGGTGGCGACGACGTCGATGTCGTCGTTGCTGCCCAAGACGAAGAAAGAAAGACGACGAAGACGAAGAAGAAACCGAAAAATCCGTTCGAGGAGGCGAGGAGAAAACCAAGTGCGTCGACGACGACCGCCTCAAACTCCTCTTTAAAGACGTTTTCTTTCGTGAAGAGCACGGTAGACGTCTCCAAATTACCGAGTCTCCGGGACGCGGACGTTACTCTGCGACGATTCGACGACGAGGCAAGGAAACGTCTTTCGTCTTCTTCTTCTTCTTCTTCTTCTGCGTCGTGTGCGGAACGCTCGCTAGGGAACGCCGTTCGTGCGTTAAGTTACAATGCAGAAACAATCATGTTTGGCATTTGCGCGCAAACGGGTCATGAAGGCATCGACGCTTTGAAAGTTTGGACGGAGGAGTTGAATCTCCCGAAAGGAAAATTACACGGTTTAGACACGGACGGCGTTCCGAAACCGATTCCGGAAGGCCCGGTGTTTATAAAATATAACTCTTTGTCCGGCGACGCGTTTTGTAGCGAATACCACGGCGAGTTTAGGGGTGTTCTTTTTACCCCAGTTTTGAACGACGGAGTGTTTCGGCAGTTTGGGTATTTAGATCTGTCGTTATTAGACGACGACGACGACGACGAAAAGAACAAAACCTGAAGAGATCGACGACGAGTGTGATTTTAGATTTTAGTTTGAATTTGTAGGATTACACCTGTGGTGGCTTTTAATTCGTCGTCGCCGTCTTTGCCGCTGCCGCTTTCTTCGTGAGAGCGACGATTTGATCCTTGATTGCTTTTCGGTCGAGTGCGGGTTCCGGCCATTCGATTCGTACTTTCCCTAGATTTTGACTTCCCAATTGTAGACTCACCGTCATCCCAATCGAATCTATTTCACACATTTCCGCTTTCCAACTCTCATCCTGGGTGCTTTTATTTTTATTGCCACCACCGCTTCTGCTTCTGCTGCTGCTACCACCACCACCACCATCATCATCATCACCACTACTACTGTTACTACTGCGAATTAAACCCATATTCTCCTCTCCAAAAACCTCCATCTTTACGATATCGAGCGTGCTCTCCGCGTGATCTTCGTTCATGTGTTTGCAAACTGGCCCCGAAAATTTTCTCACCGGATCGACTTTCACGCTTTGGTACTCCGACGCGCTGATACTAGCCGCGCGGCCAAACCCGCCGACGTATTTTACCTCTTTCAACTCGGTCATTTTGAACCAACTAAAATCGCCAAAATCTACCCAAAACGCGTCCGGGTGTTGCTTTAAATATCTCTCTCTCGCTTTCTCTTTGTCTTCTTCGTTTTCGATTTTCTCCACCGAGCCGACGAGCGTCGCACGAGCGGCGTCTGGTCTCATGCCGCCACTCTCCGCGCATAAAAGCGACGCTCTCTTGTTCTTCAAAAGGTCCCTCGTGTGCGAGGAAAGTTGCGAGAGAGCGAATATTGGTAAACCCGCGGTGGAGGGCGTCGTAACACTCTCGTCTCCGTCAGCATCTTCCTCTTCTATTGCAAACGCGGCGAAAGAGCCCACCGGATATGACGAACTCTCGTCGTCCTCTTCATCTTTCGTCTTTGTCTCACAAGTTGAAGAAGCCATGGTGGACAAGACGCCACCACCGGTAAAACTGGCGTTACTTACCAGCGTTCTGCACTCCGCGGCAACCGACAACCGACGCGCGCTGTGCGCTTGCAACACGGAGAGAATCTTCTCGAAAGTTTTGTTGTTCTCTTCATCCTCGCTCTCGGTCGCGTTCGTCGAAGCAGACGACGGAGGGAAACGAGCGGTTGTTGTTGTTGTTGTCGTTGTTGTTGTTGTTGTTTTCATGCGTCTCCAAAGCCTCCTTCCCGAAAAAGAAGAAGAAGAAGAAGAAGAAGAAGCACGACACCCACTCCTTCCGAGAACGAGCGATGGTGATGTCGACGTCGACGACAAAAGGAGCATGTGTTTCTTTCTTTCTTTCGTTTTTTTTTTTGAGTTTTTTTTTTGTCTCGTCATCACTCGCGTGTGTGTGTCGTGTGTGCTCTCGTGAGAAGAAAAAAGTAAAAATAATCTTACTATAAAAAACACGAACGAGTGACGAGAAAAAAAAATCAAAAAGAAAAGAAAAAGAATGACGACCGCGCACCACCACGGTCACCACCAACGACACGCGACGATCGCGTACGAGTGGCTGCTGAAGAGCGTCGAAATCATTCTCTTCTCGCGTCGTGGCGGTGATTTGAACGACGAAACCGCGTCCATCACCGAAAAGAATCGCGAGAAGAAGAAAAAGAAGACGAAAAAGAAGACGAAAAAGAAAAACAGTTGGTGGTTCAACCTGCATCCGAACTTTCTCGACAACAACGAGAGAGAAACAGACGACGAAGAAATAGACGAAGACGGGGACGGGGACGGGATAGGGGATGCATCCATCCTGTTACGAAAACAACTCGAGCCGTGGCGAGTAAACGATAACGAACTAGGATTCAATCCAACGCCACTTGTCTTGGATATATTCCACCACCACCGTGACGACGACGACGACGACGAGAAAGAACAAAAGCGAGGAGACGAGGAAGAAGATTTAGTCGAACGTTGGGTGTTATCGGTAGATCCTTTGAACGCGCCTGTGTGGAACAGTAAGAAAGAAAATGGAAAAGAAGAAGAAGAAGAAGATGATGATGATGACGATGAAGAAAATGAAGATGGACGCGCCGAGGATGCGAAACGGGAGTCTTGCGTCTCGCCGTCTTACGAAACGTCCATGTTATACAAAAAGGCGGTGATTCAAACACGCGTACTTCTTTCGTTACTTCGTTCGCTCCCTGCACATAGATTAGAACGTCGAGCGAGATTGAAGTTGCGTGCAGATGCTGGTAACATGTTTCATAAACTCTACGCATCGACGTCGTTAGATTGTAAGCCGAAGAATACGAATTGGGGAAACTACGTGTGGCGAACATTTGCGTTTTCAAAAATAGGCACAAAGGTTGGTCTCTTGCACGCCAGATGTTTCTTTCTAGACGAACACAGCTTAAACGAGTCGCGACAAGCGCCAAGGAGATCCCAAAAGAAGAAAAGTACTACTTCTCCTCTTCCCTACCCTACTGCCGCTTTGTCTGAATCTGTCGTCGGCGTGCCTCACAAAATTGAAGAAAAAAAAGACGAAGGAAAAAAGACAGCAAAGGTGAAAGGCTTATTGAGCGCCGAGTTGATGCAGGCTAAGAGCGAAAATCGTTCCAAAAGAGACGGAGAGAGTGTTATTGATACGGGCCGAAGAAACAAACCGTCGAAGAGCAACATCGCGATCAATTCCTCTTCGGCGCCATCAAATCTTTTCGACGCTGTTCGATCAACTGAAACGTGCGCGGCCGATGTACCGGGAACCGCAGCGCTGCTTTTCAAAGCCTCCTCTTTTGGAAGAGAATATGGAAGTCCAAATACACCGTATGGTTCTCCCGTAGTGCGTCTCGAGCCCCCCGAACAGCCTCTTGTCTCGGTAACGCCAAGAATAGCGAATTTTGCGCAACAAAACGAGGAAGAGTTATTCGCTTTGGATGAAGATGTGTCTCGTCAAAATGCGAACAACAGTAGTAATACAGATATGGAAATCGGAGCTTTGGTCCGTCTGTTGAAAGATGCGCCCAGTTTGTGCCCACTCGATGCTTCCTCGGCCAGTACGTTTCAAGACGCAAAAGAACGACTCGAAGCGTTGAAAAGTAAAATAAGATCGTCCAAAGAGGAAGACGAATAGATAGGGTATGCCTGATGCACTACATACCAAGTAGTATTTAGAATAATAACACTAGCTCGATAGATTCGATGGTTGAATTGTTAATCGCATCACGAAACACTTTTAACCGCCGCGTTTTCCCACTCTTTCTCTTTCTCGTACTTATTTTTTTTTACAAGGGGGATTTTGAAACGAAAAATAGAAGGCGAAAAGGCACACAAAGCAAGGCGCTCCCTTACTTTTATTTCACCTCCTTTCCTTTATGCTTTGGATAAAAGTCGAGAACGAAAAGCGGAAATAGGTCGAGAAGATGGGGACGGTGGAAGCGCGAACGAGCGGTTCTGGTTGGGAAATCGCCTCGACTTTGTCGTCCGCACAGGAAAAGAAGAAGAACCCCGAAGATGGAAAGTCGGGCTTCAATTTCAAAAATGCGCTGCAATCGTTTACTCTCGATGCGCTTTGCTCTCCTCCTACCATCGATGGACTCGAACGAACGGGTAAAAGTGCGAAAGGAACATCTCATTCATCAAAGAAATCTAAGAGAAATGGCAACGAAGAGAATGAGTTGGACAGAGCAGCGCTGGCTGAAATTCGCTCGAATTCTTCACGAAAACGAGACGCGAAGGAGAAGAAGAAGAGGAAACGAGTTGAAGAGAAGACGACGCGCGGAGAGAACCTCGACGAGAATCAACAACGAGACGATATGCAACCACGAGAAAAAGAAGAGCAGGAAAAAGAGGAACGACAAAAACATATCAGCAAAACTACTGACGTAAGAAAGCGGTTCTTTGCGATGTATGGCGACGACGCAAACACGCATTTGAATGAAGAAGAAGAGGACACGAAAGAACGAGACTTTGCAGAAAAAGAGAAGGAAAGACTAGGAAGAGCAGTAGAAGTGACAGCAGAAGTAAAAGAGAAAGAAGACGAAATAGGAAGAGTAGGACCTCCTGCTACGAAAATTTCTTACGCAAACATGCGAAAAGAGACAGTTCCAGGAACCGTTCAAATAATCTCGGCGTCTGGAAAGAAACACATCGTATCATCAACCAAAGGATGGAGCGAGGTAAGAAACAACGCGGGGTCAAAGACGTCAGAACGAATCAAAACGGCCCCAATATTCCCCATACCAACGTCAACGCGTGTTCCCGACGAAGCAAACAGCTGCGGGATATTCTCCACGGGATCTGGAAGAACAATCACGTTCAAGAATATTGAAAAATCTTTGGCAAAAGGACGAGCGTTATTGAGCGGTTCAGACGTCAATGGAGAAATTCCTTCTTCGCCGTACGATGTGACTCGGTCGCAGTATTTGAGTGCACTGAATAGCAAGAAAGTAGAGGATGGCCCGTTGGATTATCACACGCCTATAAATAGCACTAAACAAATTCCTCGAGGAGGAGGAGGAGGAGGATTGGGATCTATTTTCTCCACGGGGAACGGAAAGACGATGCGCGTTTCCGAAGCATCTTTGGAAAAAGGAAGAATGATGCTCGAATCAAGTAACACGGCGAATAAAACACCGATGAACCCAGCGCATCTTGGAACTTCTGCACAGACTATGAGTGAAAAACGACCGTCTGGCTTTCCTCTCGTTGAAAGGGAAATGACCGCGCCGAATTCTGCACCTTCTGCCATGCACTCTAGAGCAGCACGCAATCATCATTATCAACAACAGCGACATTACCAAAATATTTCTAGGATGGATCCTGAACAACATCGACCAAGCGGCGTGAATGCGTTCACCCCTCCAGTTAGATTAACGAGAACGAGTCTTCAAAAGGAAAGGCAAACTACGTTGAACCATCTTCCCACGCACGATCTGTTCAAATCAAGGATACGCAGAGAACCACTTTCAAAGTACTTTCATGGAGCTCTTCCATTTTCAAACACGAGCGACGCATACATTGCGGATGTTCTGGCGTCGAGACTGACGTTTGACAGCGCTCAAGAACATCGGATAGATAACATTATGAAGAGTACTATAACGAGCGACTTGGACGTCCAATCGCTGACGCTGGGATGGAGGGATATTAGAGATTTAATGTTTACACGTGGGGCGAAAGAGAAGCATCTGAGCGAAGAATGGTGTGCAAATGCGTATCGACACGTGGTATGGACATCAGCCTCCTTGAAGCGCGCGTTCGGCGGAGAAGCAAACCAAGCGTTGTCTGCAAAATATGTGCTCGAAAGAATGATGTACAGATACGAACGTGAAATAAATCTAACGCATAGGCCTATATTACGCAAAATTTTAGAGCGTGATTCTCCTTCAACTGTTCCCATGATTCTTCTTGTATCGGCTGTTCGAAGTTTCGGAATTCTCTTCGAAGAAGGAGAAGAAGAAGAAGAAGAAGAAGAAGAAGAAGAAAGAGTAAAAGGAACATACAAGAAATTCTATCCAGCTGAAATTGAAATGAGCGACGGATGGTATTCCGTTCGGGCAGTATTAGATGACGAACTTTCCTCCCACCTCAGAGCGGATAGAATCAGAGTCGGTTCAAAGATGTTTGTACAGAATTGCCAACTCAGCGGCATACCAGACGGCGAGGGCGTCCAGCCTCTGAAACCCGAAGCGTATAAGGCGCGACTGGTTTTGCGCTCAAACTCGTGTCGGCCGTGCGAATGGGACGCGAAGCTCGGATTACAAAGGATGAATTTGACGGTTCCATTAAGTTCAATTCGATGCGATGGCGGGGATGTTCCCCGAGTTCTTCTCAAAATCAGTCGACATTTTCCTCCCGTATATCGAGAACGCGCCGCGACTTCGCGCGACAATGATGGGAAGGTCGATTTGGCCACGCCTATTTTCGTCACTCGTAGAGAAGAGAGTGAAACAGCCGAGCGTAAAAAATTCGAAATACAGCAGCAAAGGGTGATCGAAAAAGCTGTGAACAAAGATAACATTGAAAACGAAATCCAGGACATGAACGATTACGAAGAAGCTGTGAACATAAATCGCACGGGAAATTTTGAAAGACAGCGCCATTCAAGGCAAGAAGAGGTTAAACTCCGCGCACTGGAGGAGGCAGGAATTCCTGAAAGGCGCGATGTTAGCCGCGTATGCAAAATTTTGGTGAATGGTTTAATGTCCGATACAAAATGTCACCTTCGAAGAACGGGAACGAATAATGAAGTTGAAGAAGAAGAAAATAATAATAATAATAGTACGAAAGGTTTCGATCAGGCCGTAGTAACGGCCTGGGAAACTGACGAAGCGTTCTCGAGCGCCCTAGAAGAAGGGTCTGTATATGCAGTGACTCATCTGAAATCTTCAGAAGGCAAAGATCACGCGCGTCAAAGGACTCTTCATTTGTCTACGACGAAACACACGCGTTGGACGAAAATTCCACCCGATACGCTTCGAAACGCTGGTTTGCAAGCTATTGAAAAAAGCGCAAACGCGAGCGGGTCTTACTTGGATTGTTTAGTAATTCACCTATTCACAGGTCCGAGGTTTGTTGAGAATGGCGGCCGGCGCTTCGCGCAGTGGATGTTCTTTGTAGAAATACAAGACAATGGCTCAATTGATATGAGTACCGAACTGTTCGCCTTGAAAGTATCTTCTTGGGATGAAGAGGAGTTGCAAAAGAACTGCGCGAAATGGACGAATGTGTGCCAGAGAAGTAGACACCATTGCGTGATATTGAGAAATATTACTCGCGATGGCTTGGACGAGAGGAATCGCGTGAAGAAAAGTAGCACCTCGGTCGAAGTACTAGAAGTAGTACCGTTTCAAGAAAAGCCAACACCAGCGAGTACATTGATGATGACGATGAAAACGAAACATCTCTCGAATCGTTTTGATCGATTCCAGAATGGCTTTGCGCATAAAACTCGCGACTACTTCAAATCTATGAAAGATCGAGCGACCTCGTTGGTAAATAATTCGAACAGCACCGCCGATGGTGCCGTCGCATCTGACATGAAAGAAACACACGTTCAGAATAAAGAGCCAACGCTGTCTCAGTTCACGCCGCCACGAGTGCAATTCGAAGACGAACGTAGGAGTGGTGAACAGCTTCAAAGACGCTCGAGTATCAGATTGAGTGACTCAGACGGTTGGGGTGGCTCACAGTTTTATGGCTACGTCGAGGAGTGCCTGCAACAAAAGCCCAAAAGCGCGAACGAGAAGAATACGTGATTTTTTTTAGCAATTATTGTTTTCAAATACACACGCATGTAATAGTATTAGGACGCTGTAATAATATTTAGGAGTAGGAGGAGTAAGAGTAATGGTAGAAGTACCTTTTGACACGTTTCCATCAACACTAGAGCTTGTTTTGCTCTTCCACGATACTTTCTATTACTTTGCACTTTCGTTTGAACTGTCCTAGCAGCGCGTTTTCTTCGATGGGAATTTCAACTAAAACGCTCCCTTTCCCTTCATTCATTCGCACGCGAACGCCGTCGCAGCACATGTAATACATCTCTTGCGTCTCTCTTCGAATGCGACACCCTCTCTCTTCTTCCGTCATCAGCCTCTCCTGTAAAACCTCGAGTATGCGATGACCCGCCTTGGCATCTTTCGCCCGAAATCGTCTGCACAGATGGTCGTCGTCGTCCGCTCCGCGTTCCCTTCCTACTGTCCATCCTTTGCAGTATTTTTCCAACTGTTTAAAGGTGGGGTTTGGTATCAAATCCGTCTCATCGTCTTCGTTCCTCGCGAATACACCCTGCGCGGGAATAAATGCTAAAGCTGCGAGTTTTGTTGTTGTACTTCTTCTTCTTCTTCTTCCTCCTCCTCCTTCTGCTTTTATCATTTTCGTTCGCATTTCAGAAGGGAAGGCGGAGCGTTGTCGCGCCGCGCTGCACGAGAGTGTCGTCCTCGTCATCGGGGAGTTAGTTGTTGCGCTCGACGACGACGACGACGTGGAAGGAGGATGCGAAGATCGCGATAAAGCGCAGCTGAAAACTCGAGCGGAGGCGAGCAGCGATGACGGCGCGTGTGCGAGCGTCATCATCCTTTAGAAGACGCGTCTTCGAAAGACTCGAGGCGGTGCAAAAGAGAGAAAGAGAGAAAGAGAGTGAGAGAGGCGCCTTCTTTTGTCCTTCGCTCTTTGCTTTTGTCTCGTTTTTTTTTGAGTTTTGTTTTTTTCTGTCTCTCTCTCTTCTTCCATCTTCTTCTCTTTTGTCTCTCGTCGATTTTTTTTGTCTCTCGATTTTTTTTTTCGTTTTCGTGGGAGACTTTTACGCATCGTCGTCGTCAGATGCACAAAGCGCGAGAAGAGAAAGAGAGAGAGAAAGAGAGAGAGAAAGAGAGAGTGGCACGCAGAGGGTCGAGGACGCGCGCGGTTGGGAAAGGAGGAGGAAGAGGAGGAGGAGGAGGAAGATGATGATGGACGGCATGGATCCGTCGTCCTACGCGGCTGAAGTCGAACTCGTGAGAAGACGAAACGAGATGGAGAAAATAGAACGGGACAAACAGCGCTTGAAGCTGTTGAAAGAGGACGTGTTGGAGAAAAGAGGGAGGAATTTACTCGTGTTTCACTGCGGTGGAAGCAAGTATTTGAAATTCGGAAGAGCGAGCGAGGAGAGACCGTTCGTTTTCGAACACGTGTGCGCGTACTCAACCGCTCGGGGGGCAAAGAAGAAAATGTATTCATCACCACCTTTGACGGGAACAGAAACAGAAGAACGAAAAGAAGAAGAAGAAGAAGTAGTAGTAGTAGCAGAACGAAAAAAGAAGAGAACTTTTCGAGAAGTATACGTCGGCGAGAACGAAAACGCCTTCCGAGCTTCGCTCAAAAAACAAGTCGCCGCAAAGGCGACGATGAATAAAGATAAGAAGATAAGTCAGAACGAGAATGAGAACGCGGCGGCAAAGTTTGGCGCGGTTGAGGTGAAGAATACGAACGAAGAAGAGAAAGAAAAAGAAATAGAAGACGGTAAAACACTTCATTCTCCTCGTCATGGCCTTGTCGATTGGAAATTCGGAAAGGAAGCGTTGGAGATGTACGAGAAAAGCAACGACGATTGGGAGCTGGTGTTTCCGTTCAGAAAAGGGAAGCTCGTCGCTTCGGAGACCGTTTTAGAAAATTGCTGGCGAGACGCTCTCGAGAAGGCTGGGTTTTCCAGCAAGAACGTTCGCGAAAAGATGGACGTGTTGCTCATAGCTCCACCTCTTTGTTCGCGCAGAAATATTGAAACCATGGCGCAAACATTGCTCGTCGGTTTGAATTTCCGCTCCATCTGTATTCACGGCGAATCCACGTGCGCGTACTTCTCGTTGGGTTCGAGGAAACAGAAAGTCACGTGCGTTGTTGACATCGGCGCGCAAAAAATCACCGCAGAATGTGTGGATAACTCAGGGTGTCCGATCGCAAACTCGCTAGTGGCGTTACCATACGGTTACGAACACATGAGTCTTTGTAACGTCGCAGCGAATCGATCGTGCGGAACATGGATAGAGAAGTCAGATGGGAAAACGGGAGCGTACGAATGGTTTGAAGACGTACTCACGTTTTCGAGAGATACCATTACCTGCGATGATGAAATTCGTTACAAAGAACGTGTGGTTCGATTCAAACAAGGTGGTAAGTTGTACGAAAGTGGCTCGTGTTCGAAGGCTTTAGCTTTTGCTTCGGATGCACTTTTTGAACCAGATAAAATCAAATTTAAAGGTCCCTTCACCGGGGCAGGCGGTGTCTGGGACGACGACAAAATCATCGTCAACGATGGCGATGACGACAACGACGACGGCGACGACAGCGATAGTGAAACAGTGATGAAAGAAAGCGTAGCTACTTGCATCGGTACGTTTATTTTACCCTCTGCTCTGTCACGAGAGGAAGATTCATCATTAGTAAACAAATCGGACGGCGGCGACGAAGAAGAAGAAGAAGAAGAAAAACGAAGAAAAGAAAAAAGTCGTAGGAATAAAAAAGCGGATAGAACCGCCGGCGAAGATATCGTTGGTTTGCACGAAGCTATCGTAGCGAGTTGTCTCAGTTGCGAGTTACCGACGCAAAAGTGCGAAGCGTTACAGAATATTTTACTCGTCGGCGGCGGCGCGGAAATACCGGAGATTGAAGAGGTAATCGAAGGGAGAATTGCTTCTACATTATCGTTCATTCTTTCTAGTATGGGGGATGAAGAGCTCGCCACACTTTTGCGAGCGATTACACCGATCGTGCTCGACCACAGCGCTGGAACGGTATACTCGGAGGCAACTTGGATGGGCGGGTGCATTCTCGGATGTCTGGACGACTCGCGAGGGAACAAGGAGTGGCTTTCTCAAAACGTTTTTCAAGACCGCATTAACGTTGGAGATGCATCGAAAGTTGAAAGTTGGGTGAGTGGAAACGGCGGATACGAGTTGAACGGATTGTACCGTTACTCATGTTTCTCCTCCTAATGGATGAATGAATGAATGAATGATTTAGTAAACGGCTGCGTTTAAAAGTAGTGCTAAAAAAGTAATGTAAATTTACTAAATATAATCCTCAAACCACACCTCTTTCTCGCAAACACTACGACGAAGACTCAACCTCTCGTTCACGCTCGACTGCGCCTACTAAAGCCGCCCCGCCAAAGTACAAACTCATGAGAGGAATGGCGAGAAGCATTTGCGTGAAAGGATCTGTGGACGGCGTGAGCACTGCGGCGGCGACTACCGAACCAACGATGACAAATTTCCATGCCGAGAGCATTTGTTTCGAGCTCACGATACCAGTTTGTCCCAACAGCAGTTGAATGACAGGCACTTGGAAAGAAAGACCGGTTGAAAATAAGAGCACAAGCACAAACTCAAAGTATTGATCGATAGACCATAAACTTTCAACCGCGCCGTTGGCGTACCCAACAAAAAACTTCAACGCCGCCGGAGTTAAGATCAAGTACGCGAAATAAATGCCAATGTAAAACAGAACTGACGACCCGAGGACAATAGGTCCGAGTACTTTCCGTTCGTTCTTTGTCAATCCGGGCAAGACGTACGCGATAATTTCGTATAGGACAACCGGCGCGGCTAACAAAATGCCAGTGTATCCGGCAACTTTCACCGTGGTGAAGAAATACTCTCCCGGTCCGAGTTGCAGAAATCGAACGCCCATATCACTGACTGGCTTTTCGAGAAATATGACTAAATCTTTCGCAAAGCAGAAGCAGAATAAAATACCGGCGGCGACTGCGCCGGATGAAATGAGCGCTCTGTCGCGAAGCTCATCCAAGTGTTCCCAAATGGACATCTCCACGTCGTCTGGGAGTTCATCTTCGCCTGGATATAGAAAAGATCGAACGGTTTCTGTCTGCGTTTGTTCGTCCGGCACTGACAGGGCCCCGGATGATAACGGTAATTGTGATGTTGATTGTTTTGTTGTAGTTATTGATGATGATGATGACGACGACGACGACTCCTTTTCTTCTTTTTCTTCCTCACCTTCCACATTCGGTGACGCACGAAAAACAATCTTCTTCGATGAACGAGAAC
>MDTG01193681.1_pt1 | contig 12481 bp, 8 predicted proteins | sample 811421 | NCBI WGS metagenome assembly MDTG01 (sample SAMN05326645, study PRJNA326480) | marine metagenome | isolation source: seawater | place: Pacific Ocean: South East | collected 2011 | reverse complement strand
TTTTTTTTGAACCTACCTATAAAATTATCTTTTTTTATTATATAAAACATATTTTTTTACTTGCTGCACTTTTAATATTATTTTTTATTATTTTAAGGAAGGTTATCTTTAAATGAGATCATTGATATATCCTTCATTTATTTTATTAATTGGTATTATTGTCTTTAGGCAATCATTTTTATTTGATTTATTTATTATAGGAGGTGAAGGTAATTATTTTCTAGATTTTACAAATTATATTCAAATCTTTAAATATCCATGGATGTCAAAATGGGGGATGGGTTATTTTAATCCCCTTATATCAGGCACAGGTTATAATATTTTTATTTTATCTTTTTTTGAAAGAATAATTGATAACAAATTACTTGTTAATCAAATTCTTTATTTTTCAATATTTACTTTGCCAGCAATTTCTATGTTTTATTTTTTGAATTATTTTAAAATAAATAAATTTGCAAATTTTTTAATATCTCTTTTTTATATATATAATCCATTTTCTTTAGATTATTTACATCAATTTAATCAATGGACTAACACTAGTTTAATTTTTTTCCCTTTAATGTTTTTAATTTTATCAATACAATTTAATTCAAAATTTGTATTTTTTTTAATTATTTTTTGTTTTTTTAATATTATCAGTTTTAGTTTTGCTAATCCTCCAACATTTTTAATTTATGCAATAGGTGCTTGTGTTTATTTATTTGTGATAGATTTTACACGTAATAATTTTGATTTTAGAAAATATTTACTAAGCTTAATAATAATTTTTTTGGCATTATTTATTAGCAATTTTTATTGGATTTATAACTTGTTGATTAATATTTCTTCTAGTGGAATAATTGATCAAATGTATAGTGAAGAAACAAAATCAAGATATTTATTTACAATTTTGAAAAATAGTGGCCCAATTATATCACAGTTATTTTCTTTTGTATTTTTAGGCTCTGATCTCCCAAATTATGATACTAATTATTCTATAATTTTTAAGACAATTTATTTTAAAGTTGGCATTTCAGTTTTGGTCATTTCAGTAATTTTTTATAATTTATTTACAAAAGATAAAAGGGCAATATTTTTTTCAGCTAGTACAATTTTATTCTTATATTTTGCAAAGGGTTTATACCAGCCTTTGACAAGTCTTTATCTTTATTTATATGAATATTTTCCACTGTTTTCTATGTTTAAAACTCCAACAGAAAAATTTGGACTTCTTTACATAATTTTTTTTATCATATCTTTAGCTTTTTTCTCAAAAAATATAAATTCTAAAATTTTCAATATAATTTTTATTCCTGTAATAATTGTTTTATTATTCATTCCAATTACTAAAGGCGTAATATCTCCATATCAATTGCAGTTAAAGGAAACACACAATGTTGATAGATTAATTAATTTAGATAAAGAATTTTTTAAAACTATAGAAATAATTAATAATTTAGAGGAAGACAGAAGAGTTCTTATTTTACCTGGAATGTATAATTATCAATTATTTTTGAATATAAATGATAGTTTATATTCCGGTCTGGATCCAATTTTAAATAATACAAATAAAGATTATGTAGAGTTTTCTCATAAGGTATTTAATCCTAGTGTTGAAAAAATATATTCAGTATTTGAAAAGGAAAACTTGTCAAACGATGAATATAAAGAAAATGTTATAAAGAAATTATTTGATAAAAATATATGTTATATAGTTATATATAAAAATGTAGAGAATCTTTTTGGAGTATATAATGAGCCTTCAAATATAATTTATTTTTCAACAATTTTTAGAAATGATTTAATTTATGAGAATGAATTTATGCAATTATATGATTTAAGTAAATATAATTACAATCTTCAAGAAGTGTATACTAAAGAAAAATTAAATGCAGAATTTATTTTTTAATATTTTTAAATTCTTCTTAATATTATTGTATTTTAATATTAATGTAGCTTTATCAGAAGAAGTCTCTGATATTTCAAAACATACAGAGGAAAATAGTACTCATAGCAAATCAGATTCTAATATCACATTACTTGAAAATTATAAAATTGAAAAAGCAGCTATCTCTTATGCTCCACAGGTAAAATTATTTAAACCTATGGCAAAAATAACTAAATCAAAAACTTATTTTGATTCAATTATTGAAAATGACAAAATATATTTTAAACCAAAGAAAACAATAAACTATTTAGTTAAAAAATATTCTTTAAGTCAATATAATTTATTGGGATTTTATGATAATTTATTTTTTGTAGATAATGAGAAATTAATAAACTCAAAAGTAAATTTAAATTTTAAAAGTGATAATAATAATCTAGATTTAAATTTTTTATTCAATATAAATCAGATACTTCCAAGTGATTTTAAATTATTTAAAAAATTTGATATTGATAAATTCTTATATCTCAGAGGTATAAGTTATCTAATTAAAAGAGAACTTAATATCATTGATGAAAAAAATTATTATAGAAGAGTTGGCGATCATGTTCAATTTTCAAAAAGATTAAGTGAAAATTTAAATAATTTTAATACATTAAAAATTACTTTTGATGATTATATTTATGACATAATCAGAAATAATGAAACTGATTTTAATTTCTTTTTAAAATTCTCTTTTAATGAGAATGAAAATAGCAATGGTATTTTTAATGTTTTTGAAAATTTACGTATTAACAGTAAAGTTAATGTAAGTAATTTTAGTGGTAGATTGAATTATGCCACACCTAAATTATTTGAAACTTTTTTCGAAGATGAGGAAAAAAGTATTTTTATAAATTTAAATCCTTATTATCAAAAAATTGACAAAAACTATAATGTTTATTTAGAAGAAATAGCAGTAAATTTTCATAAATTTCTTTTTGATGAATTTAAACTGCCAATAAACCAAAGCACAATAAAAAAAATAACATTAATTGAAAATAAACAATGTAGATTTAATAGAGAGAATGATTTTATAAATTATTGTTTTTTTTCAGAATTCAATTCTGATAGATATGTTAATTACCAAGATAATAACCTTTTCACTTTAAATTTAAATAAAGTTGAGGGATTTTTTGATCATAACAAAGTTTTCATAAATATAATTAATCAGGGAAAACAAAAGGATGAAAATGGAGATTTTATTACTAATATATATTTGGATAACATCTCAATTAAAAATTATAGTTTTAATCAAGATTATATTTATTTTTCAAAATTTAAAAAAAAATATTTACCAATATTTCTTGTTGAAAAGATATCTGATTATTACAATTATAATACTAATAGGTTACTAAATAACAAAGATTATTTTAATTCTTTGATATCTGAATCAGATGAAGATGATGACTTTAACAAGAAATTTGAAATATATTATAATAAAATAATTAATAAAGTTGTTGATTTGTATAATTCTGAATTTTCAGGCAACAATATAATCTTATTAGAATCATCAGATGACAATTTGGATCAATATTCAAGAATTTTAGATTTTAGTTTTAACAATCTTATTGAATTATTAGAGAATGAACCTTTTATTTATGAAGCTGAAATTGACTTTTTTGATGGAAAAAATAAACCAGAATCAACTCTTCAATTTTTAGAACAACTGTATGATGAATATTCAAAAAAGAATTTTACTTTAACAAATGGTTATACTTTTGAAAATGTAAATATAAATATTCCAAATCTGGATACCATATATAAACAAAAATTAAATCAATTTACTAAAATAAAAGTAAATGAAGATATATTTCAAAGTTCTTATTCTGTTTTTGATACTACTAATTATGGTTATATTTTGGAATCAAATAATTCTAATCTTATTATATTTACATTTTTATTAATTATTATAATTTTTATAAACTATTTTATTTTTTTACTTTCAAATAATAATTTGATTGATAATTTCAACATTATACATTTGAATTTAAAAAATATTTTTTTGTTACTGACCTTATTTGAAATAATTCATATTTATTTTTATTCCCGTAGTGATTTTCTTTCTTATTTTATAATTGGAACTATCATTTTTTCAATAATAGTTAAAATATTTTATATTCTAAATATAAGTGATTTAAAATTTTTAAATCTTAATAAAAAAATTATTTATAATATATTATCATTGATAATTTTATTATCTGTCACAACATATACAATTTTTCAATTAAATTATCATAATTATATCTATATGAAATCTACTGATTTTTTCTTTTATATTAGTTCAAATTTAGTATTGATATTTGGAATTTTAGTGGGTTATTATATTTATTTTACTAATAAATTATTTTATCAACCATATATACTCATATTAATTTTTCTCATTATATTAATTAATAAAATTTATTTTATTTATATATATTTTGAATATGTTTTATTTGCATTTTTTGATTTAATTTGTTTTTCTTTATTTTTAGATATTTATATAATTTTTAATTTAATATTTTTACGAATTTTAAAAATGAATAATAATAGTTTTTTTGTATCATTATTTTCTTTAATTATTATTTTATCAATTTCTGGAAATTTATTAAAATACTATACTAAAATTAATTACTTCGATTCTTTTAATGTTTTATGCTTTACACTATTAATATTTATTTGTTCTAGACAATTATTTTTTAAAAATGAAACATAAATTTTTTAATAAGTTTTTATCTAACAATTTTTTAGTTTTAATCTTAATTAATTTAGGTAATTTATTCGCATATTTATTTCAAATTTTATTAGGCTCAAATTTATCAGTTGCAGATTATGGAGAATTTAATGCATTAAATTCTTTATTGATTTATGTAAGTCCAATTGCAATTATAGTTCCATTAATTATTTCTAGGTACACAGCAATATTTGATATCAGAGATTCAAAAAAAATTAATGGATTAATAAACTATGTTTTTAAAAATTTATTTATTTTAACTTTCTTGATCTTAATTATATTATTATTATTATTTAATTTTATATATAATAATTTAAATATATCTTCCTCTATAAATTTATATTTAACAATTTTTTTAATTTCAATTACTGTTTTTGCTTTAGTACCTATAGGAATTTTACAAGGAAGAGAGAATTTTTTAAAATTTTCAATTATTTCATCTTCAACGAACTATGTAAAATTTTTTCTACTTTTATTATTACTTTATTATAATTTAATTAATATACACAATGTATTTATAATTATTATAATAGCTGTATTATCAACTTTTTTTGCAGGCCTCTTTTTTACTCGTGATTATTTAAAAATCACAAATGTTTCTATATCTAGTGATGAAAAAAATGATTTAATTAAATATATATTTCCAATTTTTTTAAGTACTATATTTGTTCAAACACTAATAGGTTCGGATATAATTTTTGTTCGCATTTTTTTAGATCCTGAGAGTTCAGGTTTATATTCAATGGCAGCAGTCTTATCAAAAATTTTATATTTTTTACCAGCCTCATTAATTTTTGTTTTGTTCCCAAGGGTAGTAAAAGAGAATGAGTTAAATGATAATAAAAATAAATCCTTAATGGTTTCTTTTGCCTTAACTTTTTTAATTGGCTTTATTGCAGTAATAATCATTTATTTTTTTAAATCAGAAATTATTTTTTTTACATTTAAACAAACTGATGAGTTAGTTTCAGATACATTCTTTTATCTATCTTTATGTATGTTTTTATTTAGCTTGGTTAATATTATTATTGCAAGTTATTCAGCTAAAAATAACTTTAAATATTTGTACATTATGTTTTTTGGAATAATAATATATTTTCTTCTTTTCTATATTAACCATGAAAATATAAATTCAATTATAATTAATATGTTGACAACATCATTTATTATTTTAATAGTTTTTTTAATATATTATTTTATAGAAAGTAAAAAAATATCTTCATGAATATATTAATCACAGGATCTGGCGGTTTTATAGGAGGACATTTAGTTAAGAGATTGTCTGAAACATCAGATAATATTATTACTGCAGATTTAAAACCTTTGGATCAATGGTTTCAAGTTACCGAAAAGAATAATGTAAAAAATTTTCATTCAATGGATTTAAGATCACAAGAAAATTGTAAAAAAGTAATTACAGATGTCAATGTTGTTTTTAATCTTGCTTGTGATCATGGAGGAATAGGGCATATAATGAATAATAGTCTTGAGTCTATGAAGGATATTTTGATTAATACTAACTTAATTATAGAATCCTCAAGAAACAAAGTTTCAAAATTTTTATTTTCAAGCTCTGCCTGTGTTTATAATACTTCACTTCAAGAGTCTGTTTCAGATATGAGAGCTTTAAAAGAAACTGATGCTTATCCAGCTCAACCAGATAGTCAATATGGTTGGGAAAAATTATTTTCAGAAATGTTATGCATGGAACATCAAAAAGAATTTGGAATTAAAGTTTATCTTCCTCGCATTCATGGTTGCTATGGTCCAAATAATCATTTTGATGATGGAAAAGAAAAAGCACCAAATGCTTTGATTAGAAAGTCAATAGAGGCAAAATTACTTAATAAAGATTCTATTGATGTTTGGGGTGATGGAAAGCAAACTAGAAGTTTTATGTATGTTGATGATTGCATTGAGGGATTATTAAAACTTTTAGATTCTGATCATCATGAACCAATAAATTTAGGAAATAATAATATGGTTTCTATAGATGAGTGTGTAGATGTTATAAATCAAATTAATAATTCTAATCTTAAAAAAAATTATCAAATTAATGAAACTCAGGGAGTTAGAGCTAGGAATTCTGATAATTCTAAATTAATTGAAGTTTTAAATTGGGAGCCAAAAATTAGTATAAGTCAAGGTTTTGAAAAATTATATAATTATCTTTATCCATTAGTAGAGAACAAAATTTCCAATAAGTCTACTGGAAAAAATGAATAAACTCTCTCTAGTCCTACCTGTATATAATGAAGCTAAAATAATTAAGCAACTTATACTAGATTGGGAAAATGAATTTAAAAAACTTAAAATTGATTATGAAATCATAATTTGTGAAGATGGTAGTACTGATGGAACAAAGGAAATTCTAACTGAGATTTTTCAAAACAACAATAAAATTATTGATAATTGTGTTGATTATAGAAGAGGTTACGGCAAAGCAGTGATATCAGGAATAAAAACATCTAAAAATGATTATGTGCTTTGTGTTGACTCAGATGGTCAATGTGATCCTAATGATTTAATTAATTTTATTGAAAACATTAAAGATAATGATTTTGTTATAGGGGCACGCAAATATAGAAAAGACAGCAAATTACGTTTAATTTATTCTTTTTTATTTAAAGTTTTCCACGATTTATTATTTGGATCAGGTTTAATGGATCCAAGCTGCCCATTTGTAGTTATTAAAAAAAATTTTTTTTTAAAAATAGAATATTTATTAGTTGATGTGAAAGAAGCTTTTTGGTGGGCTTTTGTCGCTGCCTCAATTAAATATAAGGCAAAATATATTGAGCTAATAGTAAATCATCGAACTAGAGGCTTTGGTGAGACTCAGGTGTATAAAATGTCAAAAATGCCTGCTATTATAATTAGAAATATAATGTCTATTATCAAAATAAGATTTGCTAAAAAAATATAATAAAAATTATTAATGAAAGAAAAATTTATAATCATTCATGATTATTTTGATAACTTTGGTGGCGGCGAAAGATTAGTAAATATTTTTTCTACTGAAACAGGTTCCAAAATTATAACTGGTTTTGTTAATAATAAAATTTCTAACCATCTTAATGAAAATATTTATAATATTAATATTAATTTTAAAAAAAATAAATTTTTAAGAACAATTTTTTTGATATATAATTTTTTATTTTTAAAATCCCCCTTTAATTCAAATGTTGTAATTTTTAGTGGTTCTTATTCAATTTTTTCCATTAGAAATTTTAAAAAATCAAAAAAAATAGCTTACCTACATTGTTTACCTAAACATATTTATCATAATAAAAATAATAATTTGTTATATAAATTTTTTTTTAGTATTTATTATTTTGCATTCAAAAAAATTTATGAAAATAGTTTAAAAAAAACAGATATGATTTTTTGTAATTCTGAGTTTACAAAAAAAAATTTATTGAAAAATATAAATCTTAATATTAAAAAAATTAAAATTGTATACCCTCCTATTGATTTTAAAAAATTTAATAAGAATCAAATCAAGCTAAATGATTATTTTCTTGTCAATTCTAGACATGAAGAAGATAAAAATATAGATTTAATTATTCAATCTTTTATAAATCAAAAATATAAATTATATATATCAAGCTCGGGAAGTTTAACGAACAAATTAAAAAAAATTTCTGAAAAATACAAAAATGTTTTTTTTCTTGGAAATCTTGAAGAAGATAAATACATTGATGTTTTAAAAAATTCTAGAGGCACAATTCAATTAGCTAGACATGAAGATTTTGGTATGGCTTTAACAGAGTCCCTAGCATGTGGCAAAATGGTTTTTTGTTTAAAATCAGGTGGATTAACAGAATATTTGAAAGATCAGAAAAACTGTTTTTTTATTGATCCAAAAAATATAATCCAAGATCTATCTGTAAAAATTGATAACAGTAGTGATTTATTATCTAAAAATGTAGATTTTTGTCATGAGTCAGTTAAAAAATTTTCAAAAAAAGAATTTATTAATGCTTTTAACGATGAATATAATTAGATGATTTTTTAACAAATGAATAAAATAAAAATTTTACATTTATACAAAACTACATATTTAGATAGTTTTGGAGGTATTGAAAATTTTTTGTTTGATATTTGTAATCATGATGATTACATTAATAAAAAAATTCAAGTATACATATTAGCTTTTACTAAAAAACATAAATCTATAAAGGTTAAAAAAGTTGGAAAAGTAATATTTATCTTAGTGCCTTATTTTTTTATTTTTAGGTCTTTGCCAATATCTATTAAATACATACTTTGTTTTTTTAAAATTAAAAAAAAATTTAATATTTTTCATATTCATTATCCTTTCCCATACTCTGATTTACTATCTTACTTTATAAATAAAAAGATCATTATTACTTACCATAGCGATATAATAAGCCAAAAATATACTAAATTATTATTTATTCCTTTTAGGAATTTGTTATTTAAAAAAGCTAAACATATCTTTTTTACTTCAGAAACTTATTTAAAATATTCTGATTTGCCAATTAAATTTAAATCTAAATCAAATTATATTAATTTATCTCTTAATGAAAAAAAATTTGATTATACTGAAAGTAAATTAAATTTTAAAAAACCATATGAAAAATATTTTTTATTTATTGGTAATTTTAGAAATTATAAGGGTTTAGATTTATTAATTGAATCTTTTAATTCTATCGATGCTAATTTAGTAATTGCAGGAAGTGAGAAAATTTCAAAAAATAAAATTAAAAATTTAGTTTTAAAAAATAATATTAAAGTAATAACAAGTTTAAGTGATGATTTTAAAAATTATTTATTAAAAAATTCATTTTGTTTAATTCTACCTTCTACACTTAGGTCTGAAGCATTTGGATATGTTCTTTTAGAAGCTTCATTTTATTCAAAGCCCCTAATTACTTTTCAAATAAATACTGGTGTAAATGAAATTAATTTAAATAATTATACTGGACTTGTATGTGAAAATATAAATGCTACTTCGCTTATAAATGCTATTAAAAAACTTGATGAAAACTTTAATTTAGCAATAACATTAGGACAAAATGCAAAAAAACATTATGAAAAAAATTTTTCATACGATCATATGATTCTTAAATATATAGAGTCATATTTTAACTAAATTAATTTCATATATTTATTTAATTTCCAACATTTATAAAATAATTATCTTGTTGATTTGAATTTAAATAACTTATAAAAATAGAGTTATTAAGAGTATAAAATCAACTAGATGCTAGATCTCATTATTCCAGTATATAACGAAGAAGAAAATATTGATTATTTAACTAATCAAATATTAAATTTAAAGATTTATAATAAAATTGAAAAAATTATTTATGTAAATGATGGTAGTACTGACAAAACTATAGAAAAAATAAATTTTTTAAGAGAATCAAATAACAAAATTTTTTATTATGATTTGCAAACTAGATGTGGTCAAAGTCAAGCAATATTTGAAGGTGTCAGATATTCTAATTCAAAATATAATATTGTTATTGATGGAGATGGTCAAATTGATCCTAATGATATAGATAAGATTTATATTGAAAATTTAGATAAAATTAAAAATAATTTTTCATTAATTAGTGGCATTAGAATTAATAGAAATGATAATTTTATAAAAAAAGCATCTTCTAAAGTAGCTTTTATTATGAGAAAAATTATATTAGGAGATGACTGCGTTGATTCTAGTTGTCCTTTAAGATTTTTTATTAGGGAAGATTTTTTACAATTACCATATTTTAAAAATATGCATCGTTTTTTACCATTGATTTTTAAAAGAGAAAATTTTAACGTTCATTATGTTCCTATTAATCACAAAGCTAGATATAAAGGTAAATCTAAATATGGAATAAACAACAGAATATTTGTTGGTATATTTGATTTGATTGGAGTTTTATGGCTTATTAAGAGAAAAAAACTCCCAGTTAATAAATGATCAAAAATTTAAGCTATTTCAAATATAGTGAATTAATTTTTATTTTACTATTCCCTTTAATAATTTTTTATTTTTTTAATTTAAATTCACATCTAAATTTAAATGTTGGTGATCAATCAAATGAAAATATTCTATTTTATAATCATATTAATGAATTTCATTTTGATAATGAAAATAAAGATTTAACTTTTAAAGAATATTTACAAAAAAAATCTAATAACTTTTTTCAAAATAATGAAAATGTTGATTTTGAAAACTTTAATGAAAATTTAAATTTTAATGGACAGACTTATCAAGGTGAGGAAGTAAAAGGTTTACAAAGATCGATTGTTTTCATTTTAAATATTTTTTTCAATAAAATACTAAATATTGAAGAAATTCTTTTTTTTAAAAGCTTAATTGTTTTATTATTAAATTCATCATTAATATTTTATCTAAGTAAGAATTTAATTGATAGAAAATTTGCGTATATAAGTTTATTTTTTTTTAATATTAATCCGTTCTACCATCAATTTTTGTTTGCTAGCATGGAAGATCAAACTTTATATTTTCTACCTTTATTTCTTATATTAAATCTTTTAGTTTTAAACTTTTTTGAAAAATATAATAATTTTTTATATCTATTAGCTATCAGTTGTATTTTTGCTTTAGGCTTTTTTAATGGATATCCTAATTCTATTGTTTTTCTTCCAATTTATTTTTTATTATTTTTATTTACATATTTTGTTATTAAAATTAGAAAATTTAAGATAAGCTATTTTATATCTTCAATCAAAATCATCATCTTAACTTTTGTTATATATTTTTTGATATCAGGAATATATTCTGTTATTTTAAACAAAGATTTCTATTATCATTTTTCAATTATTGGCTTAAGATTTGCTGGCGTCGTAAGCAGTGATAATTTTTTATTAAACAATATTTTTTCTGATTTATTAATTAAATTTCAAAATTTAATAAATAATATTTTCTTATATGACAATATTTACCATTATCCTCATGAACCAGGAATGCTTTTGCATTATCCCTTATTTAATTATTTAGAGATATTTTTTTTCTTATTAAGCTTTATATATATATTTTCTAAAAAATATTTTAATACAAAATCTTTTATTTTTTTTATTTCAATAATCTTTTTTATTTGTTTTCGATTTATAATCGATGATAATTTATTTATTAATAAATCTAATTTTGATTATCATATATTATTTATTTTTTTTACCTCATTAGGCTTTTATTTATTTTTTAAAAATATAACAATTTTAAAATTTTTTGATAAAAAAATTTTTTATTTAATTAATTATAAATATTTTAATGATTTTAAAAATGTTAATCTATCTAATAAAAGTTATATCAATAATAAATATTTTTATTATCCAAATTTATTAATTTTAGTTATATTTCTAGCATTAATTATTTCTAATAATTTTTATAAATTTAATAATTTATATTTAAAAGAATTTAACTCTAATCTAGGTTTGCATAATGGTATGTATGAAATTAAAAAAATTTTATTTGATAGAAAATATAATAATGAAAATACATATGTAATTCTAGATTATCAAAAAAATAGATTTGATCCATTTAGACCTACTTTAATTCATCAATTTAAATTTAATGGCAAATTTATTACTTATAATGATTATATAAGTAAAAATAATTATTTTAATATTTCAAATAAAAATGCAAATGATTACATTTTTATATTCCCTGGCTTTTCTTATACTTCAGGACTTAATAGTGTATTATTAGAGTCTAAACTCTCTAAATTTGATTTAATTAATTTTAAAGATCTTAACATTATTAGAGATATGAATGATAGAATATTATATTATGTATTTTTTATTTCTAAAAATGAAAGTGAAAATCTTTATAAAATTAATAAAGATATTAAATTTTTTGAACGTATTTCTAACAAAACTTT